>MDTD01118349.1_pt1 | contig 13204 bp, 11 predicted proteins | sample 811221 | NCBI WGS metagenome assembly MDTD01 (sample SAMN05326646, study PRJNA326480) | marine metagenome | isolation source: seawater | place: Pacific Ocean: South West | collected 2011 | reverse complement strand
TGGCCGAGAGTTCGATGAAGTGGCGTACCGATTCCTGGCGGCCGGTGGCGATCACAAAATCCTCGGGTGCCTCCTGCTGCAACATCCGCCACTGCATCTCTACGTAATCGCGTGCATGGCCCCAGTCGCGCAGGGCGTCCAGATTTCCCATAAAAAGGCACTGTTCGAGCCCTGCATCAATCCGGGCCAGGCCGCGAGTGATCTTGCGGGTTACGAAGGTTTCACCCCTGCGCGCTGATTCGTGATTGAAGAGAATGCCATTACATGCATACATGCCGTAGGCCTCTCGGTAATTAACAGTGATCCAGTAGGCGTAAAGCTTGGCCACTCCATAAGGACTGCGGGGATGAAAGGGCGTGGTTTCCCGTTGGGGAATCTCCTGCACTAGGCCGTAAAGCTCTGAGGTAGAGGCCTGGTAAATGCGGGTTTTCTCAGTCAGACCGCATATGCGCACCGCCTCAAGGATGCGCAGTGTGCCGAGGGCATCCACGTTGGCGGTGTATTCCGGTGCCTCGAAGCTCACTGCCACATGGCTCTGCGCGCCGAGGTTATAGATCTCATCAGGCTGAACCTGCTCAATGATCCTCTGCAGGTTGCTTCCGTCGCTTAGGTCGCCGTAATGGAGCTTCAGGCTCGGCGGCTGTCCCTGATTACAGAGCTCATGCGGATCCTGGTACAGGTGATCGATCCTAGTGGTGTTGAAACTGCTGGCCCGGCGCTTGATGCCATGCACGGAATAACCCTTTTCCAGCAGCAGCTCCGCTAGGTAGCTGCCGTCCTGGCCGGTGATACCGGTTATCAGTGCATTTTTGCGGTTGCTCATGGCTGCCATTGTCCCCTGTCGTCGTGTTGTGCTTTTAGGCTCCTCCCAGCCTGCTATTGCGTCGTGCGGCTGGCGAGCAGCGGCAGGATGCTCCTAGTGCGGCGAAAGGTAGTTCCTCATTAACAGGCTTGTTGTGGGATCCTTCTGCAGCATCGGAGCATGTGTGTCCGAGTAATAAGGCTGAGACGCCAATATGTTTTTAAGCGGAGGCTCAATCAATAGCCACTTTCATGCCTCTGTCCTCCGCCCATTTAGTTTCTTTTGCAGCGATTTGTTCTTCTAAAGGGAGCTTCCATTAGATTAGCATTTGAGCATCAGCATCTGTTCTTTGTCATCAGCTGACTTGATCCGCCCGACGAGCTCCAATGTGCTGAGTGTTTTAATGTGATTTTATTCCCTCTGTAATTAATAGTGGCTGGCGATGTGCAATGAAAAGTAGCCCATCTTGGGTGAGCTCAGTGTTCAGAGCGACCGCTGCCACAGGGGTTGCGCGCTTTGTTTCGGATCCAGCTTGGTGTCTACATCACTTGTTGGCGTCTCCGACGTATCACGGTGCTGGCAATGTCGAAATAGATTGTTGTCTTGAATCTATATCTATTGATAAAGAATTTGCACTCTAGATATGGAATTTTTTTGGTTGTCTATGCCGCGATTTAATAGTTTGATATCGCCAATTCTTTTGAATCTCGGTGTGCATTTATGGTGTATGCCGCGATTTTGCTCTCGATAGCTTGTCGAGGGAAAATCGCCTAAAAGAACTTTGCTTCGGCTCCTTGTGGAGTATCTGGCTTGAAGCCAGCTTCCAAAGTTGCTGCTGCTGCCATAACGCTGAATCGTTGCTGGACTTCCCTCTGGCCAGCTTGACGTAAGCGATTGAGCAGCGCGGCATCGTTAGAGAGTCTCATTAAGCAACGGGCGAGGTCTTTGCTGTCGCCGGCCTGGAAGCGCAGGCCGGTACGGCCATCGTTGATCAGTTCGCTGGCGCCACCCACCCCGCTGCTCACTACTGCAAGTCCAGAGGCCATCATTTCTGCTGCCACAATTCCGAAGGCTTCGGGGTGGATGGAAGGGAAAACCCCTACATGATGCAGGGCATAGAACCGTGCCAGCGCCCGCCTATCCAGCTGGCCTACAAACTGCACGGAACCATCGAGATCGTTCTGTCTCAACCACTTTTCAAGTTGCTCACGGTATCCGCTTTGGAAGCTGTCGCCGGCGAGGCTGGCCTGAACGTTCAGCCCCTGTTGCTGCAGCTGGATCAAGGCCTCAATCAGGGTGTGTGCTCCTTTGCTGATCATTAGTAGCCCGGCGAAGCAGACTTTTAGCGGCCGTTGCCTGCTTCCGTCGGGTGGCAGCGGGGTAGGCATACCCACTCGATCCTCGCCGAAGAGTTCGCATCGCACACCGGGGTAGACCACGTTCGACGCTGCGGTTGGAAGCCCGGCGCTCACCATTGCCGAGCGCACTGCCCCTGATGCTGCCACCAGTCGATAGCGTTCATTTCCTGGCCATGCGTTAGGCGGAAAGGGGGGGTGCACAAAGCCAACATGATGCTGAACGATGTATGGCGACTCCAGCAGCGTCGGTAGTAGTTCGTGGCCGAGCAGGTCGAGATTGCCCAGCAAAATTCCATCCCAATGCTGTCTGTTGATCCAGGCACGGATGATTTCAGCGTTCGCCTGATCAATGGCTTGGCGCTGCTGTGGGTCATTCAAGGGCCGCACTCCACCTTTGTAGTTGCCCTTTAGTTGCAGACGCCGGTCCACCGCTTCTCCGCTTGGGCCGAGGCCGCTGCTGGCACCTAGGTAGGACTCATCGCTGCTAAGTACTTGGATGCTGTGACCACGTTCCTGAAGGCCCCAGACGAAATCAGCTATCGACCGGCCATAGCCGCCCAGCTCCTGGGGGGGATAGAGGTTGGTGACCACAAGAAGGTTCATGCCAGCGTTGCCTCCAGCCAACGAATCACCTGCTGGGAATCCACGCCCTCCATGCAGTAATGGGATTCGGCAAGGCAGCCATCGTTCCGGAAGCGATTTTCGCTGCATAGGCTGCAGCTGTTGTGGCTGACGGTACGCGTCAGGTTGGCGCTTCGCGGCAGCCAAAGCCGGATTGGACTGGCGCCGACCGCTTCAGCGTTGTTGCCGACGACTGCCAGCGTTGGCGTGCCAACTCCGGCCGCAACATGCATCGGTCCCGCATCCACGCTCACCACAGCTTGGGCCTTACGGCAGGCACCCGCCAGCTGAATCAGGTTGGTACGGCCACGCAGATCGATCAAGGTTCCTGGGTGTTCCGCAAGGAGTTGTTCTTCGCCTTCACCAGCGTGGTAATCAAGCCTTTGCCGGGCGGGTGGCGCCCCTACAAGACCCACTGTTATGGAGCGGCCGGCACACCATTGAAGAACCTTGTTCCAGGCTTGGAAGGGCCAAATTTTTGCGGCCCGGGTGGTGGTGGCATGTATCAGCAGAGGGGGGACGGTGAAGGTTGGTTCCTCCCAAGGCAGGTCAAGCACAGCCAGATCCTCGGCTTTGGGCTCAAGAAAGGCCATGCGACACAGCAGTTCGGCTATGTAATTGCTTGTGAACTGCTTGGCATAGCGGGCAAGAAAAGCGGGAGAGTCCCAGTCAGGGTCTGCAAGGAAGCGCTGCTGGGGTAAGTCACCCCAGGAGAGTGGTGCACGCCCGTCAGAGCGCAAACTTCCTCCCGCAACCCAGGTTGGTTGGAGCCAGCTGGTTAGGGTTTGGGTGAGCGGGTTGAAGCCGTCGCAGTTGATCGCTAGGTCGAGTGGGCCAGCTTCTTCATACCTTTGGGTAGCGGCGTTGGTAATCGCCTCCAATCGGAATCGCTCCTCAACCCTTTCGGCAAGGGGCTGATCCCAGGAGATCCGCCAATCGAGGGGCTGGCCCTCTCCGCAGAGGGCGCGTTCGAAATCGGCGGTCGCTTCGCTGCCCCAGAAATCAATCTGAGCCTCTGGGTAGCGAATTCTCAACAGCCGCAGCAAGGGCAGGCTTGCAACGAAGTTTCCCAGCTTGCAGCTGCCTAGCAGGGCGATATGGGGGGCTTGCCCAAGGTCGCGGCCATCGAAGCGCTGCACGCGGGTCACGGCATTCAAGGGCAGATGTGGCCCCATGTTCTCAGGCAGCACTCGAGTTCGGCTTTCAGGCTGTAGGTCTGCAGAATTGTTTCCGATGCCTCCAGGCGCTCCTGGATAACCGCTTCAGGAGCGGCGTCAAACCGGGCTAGTTCTTGGTCAACTCCTCTGAGCAGGCCCAGTAAATCTCCGAATTCCACCACCTTCATGTGGGGCAAGGCGAAGTCGCGGCCTGCCAGCCCGTGGTACCCCACCACCATGCAACCGCAGGCGATCGCCTCTGCCAATGGAAGACCGAAGCCCTCTGGATGGCCGCAGCTCAGGAACAACAAGGCTTCCCGCAGAGCGCTGGCTACCATTTCGTGCTGCATCCTTGGTAGCTCTTGGAAGCTCAGGTGTTTCAACCTTGGGTGCTGACTAGCCATTAGCGCCACCTTGCGGGCGTGATCCACGTGTTTTCGGCCCAGAAACGCCACGCGCCGGTGTTTTACAGGTGGAGCATGAAAGAGGTTGCGATCGATGCCGTTGATTAGAGCAAAACAGCGTTCTGCCGGGATGCCGCAGCCCTCAATCAGAAGGTTGCGGCTGTCGTTGGAGACAGTTACCACTGCTTGGATATCGCTGTGGCGGTAAAGCTCCAGTGTGCGGTTGTCGCAAGTACCAGATAAGCCAAAGCTGTAAAAGGCGTTCTGGTTGAAGATCACCTTGGGGATGCCTGGCAGGTATCTGGGCAAATTGACGAGCCATGTTTCCGGCAGCACCAACAGGTCGTTGTCGGCACTCGGTGGACTTGCCTTGTACGCCTCCAGGTCGAGCACAGGGGCGTCGCTCTTGAACCAGTCTGCTTTGAAACCAGGTTTTTCCTGGAGGACATAGGCGTCCCAGCCTGCCCTGTGGAGTAGTTCCACCTGCCGATAAATCTGCTTGACCCCGCCGATCGGGTGGTTGGTGTCGGGGTAGCAGACGAAAAGCAGCCGTCGGGAGGTCATGGGTGGGCTGCGGTGACAACTGCCAGTTTCTCAAGAAGGTTGGTTACACGGCTCCACTGGTGTGAAGGGATTTGGCAGCGACCGTAGAGCTCTTCCAGTTCATCAGTGTTTAACCATTGCCCCCCTTCCTCACGTTTGTCCTGGAGGTGGTTGGCCAGGCTGGCGAGAGAATGAATTGAAATCAGCTCCTGCAGAAAGCAGGTCTGCATGGTCTGGGTAAGCAGTTTTGGGTCGCTTCCCTGGTGATCTATCCACCAGGGCCCCGAAGAGGGAGGAGCACTGGCGTGAGCGGCAAAAAGGCGTGCGGCATTGGCTATGGGCCAGGGGTGGGTATTGCCCTGCTGGCAGGCGGATGCCCTGCGCTCGCCCAGTTCGCTCCAGAGTTCCCTGTATTGCTCACTCACCACACGCCAGGCGAAAACGCTCTCAATTCGTTGACGGGCTGCTTCTCCCATGGCGGCACATCTGTCTGGAGCACCAACCAGGTCGCATAAGGCCTTCTCCATGGCGGCATGGTCGAGCACGACACCAAGGCTGCGCAGTCCCACGGTGCTGTCGTAGCCCTGGAGTCCTAAACCGTATTGGCGATCTAATACATCAGGTTTAGATTGCACTTGAAGCAGGTCCCGGCATGGCACCAGCCAGCCGGTGCTGCCGTTCAGTACTAGATCTCGATAGCCGTTCCAGTCGCTGGCCACCACAGGCAGGCTGCTGGCCATGGCTTCGAGCACGCTCAGCCCGAAGGTTTCCTGCAGGTTGTCGGCTGGGGAACAGAACATGTCAGCCGCTGCTAGGGCTAGCGATTTTTCCTTGTCACTTGCGGGTGTGAGCCCCCCGAGCCGTCGCCGCGAGAGCCGCGGAAACCATTGCCCCAGCTGGTCATAGGCCGTGGCGATATCGGCGTTGAAGATGTGCCCACACTCCAGCAACACGAGTTCATGTTCACCGCTGAGCCGTTCGAGCGCGCGATAGAGCGGCAGTGGGTGGGCCTTGCTGTGGAAGCTCAGCCGGCCCAGGAACAGCACCACCCGTGCGCTGGGGGAGAGCCCCAGCTGCTGCCGGGCCTGCAGCCGTTGCTCTTGGCGACTCGCAAATCGTCCCCGCCAGTGCAAGGGCTCTGGATCAATGCCAAGCGGAATCAGCGGTAGCTGTGGACCCTGTAGAGGGGGCAGGGTCTGCTGGAAGCGCCTTTCCAGGCGTTCGTGCATGCATGCCATCGCCTCCTTGACAACGTTCAGAGCAGACCGAGAGGTGCAGACCAGTGCGTCCCAGGGTTCCAGCGGGGCTGTGACTAGTTGCTCAAGCCCCTGCATCACCCCATGCGAGCAAAGGGTATGAGTGACGCCGGTAAGCGAGAAGCTGCTTGAAACACCGTCGGCTCGTAGCCAGCACCAGTGGTGCAGCGCCGGATCAGGGAGGTGCAGGCATCCGCTCTTGGAGATAAGCGCCGGATCGAGATCTGCATGCAGCTCCACCTGGGCCCCCGGCGTCAGAACAGGTTGAAGCAGGGTTTGCAGCGCCGGTAGGGCCGCCCTGCTGCCCGTGAACACGCTGAGCTGATCGCCCTGCTTAAGCGAAGCAGCCAGACCCTGAGCAAAGCTGCTTCCGGCTACCCGCCGACCCATTACCTGGTGTGTACTGGTGTCGAAGGCATCAAAGGGCAGCAGCAGGCTTGCCAGGCCAGGGGAGCTCACGCGTAGAAATCCTGTCGGTAAGCGAGTAGGCAGCCCAGGGTGATCAGTACCGCAAACACCAGGGGTGTAATGGCCAAGGCAACAATCCAACTGTCGGCCACCCAGGTGAGTCCGATCATTAGGCAGGCATATACCAACAGCAACAGCACGGGAACGCTGAAGGGTGAGATGCGCACGCGCACTAGCGCACGCCGCAGGCGGCGTTGCACGCTCAGCCTTCTGGTGAGGGTTTGTCCGGCGGGATGCGAGCTGGTCATGACTTGAAGCCTATTCTCTGTTCACGCCACGGTGGGTTGGGCTAGTCGATGCGTCTGCTGTTCGCCATCGTTCATTACTACAAATCCGGAGATGGACGCCACGGATCTCTGGCTGCAGACCCAAAGCCTCGGATTGATGCCCTGCGGCGGCTGATACTTCAGCTTCATCGCCTCTATGGTCAGCCGGCAGGATTGCTTAATCATCTCCAGCGTCGAGTTGATGGGGTGGAAGATGGGGGAGGGCCCGTCAGCTTGCGCGTCTGCGTCAGTGATGAGTATCACGTGCTCGATATGTTGAGCGATTGTGAAAGCCTTTATCGCAAGGAGACTTGCAATCCGCAGGACCCCCGCCTGCTCGGTTTCGAAACGCAACGGGTGCTGCTCGAGGCATTTACTGCCGCTGAAGCCGACGGTGAACCTTTTGATTACATCGCTTTTTTAGAAGACGACATTCTGCTCACCGATCCGGATTTCTTCCTGAAATTACGTTGCTTTAACCAGGCCTTTGGGAATCACTATTTATTAATGCCCAATCGGATTGAAACGATGGAGCATCAGGGACAGCTGCGCCGCTTTTACATTGACGGGGACTACAACCCTGCCGCCTCTGCGTCTTACCGCCAAAGCACTGGCCAGCAGCTCTGCTTCCCCCATCTTGGAGAGATGGTGACTTTTGAGCAGCCTTCGAACCTCCATTCCGGTTGTTTTTTCCTTAATCGCGATCAAGCGCGCATTTGGGCCACTAGCGGCCATGCAGCAGCGGTTGACACCAGTTTTCACGGTCCTTTGGAGAGTGCTGCCACCCTCGGCATGCTCAAGACCTTCCAGTTGATGAAGCCATCGCCCAAAAACGGTCGATTTCTCACCGTTGAACATGGCGGACGCAATTTCATGGGATTAGTACCCATGCTCAGTCATGACTGAGCAACATGCGCTCATCGATTGGCCTCTTACTCCTTACACAGGGTGGGGCGGCTATGGGATTCAGCTCGCCCAGGCCTTACTGGAGCAGGGCCGATATATGCCGCGTCTACTGGCCAGTAATGACCGAAGCCAGCACTGCGATTTGCACTGGTTGGATGCCCTGCAGTTTCTCGAGGATCAATCTAGGCAGCTAATGCATCAGCTGGCTGCTGCAGAGGGTGCTGGCCGCCTACCAGTGGAGACTCAGGCTGCTTTGGGCTTTTCGCCTCTTGGCAACCTTGTACCGCCGCCTCGCTTCAGTGCCGCTCGCCATGTGGGCGTGACCTTCTTCGAGTGCAGCCGCTTCTCGACTAGTGATCTGGAGACTCTCAGAAGCTTTGATCTGATTGTGAGCGGCTCCCGTTGGAACCAGGCTCTTCTGCAACAGCAGGGAGTTCAGCGGGCCAGATTGGTGCATCAGGGGGTCGACACTGCCCTGTTCAACCCTGAGCCAGTGCCGCGTTTGCTCAAGCGCAGTTTGGTGATTTTCTCTGGCGGCAAACTGGAAAATCGAAAGGGTCAAGACATCGTAATTGCCGCTTTTCGGCGGCTCCTGCGTCATTTCCCAGATGCACTGTTAATTGCAGCTTGGGGCAACATGGGCCATGTAGGGCTTAACACCATTGCTGCATCTCCCCATGTGGAGGGTGCGCCGGAGCGTGGCCGTGCTGATGCGATCGGTCCCTGGCTGGAGCGTAATGGGGTTCCTGCAGCCAATGTGTTTCTCTTGCCATGCATGGTGAATCGCCAATTACCCCATCTGATTAAACAGGCGGATGTTGCGGTGTTCGCCAGCCGTTGCGAGGGGGGTACGAATCTGATGGCGATGGAGACCTTGGCCTGTGGTGTTCCCACAATGATTAGTGCCAACACTGGTCACTTGGATTTGCTTGCAATGGGCTTCGGTCATGCCTTACCGATGGGGCAAGCGGGGCTAGGCCGTGTGGCTCCTGATGCGTTGAAAGCCTATGGCGGTGATCCATTAGGGCTTTGGGGCGAAACTGACCCCGATGAACTCCTGCAGTGGTGGTTGCGGATTGCCGCTGAGCGTGAGACCTGGAGCCGCCTTGGCCATAAGCATGCGGATGCCGTGCGGTCCCTCAGCTGGCGTGAGAGCATGCGCCGTTTGTTGTTGCTAGTGGAGGAGCTTCTGCACTCGTGACTGCTTCACCTCTCCATCCGGATTCGGTGCTGCTGATTACGCTCGATTCTTGTCGCTACGACAGCTTCCGCCGCACCGCCACACCAGCAATGGATCGCGTGGGCCCACTTCACCGAGCGATGGCCCCCAGTCATTTCACCTTCGGCTCCCATGCCGCCATCTTCAAGGGTTTTTTGCCCAGCGTGCGTGCTGAAAGGCCCTTGCTCAACTCGAAGCTGGCCAAGTTGTTTCGCCTGGCCAACGCCGGTTGGCCCGGCAAGGAGCAGGAGGAGTTCCAATTACAAGGTCCTTCGATCATCGAGGGCTTTCGGCGTCAGGGTTATCGCACGGTCGGTAGTGGTGCAGTGGGCTGGTTTGACCCCGCCACAGAAACCGGTCGCTGCCTCACGGCTGAATTTGAGCAGTTCTTCTATCCCGGTAGCACCTGGCAGCTAGCTGAACAGCTCGCCTGGATTGAGCTTCAGCGCAGGGATGTGCTGCCCGAGCAGCCGTTGCTTCTGTTTTTGAATGTCGGAGAGACTCACGTGCCTTATTGGCATGCCGGTGCTCTGTGGGATCGTGATGACAATCCCTGTGTCCCTTTTCAGCGGTCCAGCCACGAGCGGCGGCGTACCTGCCGCCGCCGACAGCGTGCTTGTTTGGAGTATGTAGATGCCCTGTTGTCACCTTTGTTGGAGGATTTTCGGGGCGCCACTACTGTTCTTACCGCCGATCATGGCGATTGCTGGGGTGAGGACGGTCTTTGGGAGCACGGCATCAGCCATCGCCGCACTTTGGAAGTGCCTCTACTGATGCGGGTCAGGGGTGCAGCGCTGGCTTGATGGTGTGCTGATCAACGCTTAGTGATGGGTACCAAAGCGGGGCTTGTGGATCTTTGGGCACTGGTCTCCAGCGCCAGTCGGGTGGATAACCCAGTAACAGGGTGGTGGGTCGTCCGCTGCCTGCGGAGAGATGAGCTACCGCAGTGTCCACGCTGTAGACAGCACAGCATTGGCCAACCCTTTTTAATGTGTTGCTCCATTTAGGCTGTGCTGGTTGCAATTTTAGGCGCTTGTGGGCTTCGGCCTCATCGGTTTGCAGGCTGATCGGCGTGCATTCAGGTAGCAGCCTTTTCTGCAGGGTGATCAGCTGCTCAGGCGCGCAGCTTTTGTAGGCATGCATAGTGCGGTCTTGGCGATTACTGGACCAACAGAAACCCACCTGTTTTTCTTTTTCATTAGTGCCGTTGGGTATCTTCCAGGTTGGTTGCGTGAAGCGTCGCCCCCAGAGAGTGTTGGCATCCAAGAGGCTTATCAGGCTCATCAGCGGAATGTGTGGACTTCCATCGCTTGGAGAACAACTCCTCCGATCGACAACTTCACTGATTGGCCAAGCCAGATGGTCGCGAAACAGTGAAACTTGCGATGCCGCAACTGCAAAACGCACCTTTTCGCCCCGCTGCAACAAGGGCAATGTGTAGCGTACAAACTGAAAGGCATCTCCCATCCCTACGTCGTTCCAAACTGTGAGGGTCTGACCGTTGAGGGGATCTCCGCGCCACTGGCTGGCTTCAAAGCTTTCTCCTTCAAACCGCTTGCCATGCCAGTACCATCCCTGTTGATGATCGCCTCGCCAGAGAAGCAAGAAGCCAAGGTTTTTGGCAGCGCTTCGTCGAACACGCTGTTCACCGCTATTTAATGCGAGTCGGTAGGCCCTTTCGGCTTGATTGATAAGCCCCTTTTGCATAAGGGCTAGCCCAAGGTTCACGAGAATCCCAGTCTCATCTGGAAGGTTTCGGTAAGCTTTTCTCAGAAGGGCATCAGCAGTATCTGGATCACCGGCTGCAAAGCAATCGAGTCCCTCGCTGTTGCATTGGATGGGATCGAGAGGATTAACCACGAAGCACTTTATTAAGCAGTTTCAGTTGTTGCTTCAGGGAGTTCTGCAAGTCATAGCCGTCCTCCATAATTCGCTTGCGAGCAGCTTGTCCCAGTCTCTGGCGCTGTTCTTGACTTTGCAGTAAGTGATCGGCCTGCTGGGCCAGTGCATCCGGGTCAAAAAAGTTAACTAGTTGGCCTTGATCGCCACTTGTGATCATTTCCTCAACGGGGGGGGTTGCGCTGGCAACAATGCAGCAACCACTTGCCATAGCTTCCATCAAACTCCAGCTCAAAATGAACGGCACTGTCCAATACACGTGAACCCAGCTGCGTTGGATCACAAGTTTGTAGTCGTCGTAGCCCAGTGCAGGTAGCTGATGCAGTCTGCTTGGGTCGATCGGCCATTGCTTGAGTGCCCATTCACGCCAAGTCAACCCATCGCCGCGTTTGGCGCCATATGCCACTTCATCTGATCCCACCAAAAGGACATGGGCTCTAGGGTTACGTTGCATCAAGAGTGCCAAACCTTCCGCTACCTGTGGCCAGCCGCGGTAAGGCTCAAAGCATCGGGTTACATATGTGATCAAAGGGACATCCGCAGGGATAGAGGCTTGGACGCCACCAACCTGCAGGGTGAGTGCTTTATTCCGGTCCCTTTGCCCAACCATCGGAAGCTGTTCGGTGTCGACCCCATCGAAAATTATGGAGAGGTTTTGACGCATGGCCGGAGGAAATTGATCTGCCTGCCAAAGAGTGGGGCAAATAGCGGCATCTGCTTGAGCCAGATCCATGACGATCGGACTGTTGTAGGTGTGGACCCTCAAGCTTGTGTCAGGGCTTGGCGGTTGATCGCTTCCGAAGCCCACATCGGCTCCCTGGCTGCGATAAAACCATTCGAAATATCCTATAAATTTCGCTTTAGGCCAAACCTCTTTTAGGTAGAGAGTATTACCAAAGCCCGAGTGGCCAATGATTAGATCAGGTTCAAAACCATTCTGGCGTAGCCGAAGTGCTTCTCGAAGAGCTGCTTGTCCTTGAAGAACAGCTGTTTCGTAACGTCGCAAATAAGGGTGACAAAGGTCCCCTTTGGGCTCTCGCCCAAGTTGGTACCGTGCAAGTTTTAGACCAGGAACGTCCCTGGCAGTCCATTCTTTGTTTTGACAAAGAAAAACAATTTCGTTGTTATTATCAGCTGCTAAATGCTGACTTAGATGGCGAAATTGTGCTGGATAATTGCAATGGACAAATAAAATGCGCACAGCTGAAAATCTCAGACTTGTGCCATAGAGCAATACCGCTTGTAGCCGTCCGTGAACCAAGCAGGCAAGTTCCGATCTGGATCAGCTAATCGAACTGTGCCCGGTGGGTTGAATAGGAGTACGGCGGCGAAACGTTGAATGCCACCATCCTGATGCAGGCTGTTGGGAGTTTGGCTTAGCCATTGCTGCATAGCATCGCGCTGTTGAACTTCGTTTGCGTCTAATGCTTCCTTCTGCACACCACTTTGGGCCATGGCCCAGAAGCGATCACCGAAATCAGATTGAAATTGTCGGCCTAGTTCATCACTTCCAGTGCTAATCATCAATTGAACTGTCTGGAGTCTCACTTCGCGCAATTCCTGAAGAATCTCTTGGTCTTCAGGATCGATGTAATAGAGATTGGATAGACCAAGTATGCGATTCAAGAAGATCCGGTCTTCAAAGGCTGAAGAGCCTGCTGGGCTTTCTGGAGGTGGTGACGTATCTGGTGCTTGATAGCGGGCTAGGTACAACTCGTGGAGCCAGCTGGGTAGCTTGGCTGCTGCGTCCTCAACTTTGAGCTGGTCGGGGGGGAAAAAAGGAAAAAGGGCAAGTAGAACAGCCCAGCCTTCTGGTGTTTCGCAACCCACTTGTCGCAACTGCTGACTCAGTTCGTTGCGGCGGTTTTCGGCAGCCGTGCCAGAAAGTTGCTCCTTACAACACCGGTCAAGAAACAGTCTGTATACCCGCCCAAACGGGCTGCTCAGCAAGGGTTCGAGAAAGTCTGTTGGGGCTTTTGCTAGGAAATGGCTGAGTTCAAGACTGCCCTGCTCTACCTGAGCAACGTCAACTTTGGGCGTGCTCGCCAGTGCTTCCAGTGTCTGAAGCTTCCAGGACATTTGAACTTCTAAACCAGTGACCACTCAAACACATCATTAATAGATGAGGGGTCGCCTCGCAAACTGCCTAGAAATGCTGGGAATTGGTTGACGGCTAGTTGGTCATTTACTAGGTTATATGGCCTAGGTATAGGTGGGGACTCTGAGCCCTGCTGTGTCCTCTTCCACACACGTCTCAAGGCAGAACCCACCTCGATCACTCACTGATGGCGACCTTTAACAGCAC
>MDTD01166932.1_pt1 | contig 13205 bp, 13 predicted proteins | sample 811221 | NCBI WGS metagenome assembly MDTD01 (sample SAMN05326646, study PRJNA326480) | marine metagenome | isolation source: seawater | place: Pacific Ocean: South West | collected 2011 | reverse complement strand
GAGCCCTTAATTGATTAATTCGTTGTCCAAATTCCTTTTTTTGTTCATTGGGAACTTCTCTCAAAAGATTGTATAAACCCTTTATAAGTCCTTTAGACCCTAAAAAATATATTCGAAATTTTTCAACATCGGCAGAATCATTAATGTGATAATTAGATATCTCTTTTTCAATATTTTGAATTTGATTGATCATAAATCGAAGTGTAACTTATAGGCTTTATAAATTGTATTATACAAAAGTACAACAAAAGTAACTCAAATGTTCTTTAAATCTGTCATGCCCTTTTTCTTCGTTTTGTTGACGATGACATCTTGTTATAAAACAAAACCAACAGAATTGGAAGTATCAGTACAAGATGTTTTTGGAAACGTAGTGAACAATGCTTCTGTGAAGGTATACGGTGAGCCGACGAATTCAGACAATGGCAATCCACTTCAGGCAAACTATGTTCAAGAAACAAATACGAATGGAATTGCTTTATTTACGCTTAATGAAATCTACCAGCCTGGTCAGAATGGAGTGGCCATTTTAAAAGTAGAAGTAAACAAAAATGAAAAAATTGGAATAACTACGATAGATATTGTCCAGGAAAGGAGGAACCGCCTTGAAATTGTTATTGAGTAACTCTTTAAAGGATTTATCGTAAGTAGATTATAAAATAATAAAATATTAGCTTAACTTTGAATTTAGATTATATTTCGATGAAAAAACCCTTCTTTTTTGCAGTTCTTTTCTTTTGCGTTGTTTTAATCGGTTGCAGACCGAAGGATCCTGCTATTTTAAAGGTTTTTGTCAGGTCATCTACCAACCAATTGGTGAATGGCGCCAAAGTAGTTGTCATTGGAGACCAACAATCTAATCCGCCCACGCTTGAATTTGTTGATACTTCATACACCAATTCCTCTGGATTTACAACCGTGGACATGGATCAATATTTCAATACCTCTGGAGAAGAAAATACAACTGGATATTTTGATATTCTTGTGAAATCAAACAACAAAGAAGCTGCAGGTTACGCCCGATGTCGAATCAACACAACTTCAGTAGAAACTATATATTTACCAAATTAATAAGTCATGAAATTCGCTAAGAAGTTTTCAATCATAATGCTTGCACTAATCGTTAGTGGAGTGTTTTTTTCTTGTAGAAAAAAAGCCGATACCATTGCAAATATTTATGTAAGAGATGAAACAAATGCTATTGTTGACGAAGCCATGGTAGTGCTTTATGGAACCAATACCCAAGGAACTCCTCAAGTTGTCGCCGTATTTGATACCGCTTATACCAATACAGCGGGATTGGCATCCTTCAACTATAATGATATCTATCAGTTGGGGCAAGCCGGTGTTGCCGTTTTAGATATCAAAGCGCAAAAGTTAAACAAAATTGGTCAAGGCATTATCAAAATAGAACCTGAACAGGTCAATGAAGAAACTGTCTTTATAAACCCTTAAGCACGGATAAAGCGATATTCCTCATCTGTCATAAATTTTTTGATTTCATTTGACAGAATACAATTATTCCTGAGTGATTCAAAATTGAATTCGTAGTCACTCAATTGATGATCAGCAAATGTGTGAAGAAAGTCATTAATAGATACGTTGGGATTCTGTTCTTGCAATCGATTCAGTAATCTGTTTAAAACAGAATGTTGAACGCGCAAGATTAGTTCACTATTTAGAATCCCTTTCAATATATTTCCATTGATAATTACGGAATCACTTAAAGAGTTGAACTTGATTTTGTGAATTTCGAATTGTGTTTCCATGTTTTTTTATTCAAAACTAAATGTCAAGTCCGTAAACAATTTACGAACACGCCATTATTTGTTATAAGAACCCATTAAAGTCTTGGCTTTTGGTTAAATTTGTCCACGAAAAATCAAATGACAGAAAAAACAAATCAAAAGCAAGTAGGGCAGATGTCGTTTTTAGAACATTTGGAAGAACTCAGATGGAGATTAGTGCGCAGTGCCGTAGCCGTAGTTGTTATTGGTATTGGAGTTTGGTCTTTTCAAGAATGGATTATGGAAAACCTTTTCATGTCTATGAAAAGTAGTGATTTCATCACCTTTAAGTTGCTGTGTGAATGGTTCGGAGCCTGCGTTGATGACGTGCCTGTGCAACTTCAAAGTATGACTGTTTCTGGACAATTTGGCTACGCGCTTATGATGAGCTTTATGGGGGGGCTTGTTATTGGCTTCCCTTTTATATTCTACCAAATATGGTCGTTTCTTAAACCAGGACTAAAGTTCAAAGAGAAGAAAATGGCAAAAGGCATTGTTTTTTATGTAAGCATTTTGTTTTTTTTGGGAATATCATTTGGGTATTTTGTAGTCGCACCCTTAAGTATTCAATTTTTCGGGTCTTATCAGATCAGCCCAGAAATCCGGAATGACTTCACAATCACTTCATATATGAGCACCATTATTTCTACTGTGTTTTACACTGGAATCTTTTTCCTTTTGCCTGTTGTTACATACTTACTATCTAAGGTGGGTCTTCTTACTCCAGAATTTTTAATCAAGTATCGTAAGCACGCTTTAGTCGTCATTCTAATTCTTTCAGCTTTAATCACCCCACCAGATGTCATCTCGCAGGTTATTGTGTCTATACCCATATTTATACTTTATGAAATAGGAATTTTAGTTTCAAAAAGAAACATTAAAAAACAAAATGAATCCTAGAAAATGTTAAAACACATTATCGCTTTCCTTTTTTGTGGTTTGATCCATTGTCTCTTTGGTCAAGATGTTTTGATTTACGGGAAAGTATCAGATTATAAAACAGGACTTCCCTTGCCTTTTGCAAAGATTCAATTCGCAAAATCAAAAAATGCTGCACTAGCTGATTCCTCAGGAAATTATCGAATTAAATATTCTCAGAGACATGATTCTGACTCAATCATTGTCTCATATACGGGATACACAATAAAATACCAAGTGATTTCTTTAGCCCAATCATCACATTCCGTGGATATTGAAATAAATATTGATTTTCAATTGAAAAGTCTCTTTATGGATTTCAAAGAAATTACCATAAAGGCTCCTGGAGAGCTACCTTCAACAATACTTCTTCGCAAAGTCATTGCCAACAAAGAAAAGAACAACAGATCCAAACTTGATGCCTATGAATACGACCTTTACAATAAAATTCAGTTTGATTTAAACAACATAGAAGAAGATTTTATCGCTAAAAAGCCAGTCCAAAAACTTGATTTGATCTATGATTATCTTGATACGACAGAAAAGGGGAATAGATTTTTACCCCTGATCTTAAGTGAAACTGTTTCCCGTTTTTATTACAGGAGTACACCGAAAATACGACGTGAAATCATAAAGGCTACAAGAACTACTGGGGTTGAGAACTTGCAGGTCAATCAATTTTTGGGAGATATGTACCTAGAGCTAAATATCTATGATAATATCTATACCATTTTTGGAAAATCATTCAACAGTCCCTTATCGAATAACTGCCAAACTCATTATAAATATTATTTGGAAGATTCTGCTTTTATAGATAATGATTGGTGTTATATGCTTCGTTTTGTTCCAAAGAGAGATAGAGATCTCTCATTTAGTGGAAACCTATGGATCCATGACACCTCGTTTGCAGTAAAACGTATTGAAGCAAACGTTTCACCAAATGCCAATCTAAACTTTGTTAAGGACTTCTATTTTAGACATGATTTCGATCAAGTAGAAAATACGTGGATGCTTAATCAAGAGCGCTTTATAGCGGACATCAAGCTTACCAAAAAATCTAAAGTCTATGGTTTTTATGCCCGTAAGTATAGTAGAAGAAGCGACTTTAAAATTAATGATCGTAAAAAAGCAAAGTTTTACAACACGGATAACACGGTTGAAATCATGGAAGGAGCGAACGATAAAACAGAAGAAGAATGGATTGGTCTTCGACACGTTCCACTCAACCAACAAGAAAAAGGAATAGGTCAAATGATTGATTCATTGAACCAAACCCCTTATTTCAAAAGGCTCAAAAACCTCACTTACCTCGCTGCTACAGGTTATCACCCTATGGGCATTATCGAAATTGGAGATTTATACTCCATATTCAGTGTGAATCCAGTTGAGCGATTTAGAACTGCTGTTTCTCTTAGGACCTCGAACAATTTCTCCAAAAGAATTGAATTTGGAATTAAAGGAGCGTACGGATTCGGAGATCGCGAATTCAAATATGGCGCCACGATCAGATGCAACATGTCAAAGAAAAAAAGAAATTTGCTTACCTTGTTTTACAACTATGACATTGAACAAATAGGAGTTTCACCATATGCCGTTTCTATGGGTAATACCTTCGCCACCGTTCTCAGCACTGCCCCATTTGATAAACTTACTTTTGTCAAAAGAATTGGAGGCAATATAGAAAAGGACATTAAAAAAGATTTTGTGGTCTTTGTTGGTGCAGAGTGGAAAGAGTACCAACCATTGGGAATTGCAAATTACCTTAGAATCAACCCTGAAAGCGGTCAGTTTGACACCATTTCCAAAATTAAAACCAGTGAGCTTACGGCAAGATTGAGATGGTCGAGAAACGAAGAATTTATTTCTGGAGCCTTTGATCGAAAAAGTCTACGTTCAAAATTTCCTGTTTTATCCATACAAGGGATTTTTGGATTTAAAGGCATTATGGGTAGCCAATACAACTATCAAAAAATCGAAATCCAACTTGAACATAAAACCCAATTGGGGATATTTGGTCGATTCTTTTATGGAGCAAAAACTGGTTATATATTTGGCAATGCTGCCTATCCCCTACTGAATGCACATCCAGGCAATCAGTCCTTATGGTTGATGACCTCAGCATTCAATAAGCTCAATTTCTTAGAGTTTGTATCAGACCAATATATGGAGGCCTTCATTGAAAACCACTGGGATGGATTTCTATTTAATAAGATTCCATTGATTAAAAAGTTGAATTTGAGACTCGTTAGCTCCTCGAAAATGGCCTACGGAAGATTAAGCTCAAGGCACCAATCTTCAATGATATATCCATCTTTTATAAGGTCTTTTAACAATATTCCTTACATAGAAAGTACTGTGGGAATTGAAAACATCTTTAAATTTATTCGAGTCGATCTGGTTTGGAGAATGACTCACAACCCACCTGGAGCCCATCCTTTAGGTGTTCGAGCAAGACTTGCTCTTAATTTTTAGTAACTTGGACGCGTGAAATTATACACCCAAAACATATATAAGAGCTACAAGGGCAAACAAGTTGTCAAAGATGTTTCTATAGAGCTTAATCAAGGGGAAATAGTGGGTTTATTGGGACCAAATGGAGCCGGTAAAACCACCTCATTTTATATGATTGTTGGTCTTGTGCAACCGGAAAATGGAAAAGTTTATCTTAACGACACTGAAATCACTAAATTACCTATGTACAAAAGGGCTCAAATGGGACTTGGATACCTTCCTCAAGAAATTTCAGTATTTCGAAAACTGAGTGTTGAAGACAACATCATGGCGATATTAGAAATGACTTCAAAAAGTAAGTCAGAAAGAAAACATCGACTTGAAGAGCTCCTAGAGGAATTCAATCTCAATGAATTTCGTAAAACTCTTGGAAATCGACTTAGTGGTGGAGAAAAAAGACGAACGGAAATTGCAAGAGCATTAGCAACTGACCCTCAATTTGTTCTTCTTGATGAACCTTTTGCAGGTGTAGACCCTATCGCTGTTGAAGACATACAAGGCATTGTTTCTGATTTAAAGAAAAAAAACATCGGCATCCTAATAACAGATCACAATGTACAGGAAACACTTTCCATAACGGATAGAGCCTATTTGCTGTTCGAGGGAAGCATTTTAAAGTCAGGAACAGCCGAAGAGCTTGCCGCAGATGAACAGGTGAGAAGGGTTTATTTGGGTAGGAATTTCGAATTAAAGAAAAAAACTTTATCGAATTAAGTTTATAAATCCAGTTTTCATTCGCGTATCATAAGGATTAGCACAACTCTTATACTTAATCACATACACGTAAACACCATCTTGAACAAGTCCGTTTTTAAATGTTCCGTCCCAACCTTCATCGAATTTAATCGAACGAGAGACCTCTTCTCCCCACTTGTTGTAAATGACCATTTCCCATTCCAATATTTCGAAACCCGTAACAGCTTTAAAAACATCATTAGAGCCATCACCATCAGGTATAAAGGTATTAGGAGCATAAATTGCAAAAGGCTCAACAAATAATTCTAAACGCAGAGAATCACTGCATCCATACTCATTGTAAACCACCTGTATCGGATAATCTGAACCCGAATTCAGATATTGATGAGTGAAGTTGGCCTCGGAGCTCGTGAATTGATTTTGGTCGAAGAAGTAAAAATAATCTGTTGCACCCATCGATTGATCTATAAATTCAACTTCATTTTCACAAACATCAATTTGACTTGGATTTAAAAGAAAACCTGCTGTAGGGGAGGGATAAACAGTGAAAAGATCCTGCTTCATTAAATACAAGGTATCTTTGCATCCCTCCAAAGAAATTAGTGTAAGACCAACACTGTAATTCCCAACCTCAGAATATACATGCGAGGGATTCTCATTAGCTGAACTTGTTCCATCTCCAAAATCCCACTGATAAAGAGCCGAGCCATCAACTGTGCTCAAATTAATAAATTGAGCCTGAACGGGTGCACATTGCAGACCATCTAAATAGGAAAAGTCAATGATAGGTTCGGCATAAACGTATATGGGTTCAATCAATGAATCGATACAACTTTCATGACTACCTGTTAATTTAACCTCCTGAATACCTGGCTGATTAAACTGAATGCCTGAAACAACCAAATCTGTTGAATTGCTAACAGATGCATTGGGGCCAAAATACCATTCATAAAGGGTCCCAGGGGGTCCTTCAACAATTGCCTCAAAATCAAATAATCCATCGGTTATACACAAGGAATCGTTGTGCTCCATATCTAGTATTATTTTCTCTTTTACCTCTATCTCAATAAGGGAAGTATCAGAACAGTTTTGTACAGAAGAACCAATTAACTGAACCGTATAAATCCCAGCTGAAGAATAGGTATACGATGGAGCCATTAGGTTACTTAAATCACCCGATCCTTCATCGCCAAAATCCCATTGTATAGTATTGACATTTGCATATACCCCTTCAAAATCTATTGTAAAGCCTACACATTCGACATTCTCCGGTACTATAGCCTCTACACTGGGTACCTCCACTACATAAATAGAATCCTCAAAAGAATTTTCGCACTCCCCATCATCGCCCGTAATGATGACTGTATGATAACCAGCGCTTGAAAACGAAATGTCTGGAATGTCCAATCCATCCCAACTCGTAATAGAAGCGTCACCATCTAAAATCCATTCAAAACTGGCATTTTCATTACTCGTAATACCGTCAAAAACAAAACTATTTCCTGTAATGCAAAGAGAATCCTCAGCCTCCCAAGAGAGAGAGAAAGGGTTGTTAATGACTATACTCATATAAGCAGTATCCGTACAATCCCATCCTGGATTTACAATCAATTGAGCCACATATTCTCCGGGTTCAGGATAGGTATAAATAGGGGATTCAAGGGAACTTACATCTGTATTTATTCCCGAAACACCAAAATCCCATTCATAATTTGTCCCGCCATATGAGTTGTTTTCAAATTCCACGGTGAGACCCTGACAATAAGAAACGAAAGTCGATAATTCTTCTTGTTCAGGAAGAATAGCTTGCATCGTGATGTTACAATCGAAAACCTTGAAGAGAAAATCTCTTATGGTCTCACCTATGAGTTCACCGCCTCTATATTCCTGAACACGAACGCCAAATACAAATAAGCCAATAATATTGGGAGAAACCGTTAGCATTCCATCTGGTTCAATTGTACTACTGGAACCAGGTCCCAATGGGTTTTCGGCATTAAAACCTCCCATCCATTGCACTGGGAAATATGGTGGTGGCGGTGCTTGATTAGGTGCAGGATCAAATGAGCTTCCACCAACATATGGAGACACCAAAGAATAAACCAACTGATCGCCATCAGGATCAATCGCTGAATGATCAATCGATAACTCTTCTCCCACACATAACAAGATAGGTGGATAGTTGATGAACCTCGGACTGCTATTGTTTGAATTACCTGTTTCTAATCCAGGGATTTTAGTAGTCAGTGTTAATCCCGTATCATCTGGATTTACAATATTGTCCACATTAGGACCTCGACAACAACGCTGATAAGAAATCGTATAACCACCAACTATAGGTGGCAACTGAAGTATGGTTTCATAAATAGCCCTTTGTACACAAACATTCGAAGGTGCAGTCGCGCATGGATTATCAAAGTCAACAGGAACCGTAATGTATCCTGGAAAAGGAACATTCACATTCACAACCAAAGACCCATTGTTGTATACAGTAAGTTTTAATGGATCGTCGAACCATGCACCTTCTGCATTACAATCGCGATAAATAGTGATGTAAAACTTATAATTTCCTCCACCTAAATCATCATAATAAATGTCTCCTCCAATGATATGATCGGCAAGACTGCTTAAAGGCAGCAGGAAATAAAAGAAAAAGACAATTTGTTTCATTTTTGTATTAGTTAGACGTATTTAAACACCCTACTGTTGCGTATTATTTATTAATAAAAACATCCCGTATTGGATTTAGATATTCATATTCATACTTCTTTACAAATTTCGAGCCGTCCACGACCTTACCTTTACCTTCATCATTGAAATTCAAAGACTTTCCATAAAGTCTATGAGCAAAATCACCATAATAGTCTTTTTTAGTAGGATGGTCTGGATAACAAATATTATAGGTTGAATTAGACGAGTTGGAAAACAACAACACTTTTATTGCTCGTATAACATCTTCTCTATGTATCAAGTTCACAGGTGCCATTCCATCGGAAATACTTTCTTTATTCAAAAAGTATTTAACCGGGTGTCTTGAACCTCCCAACAAACCTGCAAGTCTCAAAATAGAGTAACGCCCTTGAAAACAGTTTCTAATGACCTCTTCAGCTTTAAAAACAGGATTTGATTCGTCGATTAAAGCATTTTCATCCACTACCGCATCGATATTTTTATATACCCCCGTTGAACTGGTAAAAATGAGTTGTTTGTCAGATTGAAGTTTCGAGCATATTCCATAAACCACTTGCGAATAATTATCAAATCCAGAAGGAGGAAGCATAACAACAACCTGATCAAATGCATTGATATCGATATTCGTATTTATGAAGCTCACCCCTTTCGAAGCCATAGAAACTTCAATAATCGACACGTCGTCATCAAATTGATGCCACTTTTCTTTATGGGTAGTTGCTATGGTTATTTTAACATCATATGAATACAATGATTGAACCAAGGCCTTTCCAAGCCAACCGACACCAAAAAGTAAAAGATTCTGTGTATTCATTCCCTGAAGGGTTGTCAACCATTAAGTTGATTTCACAAAGAAAAGGAAAAAGGGGGGATTTGTGAAATTGCCTGGTACTAGCCAATGATTTGTTTATAGGTTTATTAACTTTGTCAAAAAATCATCATTATGTACGACGTAATTGTAATCGGATCGGGTCCTGGAGGATATGTAGCAGCAATAAGGTGTGCTCAATTAGGCATGAAAACCGCATTGGTTGAGAAATACAATACATTAGGAGGAACCTGCTTAAATGTTGGTTGTATTCCATCAAAAGCACTTTTAGATTCTTCAGAGCACTATCACAATGCACAACATTCTTTTGACAAGCATGGTATTGACTTGAAAGATCTAAAAGTAAATTTAGATCAAATGATGAAAAGAAAAAATGAAGTAATTAGCCAAACCTGCGATGGGGTTAAGTTCTTAATGGATAAAAACAAAATCGATGTACTTCATGGCCTAGGTTCTTTTGTAGATAAAGATACCATAAAAGTGACCTCATCAGATGATAAGACGACAGAACATAAGGGTAAAAACTTCATTATAGCCACAGGCTCAAAACCCAATTTCTTCCCTGGAATGGAACCCGATAAAAAAAGAATCATCACCTCAACAGAAGCATTGAATTTAAAAGAAATTCCAAAAAAAATGATTGTTATAGGTGGTGGGGTCATCGGTCTAGAACTTGGGTCGGTGTATAAACGACTTGGAAGCCAAATTGAAGTTGTCGAATTCGCAAAAAGAATTCTACCCACAATGGATGAAACGATCGGTAAAGAGTTTACAAAAATTCTTAAAAAAGAAGGTTTTAAATTCCACCTTGAGCATCGCGTTAAAGAGGTGAAAAGCAACGGCAAAAACATCTCTTTAAAGGCCCTTAACAAAAAAGGTGAAGAGGTTGAGATGCAAGCTGACTATTGCTTAGTCGCAGTGGGCAGGAAACCATATACAGAAGGATTGAATCTGAATAAGGCGGGTATTAAAGTCAATGAAAAAGGACAAATAGAAATCAACAATCACATGCAAACCAATGCTGCTCATATTTTTGCGATTGGAGATGTTGTAAAAGGAGCAATGCTTGCCCATAAAGCGGAAGAAGAAGGGGTTTATGTCGCAGAGTTTATCGCCGGACAAAAACCGCACATCAATCACAATCTCATTCCAGGAGTCGTATATACTTGGCCTGAAGTTGCGGCGGTAGGCAAAACAGAACAAGAACTCAAGGAGTCCAACATGGAGTACAAATCTGGGGTGTTTCCAATACGAGCATTAGGTAGAGCAAGAGCCAGCATGGATATCAGTGGAATGATTAAAATATTGGCAGATAAAACCAGCGATGAAATTCTAGGTGTTCATATGATTGCACCAAGAGCTGCAGATTTAATTATGGAGGCTGTCACCGCGATGGAGTATCGGGCATCTGCTGAGGATCTAGCGCGTATCTGCCATCCCCATCCAACATATACCGAAGCTATTAAAGAGGCGGCCCTAGCTGCTACTGAAAATAGACCTTTACATATTTAATTTATGTAGTCCATATTTTCCAGCTTTGAACGGCTTGTTCACGAAGCATGCTATATCCGTTTAGGATTATCGCTCCACTATTCTCTGATTTCTCTAGAAATTTCGTTTTTGATGGATTATATATTAAATCAATCACCAAATGTTCTTTCGTTAAATGTTGGTAAGGAAAATTGACCGTTTGTTCAATATTAGGAGCCATTCCTACTGGGGTACAATTAACGATTAACTTGCAAGTATTCAACATGTGTGTATTGATTTCTTCATAAGTAAAAACAAATTCTTCATTGCTTTTTTCTCTTGAAATAAATAGAACATCAAGCCCAATTTTTTTTAAGGAGTATTCAATTGCTTTTGATGCTCCTCCTGTACCTAAAATCAATGCTCTTTCGTGTTTATTGGTTAGAAATGGTTTAATGCTCTGATGAAAACCAAAAGCATCCGTATTGAATCCAATCGTTTTTGAACCAACCACTTTTATGGTATTTACTGCTCCAATTTTTTTTGCCAATTCATCCATTTCATCAAGTAGCGGGATGATTTTCTCTTTATAAGGGAGGGTGACATTTAATCCATCATAGAGACTTATTTCAGATTCAAAAAAAAGCCTTAAATCCTCAATCCTATCTATTTCTATGTTTTCATAGGATCCTGTAAGCTTTTCGTTAATAAAAAATTCCTGGAAAAAATTCTTAGAAAAGGAATGCTTTAAAGACTTTCCAATAAGTCCTAATCGAGGATTTGACATATTCAAAAATACAACTATTTAGTTTCTTTTCTTTTCAATGAAGATGAAGAAACCTACTTTTGTATGCATGCGCGGATTAGTCATTAAATCAACAGGCAAATGGTACAAGGTCCTTCTGGACTCAGGTCAAACCGTGAACGCAAGTATCAAAGGAAAATTTCGCTTAAAAGGACTAAGAACCACAAATCCAATAGCTGCAGGAGATTACGTCGAAGTCCAAGCAGTAAAAAGCAATGAAGAAGAATTGTTCATCATCAGTGCCATAAAGGAGAGAAAAAACTACATCGTTCGTAAATCAACCAACCTTAGTAAACAAATTCAAATTATTGCTGCTAATGTAGATCGAGTATATCTTCTTGTCACCTTAAGGTCTCCCGTTACTCAAATAGCTTTTATCGATCGTTTTTTAGTAGCTGCTGAATCATTTAGAATTCCAATAACCATTCTTTTTAATAAAATTGACCTTTACAAAGCGGATGAAAGCCAAAAGCTCAAAGAATTGATGAACATGTACGAGAAAATTGGCTACTCTTGTCATCAAATAGTTGCAGAAGAAGAAAATAGTATCGATTTTTTAAAGGGCGATATAAAAAATAAAAAAGTCATGATTTCTGGAAATAGTGGTGTAGGAAAAACAACACTTGTGAACACCCTAGATCCTGACCTAAAGCTTCGAGTGGGTGAGATTTCATCGGCTCATGAGCAAGGGAAACATACGACTACATTTTCGGAAATGCACCCCATAAAAAGCGGGGGTTTTATTATTGATACACCGGGTATTCGTGCTTTTGGATTAGTAGATCTTGAAAAAGAACACTATGCCCATTATTTTCCTGAAATGAGGTCCCTTATGGGTCGATGTAAATATAACAATTGTGTTCACCTCAACGAACCCGATTGTGCAATAAAATTAGCGGTGGATCAAGGGTCTATTTATGAATCTCGTTACATCACATACCTTCAGTTGATGAATGAAGATCAATCAGACCCACATCGCAGAAACGAATTCAAATGAGATTAGTCATACAACGCGTTAACAAAGCGGCAGTATCTATTGATAAAAAAATACATTCAGAAATCAATAAAGGACTGCTTATTCTTATTGGAATAGCTAGTGAAGATCATAAAGATGATGCCGATTATTTAATTTCTAAATGCTCTAACCTTCGAATTTTTGATGATCATGAAGGTAAAATGAATCTTTCAATTAAGGATATCAAAGGAGAAGTCCTACTTGTGAGTCAATTCACACTTCACGCCTCGACCAAAAAAGGAAATAGGCCGAGTTATATTAACGCTGCCAGTCCTGAATTAGCAACTATTTTGTATAACTATTTCATTCAAGAGATGAATTCCGCTTTTGGGCAACAAGTCAAGACAGGAGTCTTTGGGGCAAATATGCAAATAGAATTGACGAACGACGGACCTGTAACTATTTTGATGGATTCGAAAAACAAAGAATGAAAATCCATTTTGTTACATTTGAGTATGAATCCAATCACAGAAGAAAGACTTG
>MDTD01164362.1_pt1 | contig 13205 bp, 13 predicted proteins | sample 811221 | NCBI WGS metagenome assembly MDTD01 (sample SAMN05326646, study PRJNA326480) | marine metagenome | isolation source: seawater | place: Pacific Ocean: South West | collected 2011 | reverse complement strand
GACGCGCCTGGTTCTTTAATACCGCATGCCGGTGGGAGAAGGTACCGCGTCCAGAGTCCTGGCCGGATAGCCGGACAGAATACCCGTCCTCAATCAAAGAGGCATAAGCCATGGTTTCGGCAAAACCCCAGTCCATCGCGATTTCCCCTTGTGCCATTCGGGTTCGGTCTTCAAGCAGTCGTTTGACCCGACGATGCGGCTCAAATCCCTCTGGGAGGGTAACCAGGCGCTCATTAAGACGCATGATTCTTTCGCGGCCGATAGCCGTCTCGGCGGGATCCGTCCACTTTGCGCCAAGGTAAGGGGTCCAATCGACCAAAAAGCGCGACTTGTCAGCATCATAAGCTGGGGGATAAACAACGCGTCCGTCATCAAGGGCGTTACGATAATCCGCCTCTTGGGATTCGCTCTCGGCCGGGGCGAGGGCGCCTTCGGCAATCAGTTTTTCGGCATAACGCTCACGCGTGGTCGGCAGAGCCCGGATGACGCGATACATCGATGGTTGTGTGATGGCCGGTTCATCCGCCTCGTTATGCCCGAGACGCCGGTAGCAGATGATGTCGATGACAACGTCTTTATGAAAATGCATCCGGTAACGGTGAGCAAGTTCCACCGCATAGATGACAGCCTCGGGATCGTCGCCATTGACATGAAATATCGGCGCCTGAACCATCTTGGCGATCTCCGTGCAGTACGGCGTTGATCGTGCATCTAGGGGGTTGCGTGTCGTAAATCCGATCTGGTTATTGACGATGACATGAATCGTGCCGCCCGTAGAAAACCCTCGGGTGTTCGACATGTTGAGTGTCTCCATCACGACACCCTGGCCTGCAAAGGCCGCATCCCCGTGAATCAGCACTGGCAGGACCTGGTCTTTGTCCTCATCTTTTCTCCGATCCTGACGGGCGCGAACCGATCCCTCGACCACCGGATTGATGATCTCAAGATGCGAAGGATTGAACGAGAGCGCCACGTGGACCACACCGCCTGGCGTGTCGACATCTGCGGAAAAGCCCTGGTGATATTTCACATCACCGGTGTTGATTTCGTTACCTGTGGTTTCGACCTTTCCCTCGAATTCACTGAAGAGATCTTCGGGAGATTTGCCCAGGATATTGACCAGGACATTAAGGCGCCCGCGATGCGCCATCCCGATAATAACTTCTCTGACGCCCGACGCTCCCGCAATCTGAATCAGTTGTTGCAATCCGGGAATCAGCGTTTCACCCCCTTCCAGGGAGAAGCGCTTCTGACCGACAAACCGGGTATGGAGATAGCGCTCAAGTCCCTCTGCTGCCGTCAGGCGTTGGAGCAGGTGTTTCCGGAACTCAACGTCGGGGCGGGGACGGACCGGGTCTGTTTCCAGATGGCTCTGCAGCCAGCGTTTTTCCACCGTGTCTGAGATGTGCATGTATTCGACGCCGACGGGCCCGCAGTAGACGTCCTGGCACAGATCGCGAATGTGCTTCAGGGAAAGTGTTTCGGCACCGAAGGCAAGAGATCCCGTGTCAAACACCAACGGAAGGTCATCCTCCGAAAGACCCTGAGATGAAAGATCAAAGTCTTCGGGAATAGATGGGGCCGCGATGCCGAGAGGGTCGGTATTGGCAATATTGTGGCCGCGGGTTCGGTAGGCATTGATGAGTCGCAGTACCGCGGCTTGCTTCCTGCCGGAATCGTTGGTCTGCTTCGGCTCCGGCGCGGATTGATCGGGCAAAACCGGTTCATCGGGCAAACTGGCGAAAAAGTCAGCCCAGTCCGAAGAAAGATTGCCCGGGACTTGCTGGGATCTAGCGAAGAGATCCTCAAGATAGGCGCGGTTTGCGCCCGACAGAGATGCAAGGAGGTGTTCTGGTCTCTGACCGGTCTTTTTGCTCATTCGGCAGGCGCGGTCAGCGCATGAGTTAACTGCTTTAACGTCAATCTGAATTATAACTGATCTATGCGTGATCCGAACGTTTTGGTAATTTTCGCGCCGAGGAAATGAAACGCCGCCTATCGTGTCCCGGTATGTCCGAATCCTCCGGTCGACCGTTCACTCTCCTCGAATGACTCAACAACGTCAAATTTGCACTGCAATACCGGGACCACAACCAGTTGGGCAATCCGGTCACCCGGCTGAATCTCAAATGGAGCATCGCTGCGATTCCAGCACGACATCTTGATCTCTCCCTGGTAGTCACTGTCGATCAGACCCACGAGATTTCCCAGAACGATCCCGTGTTTGTGGCCGAGGCCAGAACGCGGAAGCAGCATGGCTGCGAGTGATGGGTCCGCAATATGCAGCGCGATCCCGCTCGGGATGAGTTCGCACTGACCGGGTTCTAGCGTTAATGGTGCGTCCAGACAGGCCAGAAGATCGATCCCCGCCGACCCTGAGGTCGCATAGTCAGGAAAAGGGAACTCGCTGCCAATGCGGGGATCAAGAATTTTGAGCGGAATGTTGTTCATGGTATCGGTGGGCAATTTCAAAAATCAGATGTTCGGCAAGAGCAGACTTGCTGTGGCGGCCAAGATCAATCTCATCACTCTCACTGATCAGGACAAGATGATTTTCTTCACTGCCGAAGGGGTTATTGGATTCGTTGACCTGATTGACAGCGATGAGGTCAAGACCTTTGCGTTTCAGTTTATCGCGCGCATTGGGAATGGCCTGATCTGTCTCCGCGGCAAAGCCGACCGTGAATGGGGGCTTTGGGCTCTGCGCGACCCGCGCCAGGATGTCCGGGTTGCGAATCAGTTCAAGCATGACGGATTCCGCATCCTTCTTGATTTTCGACGACGCTGTCTGAGCGGGACGGTAGTCCGCAACGGCGGCGACGCCGATAAAGACATCACAGTCCTCGATTTCCTTCTCGACCGCCGCCAGCATCTCCTCGGCAGATTGGACCGGCCGGTATTGGATTCCTGCCGGAGGGGTCAGTGCTGTCGGGCCGCTGACCAGAGTGACGGCCGCCCCGGCTGCGGCTGCGGCTGCGGCGACCGCATAGCCCATTTTTCCGGAACTGTGATTGGAGAGCGCCCTGACGGGATCGAGGGCTTCCCAGGTCGGCCCGGCAGTGATCGTCACCTTGGCGCCCTCCAGAGCGCGCACCCCTCCAGAAGACATCAGATGGTCCATGATTTGCCCGGGCTCAAGCATTCTGCCCAGCCCGACGTCGCCACAGGCCTGCGCTCCTGATGCAGGGCCTAACAGTTCAACACCGTCCGCTGTCAGGCTATCGATATTCCGTTGTGTGACCGCCTTGTTCCACATGCCCTGATTCATGGCCGGCACCAGCGCAATGGGTGCGGAAGTGGCGAGGCAGATGGTAGTCAGCAGGTCTGACGCCATGCCGCCTGCGAGCCGAGCGATAAAGTCGGCGCTGGCCGGTGCGACGACGATCTGGTCTGCCCATCGTGCAATTTCAATATGACCCATACCGGACTCGGCCGAAGGATCCAGCAGGCTGTCACGCACCGGACGCCCGCTTAACGCCTGCAGGGTGAGGGGTGCGATAAAAGCCTTGGCGGCTTCGGTCATCACCACCTGAACGACGGCCCCCTGGTCCAGCAGGCGACGGACAAGTTCGGCCGACTTGTACGCGGCAATCCCGCCTGTAATACCGAGAACGATATGCTTTTCGGCGAGGGAGGCCATGATCGGGGAGTCTAACGGCTGACTCGTCTGGGTGGAAATGCATCATCCGGCTCACACCGGGCCAAAACTGAGTAAGGCACGACTGGTCTAGGAAAAAACCTGAAAATCTGGTATAAATCGCGCCCTTCTTACAGATTGCAATTCAGGGTGACCGTCATGGCGAGAGTTTGCCAGGTGACAGGAAAGCGGGTGATGTCGGGCAACAACGTCTCACACGCCAATAACAAGACCAAGCGGGTATTCAAGCCGAATATCCACGATCGTCGGTTCTGGGTTCAGAGCGAGAATCGCTGGGTGAAGCTGCGTGTCTCCCATCAAGGTCTGAGAATCATAGACAAAAAAGGCATTGATGCCGTCCTGGCCGATCTTCGCGGCCGTGGCGACAAGGTCTGATCAGGCCCAGGAGCAGAACATGAGAGACAAAATCAAACTGGTGTCTTCAGCGGGAACCGGGCATTACTACACCACGACCAAAAACAAGCGTAATCAGCCCGAGAAGATGGAAATCCGGAAATTTGATCCCGTGGTGCGAAAGCACGTCGCGTACAAGGAAGCCAAGATCAAGTAGAGCCTTGTCGCGTCGTTCGTCTTGAGCCCTGATGGGAATCTGTCCCGTCGGGATACGGAGCCAAGAGAAGAAAATAGCAGCCCCCGCATCGCGGGGGTTTTTTCGGGCTTAGCGGGCCCGGTAGGTAATCCGGCCCTTGCTGAGATCGTAGGGCGTCAGTTGTACGGTCACCTTGTCGCCGCGCAGAATTCGAATATAGTTTTTTCGCATCTTGCCGGAGATATGTGCCGTCACAATGTGCCCATTCTCTAGTTCAACGCGGAATTGCGTATTAGGCAGGTTCTCAAGAACGGTGCCCTCCATTTCGATATGTTCCTCTTTTGCCACGCGGTATCTTGGGCCTCCGCCCGATGATCAGGTTTGAGCGCGCAGTATACCGAACTTTGGTATTCTCGATGCGCCTCCTGAATGTAGCGAAGCGCAGTGGTGCCAACGCATCCCATTTGTTGTTATTTCAGATCGTGAGAGACGAAAACCATGATTGAACTCTTTTTCTGGCCGACGCCTAACGGCATGAAGCCGTTGATCTTTCTGCATGAGGTGGGACTTGAATACGAGTTGACGGCTGTAGATATCAACAAGGGCGATCAGTTTGCGCAGGAGTTTTTGGAGATTGCCCCCAACGGCAGAATTCCGGCGATCATCGATCATGCGCCAGCAGCCAGCGAAACAGCGGTGTCCGTTTTTGAATCAGGTGCCATCCTGATTTACCTGGCCGAGAAGACAGGGCAATTGCTTCCGCAGTCTGAGAAAGCGCGGACAGAGGTGCTCGAGTGGGTGATGTGGCAGATGGCAGGGCTTGGACCGATGCTGGGGCAGAATCATCATTTCAATGTCTATGCACCCCAGAAGGTGCCCTACGCGATTAAGCGGTACAATGATGAAACGTCGCGTCTCTATGCGGTTTTGGATTTGCGTCTCGCCGACCGAGAATATATCTGCTCAGACTATACGATCAGCGACATCGTTTGTTATCCCTGGATTGCCCGGCACGAGCGGCATCAGATCAACCTCGATGATTTCCCCAGCGTAAAGCGCTGGTTTGATGCTATGAGTGACCGACCCGCAGTGCGGGAAGCCTATGATCGGGCAGGAAAAATGAATGTTGGTGCACCTGTGACGGATGCTTCTAAGAGTATCCTGTTCGGCCAGACGGCTGAGACTGTCCGCAGCGCCGCATTGGAAAAGCGTAACTGATCCGAAGTGCGTCTGCCGTTCAGCGCTCTGGAGTATTAGGCAGGTTCAATTCGACGCAAAGCCCCGGATCGTTATCCAGGAGGCTTACCCGACCGTCGTGTAGACGGACCACGGCTTTGACCAGGCTTAATCCCAGCCCATTGCCTGGAGTCGAGCGGCTGGTGTCTGTTCGGTAGAAACGATGGAAGACCTTCTCTCTTTGGTCTACTGCCACTCCGGGACCGTTGTCGCATACTCGAATGATGACGGAGTGCTCTTGAGGCGAAAGCGACAGACGGATGCTGCCTCCCTTTGGAGTGTACTTGACGGCGTTATCCAGCAGATTGGCTAGCGTCTGAAACAGCATGTCCCGATCTGCAAACAGTGAAATGGGCTGGGGCGTCTCTACGGAGAGGCTTTGCTGTTTCTCCTCTGCAAGCGGTTCATACAACTCGGCCACATCATCGGCAAGCTCCGAGAGCGACAGGATGGTCATGGCAGTTTTGCTGGATTGGGATTCGAGGCGGGCGATGCGCAGCAGCGCATTAAAGAGATTCAGCAGTCGATCAGCCTCCGCTAGTGCGTCCTGCAGGACCTGGGTGTGGCCAGCGCTGGATCCGGCCTCAACGTTCATTGCTTCGAGTTTTTGCCGAAGTCGAAAAAGCGGAGTTTTGAGGTCGTGCGCGATGTTGTCACTGACTTGGCGAATCCCATCCATCAGTTCCTGGATCTGATCGAGCATCCGGTTGAGATTGCCAGACAGACGGTCAAATTCGTCTTGCCGGGGACTTATGGGAATACGCCGCTTCATGTCTCCAGCAATAATGCGTTGACTGGTCTCGTTAATGATCTCAAGGCGCGTCAGCATCGTGCGGCTGATGAAGAATCCCCCGGCAAGTCCCAGAACCAATGTCAGGATGACCCCCCAGCTGAGAGCGGTGATGATGCGGCGTTGGGCCAACTTGAGTTCATGAATGTCCTGCCCCACCAGAAGCTGAAAGCCGCCCGACAGCTGAAAGCGCCGGGCGCGGGCAGGGTGGAGTTCCGGGTCATCCCGGTCGCTGGTATCGAGATTGAAATTGAGCCAACCGTCTTCAGCAGTGACCTGGGGCCAGCGGCTGATGTTTCCCACGATCGGTCTGCCAAGCGGATCTGACAAGAGATAAAGCGACGAGCCGGTCGGTTGCTGTCGGGTAATCCGGTCGAGAATCAGTCGCCTCAGGCCGGGTACGCCGCGGTTCTCATAGCGCTCAGCGAGGGTCTGAATCTCTGTCTGGATAGCCGAGTCTGATTGCGTTGCCATGTAGCGCACGCTCGACCAATAGATAAAACTGAATATGAGCAGCACCGAAACGGTGAACAAAATGACGTACAGCAGGGCCAGCCTGAATGTCGAGCTGGCGAGAAAGTTACTCCGGTTCACGGAGCATGTACCCGGCGCCGCGCACCGTGTGCAGCAGCGGCTTGTCAAAATCGCGGTCAATTTTTGCCCGGAGGCGGCTTACGTGCACGTCAATGACGTTGGTTTGGGGGTCAAAGTGATAATCCCAGACATTCTCAAGCAGCATGGTGCGGGTAACGACCTGATTACTATGCCGCATGAGGTATTCGAGAAGCCGGAATTCCCGGGGTTGTAGAGTAATCGACTGATTGGCGCGTTGTACCTTTCTCGCAAGCACATCCATCTCAAGATCGGCGACCGCAAGTTCTGTCGTCAGGCTGCCAGGCCCCGGACGCCTCCCCAGTGCTTCGACGCGGGCCAGCAGTTCTTCAAAGGCAAAAGGTTTGGGCAGGTAATCATCACCGCCCGCGCGCAGACCCAGAACACGGTCTTCAAGATCTCCCAGTGCGCTGAGAATCAGTATGGGGAGGGGACTGTTCTGGCTGCGCAAGGCTTCGATGATCGATAAGCCGTCCATCGACGGCAGCATCCGATCGACAATAAGCACGTCGTGCTCTTCATCAGACGCCATGGACAGGCCATCCGGGCCGTTATCAGCCAAGGTGACCACATGGCCCGCTTCGCGTAGGCCGCGGGTGATATACCGGCTGGCCTCAGGGTCGTCTTCGATAAGGAGGATACGCACGCCAGGATTTTAACGCTGCCTTCGCTCGTGAGAAATCTGTTAACAAAAAGTCAGCCGGGGCGATGCCCCGGCTGGCAAAAGGACGTCCTGAATTAGCCCGTCTTCAACGCCACATAGCGCTGGTTGTCCTTGCGCTGCACCAGAAGCAGAACAGGCTTTTCCTTTGACTTCATTTTTTTCACTTCCTCGATTACGTCTTCGGGCGAGGTGACCGTGGCATTGCCTACCTTGAGGATGATGTCGCCGGCCTCGAGGCCCTTACGTGCCGCGGGACTGGAAGGCATAACCTCTTCCACCAGAACGCCGTCACCCTGATGGCCGAGCGCGGTGCGGGCCTCTTCGTCCAAGGGCGACAGGCGCAGACCCAGGCGACCCTTCCTGGGCATGGGTGCTGTCATTTTCCTGGTCTGGCCGGTCTCGGGAATTGACGCCAGGACTGCGTCGATCGTGAGCTCTGCGCCGTCACGAAACACTTTGACGGTGGCGCTTTCTCCAACCGGCGCCTTGGCGACCATCCGGGGCAGTTCTCGTATGTTGTCGACTGGGCGACCATTAAACCCGATGATGACGTCTCCAGTCTCGAGCTGACTGCCAGCTGCAGGACTGTCGGGTGTGATCCGGGATACCAGAGCGCCGGTTGCATCATCCATCGAAAGGCTTTGTGCGATTTCTGGCGTGACCGGCTGAATTTCAACGCCCAGCCAGGCGCGGGCGACCTTGCCGTCCTCGCGGAGTTGATTGATGACATTCTTCGCGACCGAAGCGGGGATCGCAAATCCGATTCCGACGCTGCCGCCATTGGGTGAGAAAATGGCAGTATTTACACCAATGACCTCGCCGACATCATTAAAAAGAGGTCCGCCGGAATTCCCCCGGTTGATAGAGGCGTCTATCTGAATGTAGTCCACATACGGCCCGTTGTTGATATCCCGACCGCGGGCAGAAACGATCCCCGAGGTGGTCGTTCCGCCAAGACCAAAAGGGTTGCCTATGGCAATCACCCAGTCACCGACACGGGCGTGGTCAGAATCACCGAAGCGGACAAAAGGCAGAGGAGAGTCCGTCTCGATCTCAAGCAGTGCCAGATCGGTCCTGCGATCAACGCCTCGAACAACGGCTGGAAGTTTTTCTCCGTTGTCGAGGATTACCTCGATTTCATCAGCACCCTTGATGACATGGTGGTTGGTCACAACCAGTCCGTCCTCATCCACGATAAAACCCGAACCAAGTGAGCGGCTGTCCATCGGTCCTCGCGGCATTTGGGGATAAGCATCCCCGAAAAACCGCTCCATAAAGCGGCGCATCTCCGGCGGGCCGTCAAAATCGAAATGCCTTCGGCCGTAGTGTGGATCGGATCCCCCGCGGTTGTTGTAGCCGTGGCTGAGTGACGCTGGCTGGATGGTTCGCGTGGAAATATTGACCACGGCAGGGCGGACAGCCTCGACCAGATCGGCAAATCCATTGGCAGGCCGTACAATTTGCGCATCTGCGGACTCGGGTATGGCGGTTACGCCTATTCCGGCGTAGAGAATTGCACCCAGAGCTGTAGCGCTGGCGAGCGCAGCAACCGCGGTGGTGGGCGCAAAACGCCGCAGGCTTTTTGCAGGATATTTCATGAGTGTCCTCACTAAGTGGCTGTTAACGATTGCCACCTTAGGACACGGGACGTTACCGGGACGTAACCAACAGGTTACGATTTGTTAATAAAGCGGGCGTCAGGAATCCTGGGTACAGCCGAGCAGGCGCTTCAACACCTTCTCATAAACCTGAGATAGGGTATCAAGATCGTTTGCGCTTACTACCTCATCGACTTGATGAATAGTCCGGTTCAGGGGCCCCAGCTCTACAACCTGCGCACCCGTTGGGGCGATAAAGCGCCCATCGGAAGTGCCCCCATCGGTGGACAGGCGTGGTGAATAGCCGGTCGCGTCACAAATGCTCTCGGTAACCGCAGACACCAGAGTGCCCGGCAGAGTTTGATACGGCAGTCCAAGCGGACTCCAATCGATTGCAAAATGATCAGCATGCCGCCGGCAGACCGATTCGATTTTTTCTTTCAGATCAGGAGCCGTACTGTCGGGACAAAACCGCAGGTTGAATTGTGCCTCGGCCTCACCCGGAACCACGTTCGTGGCCCCTGTGCCGCTTCGAATGTTGGAGACCTGGAAAGTGGTCGGCGGGAAATACTCATTTCCATCATCCCAGTGGGTCGAGGAGAGCTCGCTGACGATTCGGCCAAGTCGATGAATCGGGTTATCGGCAAGGTGCGGATAGGCAACGTGCCCCTGGATGCCCCGGACCTTAAGCGTTCCGCCAAGCGAGCCCCGTCGACCGTTTTTTATGACATCCCCTAGGCGCTCGGAGCTCGTTGGTTCACCAACCAGACACCAGTCGATCACTTCATCCCTTGCGCCTAAAGTTTCCACAACACGAACGGTACCGTCGACCGCCGGCCCTTCCTCATCGCTTGTCAGCAGTAACGCAATCGAACCCGGGTGGTCCGGATGGGTTTCAACGAAGCGTTGGCAGGCGGTCACCATGGCCGCAACACTGCCTTTCATATCTGCCGCGCCGCGCCCGTGCAGCATGCCGTCGATCACGTCTCCTGAAAAAGGAGGATACACCCAATGTGCCTTGGGCCCCGTCGGGACAACATCTGTGTGTCCGGCAAACACAAACAACGGCCCCTTGGTGCCACGACGAAGCCACAGGTTCCTGACCTCGCCAAACGGCATGAATTCAGGGTTGAAGCCATGCGGCTGCAACTCATCGACGACGAGATCCTGACAGCCTTTATCGTCTGGGGTGACTGAGGCTTTTCGTATCAGGTTCTGGGCGAGAGTGACAGTAGCGGTCATATGAGAGTCTCAGAAAAGGTCTTTTCGCCAAAAAGGAGCGGCGTCGACTAGTTTTCGACGGCGGTACGGGCGCGAAGGTGTCCAAGCCAATGTTTCTCCCAGACCCGGAATCCTTTACTGATCAAGAAGACCAGTGCCATATAAAACAGCATGGCGGTGATAAAGCCTTCGTAGGCCAGGTAATAACGCCCGTTTAACCAGCGGCCGACGCCGAGTATATCCTGAAGCGTGATGGTGCTGAGTACAACCGAGCTGTGCAGCATGAAGATGACCTCATTGGAATAGGCCGGCAACGCCCGCCTGAAAGCACTGGGCAGTACGATGCGCCGCATCACTCTGGCAGGAGACATGCCGCAGGCGCGTGCCGCTTCGATCTCTCCCTTGGCGGTGTTCTCAATTGCGCCGCGGAGGAATTCGGTCGTATACGCGGCCGTATTGAGACTAAAGGTGATCAGAGCGCACCACCAGGGGCTGGAAAGCACCGGATCCCAGAGAAAACTTTCCCGGACAAAGTCGAACTGGGCAAGGCCGTAATAGACCAGATAAGTCTGAACCAATAGGGGCGTGCCTCGGAAGAAGTAAGTGAACCCAAAGATCGGAGCGTTCAACCAGCGGTGGCGGTAGGCACGTGCTATGGCGAGGGGTACAGCCATCACGCCGCCGATAAATAATGCCAGAACAGTAATTTCGATCGTCAGTAGCGCCCCATAAAAAAACTTGTCAATGTGGTCAGCGATCAGCATGAAGTCGAGCGGTGAATGGTTTTCACTCACGTAGACCAGATATTCAAAGAAAGTGCGCTCGGTGTCGGCCATGGTCTTATGCCCTGTCGACTCCGACGTTGTAGCGCCGCTCGAGCCAGCGTAGTCCAATGTCAGAACAGGCCGTCAGGATTAGGTAAATGACCAGCACGGCAAACATGAACGTAAACGGTTCGCGAACTGAACGTCCGGCGGTGGAAGCATTCCAGACCAGGTCATGCAGACCAATCACAGAAACCAAGGCGGTGGCCTTGATGAGAACCAGCCAATTGTTCGTGAAGGAGGGTAGCGCGTGCCGGATCATCTGGGGCCAGGTGATGCGTCGGAAAATCAGGAACGGCCGCATTCCGCAGGCAATGCCTGCCTCAATCTGTCCTCGCGGGATAGCCAGAATGGCGCCACGGAAGGTTTCGGTCATGTAGGCGCCGAAGACAAAACCGATAGACCAGACGCCCGCGATGAACTGGTTGATTTCGACGTAATCCCACAAGCCCGTAAGGCTGCCGAGGTCATTGGCGATCTGCTGACCTCCATAAAAAAGCAGCATCATCAGTACAAGATCCGGCACACCCCTGACCAGGGTGGTGTAGGCACCGGCAATTTTCTGGGAAACGGGATTGGCAGCCAGTTTGGCGGCAGCGCCGACAAGACCCAGGACGACAGAAAGTGCAAGCGAGGCGAGGGCGAGCTGCGCCGTGACCGCAGTGCCTGCGAGCAGAAGGTTTCGGTATTCCCAGATGGAATCCATCGTTGGGTCAGAAAAGGAACGGGCCCGCGCGGGGCCCGTTCAGGTCATGCAAACAAAAGAACTTAGTTGCCGTAGATATCGACAGCAAAGTATTTGTCGTTCATCGCCTTGTAAGTCCCGTCAGCGCGGATATCAAGAATAATCTGGCTGAGCTGGTCGCGCAGCGCGGAGTCTTCTTTGCGTACGGCAAAACCGGCACCAACGCCCTGACACTCAACGTCATCAATGGCGTCACCGAGGAAATCAAAGCCACTGCCGGCATCTAGCGCCAGGAAGCCTTCGTAGGCCTGCAGCGAGTCAGACAACTGCGCATCCAGGCGCCCAGCGGCAAGATCCTGCCAGACCTCTTCCTGAGTGGCGTACAGGACGAGTTCTGCACCCGGGAAAAGTTTTTCGGCCGAACACTGGTGTGTGGTAGCACGCTGCACACCCAACCGCTTGCCCTTAAGGCCTGCCGCCGTGCCGTCAAAGCCGGCGCCCTTTTTTGCGACCAGTTTGGCGGGGGTGTTGTAGTACTTCACGGTGAAGTCGATCTTTTTCTTTCGCTCTTCTGTGATCGACATTGAGGCAATGATCGTATCGAACTTCTTGGCCAGCAGCGCGGGAATCATGCCGTCCCATTCCTGCTCGACCAGCACGCATTCGCGATTCAGCCGTTTGCAGACCTCCATCGCCATATCGATGTCAAAGCCCTTGAGTGTGCCGTCTGCCTCTTTCCAGGAGAACGGCGGATAGGCGCCTTCCACGCCGACACGCAGTCCATGACCGCCTGCTGCGGCCGTTCCTGTGACCAGGGCGAGCACGCCGGCAAGCCCCAGCATAGTCAGTTTCTTTTTAATCATCTCTCATCTCCCATCGGTTGTTGGAAAGTCCAGCCCGCTAATACTACACGGACTATATTGAATCTGCTGACTCGCCGGATTCAGTGTAGCGCATTGGCCAGAAACTGACGAAAACGGGGTGACGCGGGGTTATCGAACATCTCGGCAGGCGGCCCTTGAGTTTCGATGGCCCCTTCATGGAGGAAGATCACCTTGTTGGAAACATCCCGTGCGAACCCAATCTCGTGTGTCACGACAATCATGGTTCTGCCTTCGTCGGCGAGCGTTCTCATTACCTTAAGAACTTCACCGACAAGCTCAGGGTCAAGCGCCGAGGTCGGCTCGTCGAACAGCATGATGCGCGGGTTCATGCACAGCGCGCGGGCAATCGCCACGCGCTGCTGCTGACCGCCCGAAAGCTGGCCGGGATACTTGTTCGCCTGCTCCGGGATCTTCACCCGCTCGAGGAAATGCATCGCGGTTGCCTCCGCTTCCTTCTTGGGCGTCTTGCGCACCCAGATCGGGGCCAGCGTGCAGTTTTCCAGG
>MDTD01157667.1_pt1 | contig 13205 bp, 14 predicted proteins | sample 811221 | NCBI WGS metagenome assembly MDTD01 (sample SAMN05326646, study PRJNA326480) | marine metagenome | isolation source: seawater | place: Pacific Ocean: South West | collected 2011 | reverse complement strand
GTAACTCTGATATTTACATTAAGTTCATTGGCAATAATATTCGCTAGCGTTGTCTTCCCAAGCCCTGGTGGTCCAGCTAATAGAACATGATCGAGACTGCTTTCGCGTTCTTTTGCAGACTCAATGAAAACTTTCAAATTTTTTCTAACTAAGTTTTGACCGATAAATTGATCAAGCGACCTAGGTCGATAAATTCTTACATCATTATCCATTAACCTGATTTCCTCAGTGCTTGTTTGATAAGATCTTCAATGTTAGCCCCATCACTAATATCATCTTTTATTTTTTCGATAAGGCTCAGTGCTTCCGAACGACTGTATCCCAGATTGATGAGGGCTGAATTGATACTATTTCGTTTAGTCAGGGTCTCATTATCATAGATATTTGATTGATTTGAGTAGGCATCTCTGAGCTCAGTAATTATTCTTTTTGCAACCTTTGTGCCAACTCCAGGAGCTAAGCAAATTGACTTTTCATCTGCGCTTCCAATGTGATTTCCAAGTTCTTTAACTGAAAAGAAACCCAGTATTGTCATAGCTAATTTTGCGCCAACGCCCTGAACAGTCTGCAATGTCGAGAATGCCCTCTTTTCTTCAAGAGATAAAAAACCATAAAGATTAATTGTATCATCCCTGAGAATTGTCTGAATATAAAGAGAAATCGATTTGTTTTCTTCGATTGATGTAATCGATCTTTCAGGACAAAGTACTTCATAACCTATGCCACGCACATCCACAATAACTAAATTACCATTAACTGCTTCAACGTTACCTTTAATCTTTGCAATCATGCAATTGCCTTCGCTATTTTATTATGCCTCTGATATGCATGTGTAATTGCGATTGCTAAAGCATCTGAAACGTCAGAGGTACCATCAATTTTTTTTGAAAGAAGGATATTAACCATTTGGGCAATCTGATTTTTGTCCGCATGACCCTTTCCGACAATACTTTTTTTTATCTGATTTGGTGCATATTCAAAGCACTTAATATTCATGATTGACAGTGACAACATAATTACTCCTCTTGCATGGCCGAGCTTGAGACTAGAAAGTGCATTATTATTAACAAAAGTTTGTTCAAGTGCAGCTTCATCCGGCGAACAATTATCTAGAACCAAAGATAAATCTCTATGTATATCATTAAGTCTATCTGGAAGGTCTTGATTTGTTTTAACTTTTATGAGCCCATGGTCAATATGCTTGATTTGACTCCCTTCAACAGCTATGAGTCCCCAACCCGTATGAATTAGACCTGGGTCAATTCCAATAATTTTCTTTAGCATTTTGTATATCTTCTTTATTCATGAAATATAGTCATCCGGTATATTGAAATTGAAATAAATATCTTGAACATCATCGTTGTCATCAAGTAATTCTATCAGGCGCTCAATTTTTGTAAAAGTATCCCTATCAATAACAACATTATTTTCAGGCTTCCAAATTATTTTCATTAAATTGGCATCACCAAATTCCTTTTCTAACTTTTCACCCAATGAGTGTAAATCTGATGGTTGACAATAAATTTCATAACAGTCCTCAGAAATATCACAATCTTCAGCTCCTTGATCAATGGATGATTCAATTATTTCATCTTCACTTGACTTTGATAGATCAAACTCAATTAGTCCTATCCTGCTAAATAGAAAGGAAACGGCGCCTGTCTCAGCCAGACTCCCCCCACACTTTGTAAATATTGACCTAATATCACCTGCTGTTCTATTCTTATTATCAGTCAGTGTCTCTATTATGAAGCCGGTCCCACCGGGTCCAAAACCCTCATATCTAACTTCATCGAAGTTTGCCCCAGCAGCATCTTGGCTTTTCTTTACTGCACGCTCAATGTTATCTTTTGGCATATTTTGTGCCCTCGCAGCCTGAATAGCAGATCTTAACCTTGGATTCATTCCTGGATCTGGCAAGCCGAGTTTTGCTGCAACAGTAATCTCTTTGGCTAGCTTTGAAAACATTTTTGCTCTTTTCTTGTCTTGAGCACCCTTCCGGTATTGTATGTTTTTAAATTTAGAGTGCCCTGCCATTAAAGTATCCTTTTCCTAAATCTATCATTGATTAGTTAATTTAATATTCAAAAATCTGGTAACTCATCATCGAATATACCCCCAAATTTGATTGGAGAAATACTTGAAATTAAGCCACTACCGTTTGTCTCAAATAATACACCCGAGAGTGTACCCTCACCCTTCGCAGGAATGAACCGCCCACTTGGTATTCCTGTTATGAATTTTTCGAGTGGGTTTTGCTTATCAAAACCAAGTATAGAGTCGTAATCTCCGCTCATACCTACATCAGAAATATAACCAGTCCCATTAGTCAATATTCTTGCATCTGCTGTTGGAACATGTGTATGGGTGCCAGCTAACATACTTACCCTTCCATCGAGATAATATCCCATAGCCAATTTCTCCGAGGTCGCTTCAGCATGAAAATCGACAAAGATTGCATCAGCAACGTTATTCAAGCTATTGTTATCAATAATATCATCAATTATCCTGAACGGATCATCCAAAGGATTCATAAAAACTCTACCCATAATATTAATTACTAGGATTTGTTCACCATTTGCAGCTTTATATAGGAATGAACCCTTACCCGGTGTTCCCTCTGGATAATTTGCTGGCCGCAATAATTGGGTCTCTCTGTCGATATAAATTAATGTGTCTTTTTGGTCCCAAATATGATTCCCAGAAGTAATAACATCAACACCGGCATCAATTAGCTGGTGTAGAATTTTCTCTGTAATTCCAAATCCAGATGCAGAGTTTTCAGCATTTGCAATAACAAAATCAAGTTTATAGATTTCCCTAATTCTATTCAGATTTTGAGTTACAACTCTTCTTCCGGACTCTCCAACAATGTCACCAATAAATAATACCCGCATTTATATTCCTGGTTCGAGATTACATATTAACTAAATTATATTTCATCTAAATTAACTAGAAAATCAAGCCTTTGATCATGTTCTGCACGAGGTAATTTAGATACAATTTGAGCTGGGTAGCAAATACCAATAAATTTAGTGTTATTTTTTTTTCTATAATACTCTATGGTTCTGTCATAAAAACCCCCTCCGTATCCTAGCCGATGAAAGCTTGTGTCGAAAAGCACCCCTGGAACTAGTGCAGTTTCTGGAACAGATAACAAACCATCGATTGGTTCATAAATTTTATATTGATTCTTCTCAAGTGGTTTTTTCATATCCCATATTCTAAAATCCAATATTTTCTTCTCTGTAATACACGGAAGGGCTATCTGGTGACCAAGTGAGGATAGGTTGTGTAGCAATGGTAAGATATTTAATTCATTGTTGATGGGATAATACCCGGCAATGGTATGATTTAAGCTTAAAAAGCTCAGGTCTATTTCCTTAAGTTTCTTCTCATAAAATAATTTCTCAGAAGGCTTTATTAACTTTATTTTCTTTAGGGCATGAGCCCTGAGTTGTGATTTCTCAATTTTTATTTTTTCTAAGCTCAAATTTTATATCCATGATTTTAAGCCAAGCGACCGTGGATTTGCAATCCTAGGCTCCTAATATATAGGTGGGTGCCAAATGAAATAGACCACGATCTGAATCAGTGTCAGCTCCCAATTGAATTGCTATGGCGCCAGGAATAGTTATCTCACGAGTCGCTTAGCCGTTTAAATTATATCATTTAATTTAAAAAATTAAATTTGAATCTATTTTATGTCGATAGTGATTTATTTATTTCGTTTAACTTATTTGTAAGTGACTCGATATCGGTTAAGAGTAATTCCTCTAATGAATGGCTATCCTCTTTAAACATATCATTCTTTTTTTGAAGTTGCTGAACATCATTTTGGATTTCTTCAATTTGCGATAGTGCATCAGATAGCTTGTCAGCAATCAATAAACCTGCCATCACATATATCCGAGCATCCCCAATATGGCCAAATCTACCTTGCAATTGGTCGACATGCCTTGAAAAAAAAGAGGCAAGCTCTTTTAGCCGAGCCTCCTCTCCATCCTCACAGGCAATTTGAAAAGTTCTGTTATTAATATTTACTGTGACTTTACCCATTTTAGATTACACAAATATAACATCTGAAGAAAATTCTCTATCTTAAAAAATTACGATAAGTTCTAATCATATTAGAAATTCTGCTTTCTACTTCCTGATTTGCGTCCTTCAATTTACTATTTTTTTGTTTTAAATCTTCTAATTTATGGAGCAGACCAATATTTTCATTATTGAGTTTCTCTATCTCACCTTTCATGTCAGCTGTATCCTTTAACATTGATTCTGATAAATCTTTATTTTGTTTTAGTTGATCAATTGCGGTGTGTAATTTTTCTAAAGCAGATGCAAGGCGCGGGCTTATGCCATCGAGATTTTGATTATTTAGGTCAACTTCATTTTTTAAGTTATATTGGCTCATTTAAAATCCCAAACAATTAACAATTAGCACTGCACGTTAGATGAAAACATTGTCCCCATAGAAATATAATATTAATGAAGAGTAAAAAGCAATAAAAAAAAAATAAGATTTCCAACTATATCAATGCTTTTCATCGTTATTTTATACAGGAAATACTCACTATTATGTAAATATTGTTTGATAAAATTTTTTATTGAATTATAAAAAAAAGGCAGGGTTTTATACAAAAGCATACAAATATGTCAAATCAAATTAATCACCAAGAAATGGCAAATGCTATTAGAGCACTATCCATTGATGCTATTGAAACTGCAAATAGTGGGCATCCTGGTCTGCCACTTGGAATGGCCGATGTTGCAACTGTATTATTCAGCGAATTTTTAAATTTCGATGCAAAAGACCCAGACTGGATCGACAGAGATCGCTTTATTTTATCAGGTGGGCATGGATCAATGCTCCTATATTCTTTATTGTATCTACTTGGATATCAAGATATGTCGCTTGAAGATATTAAGAGCTTTAGGCAGCTTGGATCCAAAACTGCAGGACATCCGGAGTATGGTCATGCAAAAGGAATTGAGACGACCACGGGACCCTTGGGCCAAGGTTTAGCCAATGCAGTTGGAATGGCGATATCAGAGAAATTATTATCTGAAAGATTTGGAGATGATTTAATAAACCATAGGACATATGTTATGGCAGGTGATGGTGATTTAATGGAAGGAATATCGCAAGAGGCCATTAGCCTTGCGGGTCATCTAAAATTAAACAAGTTAATACTTCTTTTTGATAGCAATAATATTTCAATAGATGGACCAATTGCAAAAACCGACTCCACAAACCAAATTAAAAGATTTGAGGCGTCTAACTGGAATGTTAAAGAAATTAATGGACATAACACAAACGAAATCTTTCAAGCAATAAAAGACTCCCACGATTCTAGAAAACCAACAATGATCTTATGTAAAACAATAATTGGCTATGGATCTCCAAACAAACAAGGGACCGCAAGTGTTCATGGATCACCCCTTGGCAATGATGAGTATAATCTGACCAGAAAAGAGTTAGGTATTAAGTATGAAAAATTTCAAATACCATCAGACATTCTGAAGATGTGGAGAGATGTTGGTGCAAGGGGGCAAAAAAAGAGAAAAATTTGGTATGACAAGCTTAAAAAAGCGTCTCCAAATATTAGAAATGAGTTACTAGATCAATTCGAAAAACTAATACATCCAGATGTATATTTAAAATTAGATGAACTGAAGTTAAATCTTAAAGAAAAGCCACAAAACATAGCAACAAGAAAGGCATCAGAGATTTGCCTGCACTCTATCAATGACACCACACAAATCACACTAGGTGGCTCAGCAGATTTAACAGGATCAAATAATACCAAAACAGATAATATTAATCCTGTAACAGCTGAAGCATATGGCAGATATATACATTATGGAATAAGAGAGCATGCAATGGGCGCAATAATGAATGGTATATCCCTTCATGGTGGATTTATTCCCTATGGAGGGACCTTTCTAATTTTCTCTGATTATTGTCGGCCTGCGATAAGATTAGCAGCTCTAATGCAACAGCAAGTTATATATATTCTAACACATGATTCTATCGGCTTAGGTGAAGATGGCCCGACACATCAGCCAATAGAACAGCTATCAAGCCTGCGCGCGATACCAAATGTGAGCGTATTTCGGCCTGGATCCGCTATTGAGACTGTTGAATGTTGGGAATTAGCATTAAAAAATAGGACCGGACCAAGCTTGATAGCCCTATCAAGACAAAATTTAGATGAATTCAGACAGAGCCGTGACACAAAATCAAAACATAATCTCTGTGAAAATGGAGTGTATTGTGTAGCCTCCAACACAGAAAAACCAGAATTTGCAATATTTGCTTCTGGCTCTGAAGTGAATATTGCAATAGAAGCTTACCGAGAATTGGAAAATTGTAACAAGTCAGTTTGTGTTTACTCAGTGCCTTGTCTTGATTATTTCAATTCTCAAGATAAAAAATTCAGAGAAACTATAATAAACAACGCAAGTCGTAATATGGTCATAGAAGCAGGTGTTTCTCAAGGCTGGGATAAAATACTAAGAGATAACGGTGTATTTATTGGAATGTCATCATTTGGGGCAAGTGGACCATATAAAGACCTGTATAAAAATTTTAAAATTACCAAAGAACACATAATAGATGTAATCTTGAATAATAAATAAATAGCTGGTTTAAAAAAATGGCATTAAAAGTAGCAATAAACGGTTTTGGTCGTATCGGAAGAAATGTAGCGCGCGCAATAATAAGGGATCACACTCCATCGATTGAGTTGGCAGCAATAAATGACTCAGCACCAATCGAAACAAATATGCATCTTCTAAAATACGATTCAGTACATGGTACATTAAATGATGAAATAAAAAAAATAGACTCTGACTCTTTTGAAATTAACAAAAAACAGATAAAAAAATTTTCCACTAAGACTCCGGAAAATATACCTTGGGGTGATCTAAATATTGATTTAGTTCTGGAATGTACTGGTAAGTTTAATGATAAGAAATTATCTGTTAAGCATGTCGATGCCGGTGCTAAGAAAGTATTAATATCGGCACCTGCAAATGCCGTCGATAAAACAGCAGTCTTTGGGGTGAACCATCTGGAACTTAAGCCAGAGCATACCGTGATATCAAATGCCTCTTGCACAACAAACGCTCTCGCCCCTATGATGAAGGCGCTCAATGATACAATAGGTATTGATACAGCATTCATGACAACAATACACTCCTACACTGGTGATCAACCTACACTGGATAGAAACCACAAGGATTTATATAGATCAAGGTCAGCTGCACAATCAATTATTCCAACAACCACTGGAGCTGCAATTTCAGTCGGTGAGGTAATCCCACAACTCAAAGGTAGAATAGACGGCATAGCAATGCGTGTACCCACACCAAATGTTTCTGTTATTGATTTAAAGTTTACTGCGAGTCAGGCTACAAGTATTAATGAGATCAACAAAATTCTTGTTCAAGCGTCAAATAATCAGTTCTTAAATATTCTCAAGACAACAGATGAAAAGCTTGTGTCTATCGATTTAAATCATGATAGCCATTCAGCAGTTATTGCTTTGGACCAAACAAGAGTCACTAATAAAACATTCGTGAGGGTTATGGCATGGTATGACAATGAATGGGGATTTTCACAAAGAATGTGTGATATGGCCAAATATATTGGCACACTATCATAATGGCGGATTGATTTTATGATTCGGATAAAGAGCTTTCGGGATGAAGACCTCAAGAATAAAATAGTCTTATTGCGTACAGATTATAATGTGCCAACAAATGATAAAGTCGTTGTTGATACAACAAGAATCGACGAGTCGATTCCAACTATCGACACCCTGCTTAAAATGGGTGCTAAAGTAATTATAATTACTCATAGGGGACGTCCAAAAGGTAAAATTGATATTTCATTATCAATGGAGCCTATTGCGCGCGAGCTAGAAAAAAGGATAAAAAGAGATGTCAAATTTATTAATAGACTGGATGAAGATATTACAGATTATCGTGAAGAGGTATTTTTATTCGAAAATATTAGATTTTTCCCAGAAGAGGAACTTAATGATAATAAATTTGCAGAAAAGTTGAGTGGTATGGGTCATGTGTATGTAAATGATGCATTCTCCGCTTCGCATAGAAAGCATGCATCTTTGAGCGGAATTCCTAAATTTCTGCCAAGCTTTTTTGGGCTTTGTATGGAAAAAGAAATACGGGCCCTTGATGATGCTTTTTCACATCCAATAAGTCCAGTCGTCGCAATCATTGGTGGATCAAAAATTTCAACTAAAATACAGCTTCTTGATAGCTTGATCAGAAACGTAGATAAAATTATTATCGGTGGAGCTATGGCAAATACATTTCTCAAAGCTACCTCAAATAATATTGGTGCATCACTGTTTGAAAAAAGTTGTGTGAATATTGCGATTGATATTATAAATAAAGCGAGGAAGAACAATGTTAAATTAGTACTTCCCATTGATGCGAGGGTGGCAAAAAAATTAGGTGACTCCCCAAATGCAATGAATAAAATTTTAGACGAAATCGAAATCGATGACATGATTCTTGACCTTGGGACTAAATCATCTAAAATCATACTGGAAGAGATTTCTGACGCAAATACTGTAATATGGAACGGTCCACTAGGGGCCATTGAATACAAACCCTTTGACGAATCAACAGTTGCTGTTGCAAAAGAATTAGCTTTAAGATGCAAAGACACAAATTCCAAAGTGGTTATTGGCGGTGGGGATACAATATATGGGATTAATATCGCTGGAACATATGAGGATTACACACATGTTTCAACTGGTGGAGGAGCATTTTTACAATGGCTCGAAGGGAAAGATTTGCCTGCTGTAAAAGCAATTTTAAACAGCATTAATGCCGGGCGATAAAGGTAATTAATAATGAAAAATAATTTACATCAGATTGCTGAAAAATTGGTTGAAGATGGAAAGGGCATCCTTGCAGCGGACGAGAGTACTGCAACTATTACAAAGAGGTTTAGTCAAATTAATTTACAATCAACACCTGAGAATCGAAGAAATTACAGAGAAATGCTCTTTCGAACTAAAGATGCAATGGAAAGCTACATATCCGGAGTCATTTTATATGATGAAACAATCCGTCAAGATTGTCAAAGTGGCGAGAAGTTGACTGATTTGTTAGTCGCAACTGATACATTAATTGGAATCAAAGTTGATACTGGAGCGAAATCTTTATCACTCTTTGAAGGAGAAACTATCACAGAAGGCTTGGATGGCTTGAGAGAGAGGCTTGACGAGTATAAACAACTAGGTGCATCATTCTCCAAATGGAGAGCGGTTATTAATATAACTGATAAAACACCAACAGACTATGCAATTCACGCAAATGCCGATGCACTGGCCAGATATGCTTCATTATGCCAAGAAAATGGATTAGTCCCCATTGTTGAGCCTGAAATACTAATGGATGGCGATAAATCAAAGCACACAATTGATAAATGCTACGAGGTCACATCAAAAACATTGGATATTGTATTTGCAAAGTTAATAGAGGCAAAAGTTGACCTGAAAGGAATTATACTAAAACCAAATATGGTCATAGCAGGTATCAATGCTGAAAACCAAGCTACTGAATTTGAAGTAGCTGAGCAAACACTCAAATGTCTTAGAGAGCATATGCCAGATTCTGTTCCAGGTGTTTGTTTTCTCTCAGGTGGGCAAAATGATCTAGACGCAACAAAGCATTTATCAATCATGAATAAGATGAAAGAAACCGATATAAAACTAAGTTTTTCTTATGGGAGAGCTCTGCAACAGAGCGCATTAATGACTTGGGGCGGTAAAGATGAAAATATGTTGGAGGCACAACAAGCTTTTGGACACCGAGCTCAAATGAATAGTTTGGCCACAAGAGGTGAATGGTCAGAAAATTTAGAAAAATAAATAGAGCATTTTCCTCAAAAAAGACACTCCTAATAATAGGGATCTTTCTGTTATGTTTTAGTGGAGCATCTGCTGATCTTACAAATGATAAATTCAAAATATTACTGAACAACAATGAAATCGATGAAGCAATAAAATTGTATAAAACCCATGATAATAATGAATGGGCATATTGGTTGGCAAAAAAATTTATTAGTAATGGTAATACCGATTCAGCGATTGAGTGGTATGAAACGTCAATGAATAACGGTGATCAAAACTCAAAGTTTGAATTAGCGGAAGTACTTTTTCATTACAAAACCGATTTTGATAAATCATATGATTATTTTTATGAATTGGAAAATAGCAATGAAAATTTTTTATCATCTTACGCAAAATACTATCTCTCAATTTATCATAGGTATGGAATTAATGTGTCTCGCAATGAGACATTAGCGTATAAATATATAAGCGAAGCTAGTGAAGAGCTTGATTTAGCAAGATATTCTCTTATTGAATATAAGATCAACGGAGTTGGAACTAAAATTGATAAAAAGAATGCGGCACTTTTGATGTTTGAATTTGCTGACCAAGGGTATACTGAAGCCGAGTATGATTATGCAATAATGATCCTAAATGAAGTAGGAATAAAGAAAGACGAAAAAATTGCTATTACTTGGCTTGAAAGGTCAGCACAGAAAGCTTACCCACCAGCATTACAACAGCTGGCAATAATGTATTATTATGGTATTGGAACGATAAAAAATGACATCAAGGCGTACGAATACTATTTATTGGCAAAGCAACTTGGCGTTACAGATGTTGAATTAGATATGAATATGAGTACATTATCCTCTGACGATAGGAGAATAGCATCTGAGAAATTTGAAAATTTTAGACCGCGTATGAATGAGTATAGCATTACCTATTTACGTATGCCCAAGTTTATGAAATAAATACCAAGTCAGAGTTGTAATTTAGAAGGAAACACGCTCTTTAATACTCAGAGGTTATTATGAAAATAAATGGAAATCAAATTAAGATTGGCAATGTGCTAGAGCATAAGGGATCACTATTTGTTGTCACCAAAACACAAGCCGTAAAACCGGGTAAGGGCGGTGCGTTTAATCAAGTAGAGATGAAATCTATAATTGATAATACAAAATTAAATGAAAGATTTCGTTCAGATGAGATTGTTGAAAAGGTAAGAATAGACACCGAAAACTTTCAATATTTGTACTCAAGTGATACAGAGCTGATATTTATGAACAGTGACACTTATGAACAAATATCCTTAAGTCAGAGCATATTAGATGAAAAGAAGGCATTTTTAAAAGAGGGTATGCTGGTCGAGGTAGAGCTATATGAAGGAAGTCCTGTAGGTGTTATATTGCCGGAAACAGTCTCGCTGAGAGTGATGGATACTGAGCCTTCCATCAAAGGGCAAACAGCGGCATCATCCTCGAAGCCTGCAATTTTGGAAAATGATATCCGGGTTATGGTCCCACCTTTCATAAATAATGATGATATGGTTATAGTTGATACAAATGACATGACTTATGTAAAAAGGGCTGATTAATTTCATGAGTTATCTACCAAACACAAATGTTCTTTATGCAATTGTTAGGAATGTTGCAAAAATATATCGGCGTGATTTTGGCGAACTCCAGAATCTACAAAATTCTAAAAGTTCTAAGAACGAATTTGTTCAAAAAAGCAAAAGTAAGGTTGAGTCATTTATAATTGACGAACTCGAGTCAAAATATTCAAAAAGTGGTTACGAATTTATTCCTATATCTAACGACTCAAAAATTGATTTTGATGCAACATCTATTCCAAAAAACTCTTTTATAATTAATGCGCTTGAAGGGGAAATGAATTTCAAGCGTGGGATACCTCTATTTTGCATCACAATTGCTCATATCAAAGATAACATTATACAAAACAGTATCGTGTATAATCCAATCTCCGACGAGGTTTTTATCGGTGAAAGAGGAATTTCAGCAAGACATAATAATATCAGAATGAACATATCTAACGAAGAAAATTCAGATAACGCTATGGTGGCAATTGATGAAAGTCTAAATCTTTATACTAATGATATAGATGACACTCTTTTGAAATATTTGAATTCGGTTAATTCAATACGTCAAATGGGATCAATATCACTCGAAATATGCATGGTATCCAATGGTGCATTAAACTGCTTTATCGGTGATAATGAAAGTAGGCATTCTGTCATTGCATCCCTCCTTATTCTGGAAGAGTCGGGAGGAAAAATAAATACCCCAAGCATAAAAGGTGAGCGCCAGAAAAATTATTTTATTGTATCCAACCAAAAAATATACGACAATTTGATTAACCAGTAATTCAAGAATAGTAGTAGGGGAATTTGTAGTAATGACTGATATTCCTGTTTCTAGAAACTTCACGCATCCAAGAGTTTATTTATTTAGGATGCTGGTCTTCATATTTTTAATTTCGTTCTTCATATTGTTTATTCAAGAAGACTTGGTTCGGGCATTTCAAACGAATCCGATTATTAATACAATTATAAGCTCTGTTCTTGGCTTTGGGATACTGTATATCCTATGGTTAACAATAAAGTTATTCCGTGAAGTCAGATGGGTAAATAATTTTCAAAATGGTGACCATCATGCAGATATAGGCGCACCACCGTCTTTACTTGCGCCAATGGCGACTATGATGCTAGATCATAAATATGAAATTACTCTCTCTGCAACATCAATGAGATCTATACTGGACTCAATCTCTTTCAGACTTGACGAGTCCCGAGAATACTCAAGGTATATGATTGGATTATTGATTTTTCTTGGTTTACTTGGAACATTTTGGGGCCTATTGCTCACCGTTGACTCAATTGGACAAACAATCGGGACGCTGAAAATTGGATCTGGTGAAGCTTCGGTAATGTTTGAAGAATTAAAATTAGGTCTTGAAAAGCCATTATCAGGAATGGGTGTTGCGTTCTCATCTTCATTATTTGGACTTTCAGGATCTCTAATTCTAGGCTTCTTTGATCTTATATACAATCAAGCCCAAAATAGATTTTATAATGAGCTCGAAGAATGGCTTTCTACTGTTACTGAGATTAATGATGATAGATCTGACACTAAAATGAACTTCTATCTCAATAGAAATTTAAAAGATATGAACTCAATCCTTGTTGAATTAGAAAAGACATTAAATAATGAAAATAGTGGTAAAAATGGTGGATTTAAGGCTGTGTTAAATACGATTGAAAATCAAAATAAAGAGATAAGTAAGCTACTGAATGAACAGAATAAG
>MDTD01099331.1_pt1 | contig 13205 bp, 12 predicted proteins | sample 811221 | NCBI WGS metagenome assembly MDTD01 (sample SAMN05326646, study PRJNA326480) | marine metagenome | isolation source: seawater | place: Pacific Ocean: South West | collected 2011 | reverse complement strand
TATTCACTCATGGTGGGTGCCTGATTTCGCCGTCAAGCAAGACGCTATTCCTGGTTTTATCAATACAGCATGGACAAACGTACCAGAACCCGGAATTTTTAGGGGAGCGTGTACAGAGCTGTGTGGAATTAAGCACGCTTTCATGCCTGTAGTTGTCCGAGCTGTCGAGAGAGAAGAGTTTGATGCTTTTATAGCTGAGAAAGTTGCACTAGCGGAAGAGGAGAGACTCCTCACTTCAAAAGTTTGGACGAAAGAAGAGTTAATGGCTCGAGGCGAAGGCTTCTATGCAACTAATTGTGCTGCTTGTCATCAGGCTAATGGACAGGGAATACCTCCCGTCTTTCCTTCTCTAGTAGGAAGCCAAATAACTCTATCTGATAGCGATAGACACATAGAAATCTTAATGGAAGGTGTACAAGGATCTGCAATGGCAGCTTTTGGTGACTCTTATAGTGAGGTTGATATAGCTTCAGTTATAACTTATACAAGACAGGCCTGGTCTAATGGACAAAACGGTGATGGTGTAATAGTTACACCTCAAGATATCGTTGCATACAAGAATAGAATAGATTTATAAAAGGAAGTAAAAAATGAGTACAGTAGTAGAATCACATGATCACGGACACCACGGGCCAGCTAAAGGCCTTTCTCGTTGGCTTTTTACAACTAACCATAAAGATATAGGAACGTTATATCTTTGGTTTAGTTTTATTATGCTCTTCATTGGAGGCGCTATGGCCATGGTAATAAGAGCCGAGCTATTTCAGCCTGGACTCCAAATAGTTCAGCCCGAATTCTTTAATCAGATGACAACCAATCATGGTCTCATAATGGTTTTTGGGGTGATAATGCCTGCTTTTGTTGGACTGGCAAACTGGATGTTGCCCATGCAAATCGGGGCTCCTGATATGGCCCTTCCCAGGTTAAATAATCTCAGTTTCTGGTTACTGCCAATGGCTTTTGGTATTTTGATATCTACATTATTCATGCCCGAAGGAGGACCTAACTTTGGTTGGACATTCTATGCACCTCTTTCAACCACCTATGCCCCGTCTACGGTTAATTTCTTCATATTTTCTGTTCACGTTATGGGAGTGTCTTCAATACTTGGATCTATAAATATTATTACTACCATCTTTAATATGCGAGCTCCTGGTATGACCTTAATGAAAATGCCTCTGTTTGTATGGAGTTGGTTGATAACTGCTTACCTCCTTATTGCTGTAATGCCTGTTCTGGCTGGTGTTGTAACTATGATGCTTATGGACATAAATTTTGGCACCAGTTTCTTTAATGCGGCTGGTGGCGGAGACCCGGTACTATTCCAGCATGTTTTTTGGTTTTTCGGACATCCCGAGGTTTACATTATGATCCTTCCTGCTTTTGGAATTGTTTCTCATATTATTGAGACGTTTTCCAGAAAGCCAATTTTTGGATACTCTTCTATGGTTTATGCCATGGCTTCGATTGCAATTTTATCTTTCGTTGTTTGGGCCCATCATATGTTTACTGTGGGTATGCCTCTTGCGGGAGAATTATTCTTTATGTACTCAACAATGTTAATAGCCATTCCTACGGGAGTTAAAGTTTTCAATTGGGTAGCAACAATGTTTAGAGGATCAATAACTTTTGAAACTCCAATGTTATTCTCAATTGCCTTCGTAGCTCTTTTTACAATTGGAGGCTTCTCCGGACTGATGCTTGCAATCGTTCCTGCTGATTTCCAATACCATGACACTTATTTTGTAGTTGCTCACTTTCATTATGTTTTAGTTCCTGGAGCGCTTTTTGGAATAATTGCTGCAGCTTATTATTGGTTGCCTAAGTGGACAGGAAACATGTATGACGAGACCTTAGGCAGGCTACATTTTTGGCTCACATTCATATCAGTAAACGTAACATTCTTCCCTATGCATTTTGTTGGACTGGCTGGAATGCCTAGAAGGTATCCGGATTATGCACTTCAATTTGCTGACTTCAATGCCTTGATAAGTGTAGGAGCTTTCATGTTTGGGTTAACTCAGCTTCTATTCTTATTCATAGTCATCAAGACAATAAGATCAGGTAAACAAGCTAAACCTGAGGTTTGGGAAGGTGCTGGTGATTTAGGCCTTGAGTGGACCTTAAGTTCGCCTCCTCCTTATCACTCATTTACAGTTCAACCGCAAGTTAAGTAGTTTGGAATCTAAGAGAACACTAAGAAATTTAGTCGGCATTGTGGTCGGAATGTTCGCCTTTGGATGGTTGCTCGTTCCTATGTATGACGTTTTTTGTGAGATAACAGGCTTGAATGGCAAAGTAACTGGACCTAGTAGTCTTAGCAGTGAATCATTGGCCATAACTGAGCAAAGAGAATTACTTGTTCAGTTTATGACTCATAATAATGAGTCAATGCCATGGTTCTTCGACTCAGAGAAATCTCAAATGAGGGTTGTAACGGGAAATCAATATGAGGCCATTTTCGTGTTTCATAATACAACTGGGAGAGAAATGGTTGGTCAGGTAATTCCTAGCGTCTCCCCTGGGAGAGGAGCAGAATACTTTCACAAAACAGAATGTTTTTGTTTTGAGAGGCAAGTTTTAGCAGCTGGAGAAAGAATCGAGTTACCAGTTAGATTTATAATTGATCCTGCACTACCAGAGGAAATAGGGTCATTGAGTCTAGGTTATACTTTATTTGATATCACTGACAGAGTGCAGCCTGAAAAAGAATTAGCTAATTTATAAAAGGGGAGAAAATGTCACAACAAGCCTATTACGTACCCGAGTCTAGTAAATTGCCTTTTGCTATGGCAATCACAATGTTGGTATTTATTATTGGAGCTGCCAACACAGTAATAGATATTGGGAAAGATACAAATTCGTACCTCATTTTAATCGCCTCTATGATTATGATGTGGGTGACTATGTATTTTTGGTTTAAGCAGGTCATACAAGAAAATCATGCTGGTCTTAACAACCCAATGCTCAAGGACTCGTATGTTTATGGTATGGCTTGGTTTATTTTTTCTGAAGTTATGTTCTTCTTTGCGTTTTTCTTTGCGCTGGCTTACATAAGAAACTTTGCCGTACCTTGGTTGGGAGGAGAAGGCGAAAAAGCAATAACAAACATGTTATGGCCAGGTTTCGAGGCTAATTGGCCCTTGATGATTACGCCTGATCAGGCAGTATTTGCAGGACCTGAGAAAGATATGTCTTTAGCCACTGCATATGCAGCTGGAGGCTTAGGCGGAGTTTTAGGTTGGCTGCCTTTATGGAATACTGTTCTTTTATTAACTTCAAGTTTGACAGTTCACATAGCTCATTTAGGACTTAAAAATGGAAACAGGAAACAATTTAATCTTTGGCTGGGTGCTACCTTAGTTCTTGGCTATGCTTTCGTAGTAGTTCAGGGTGTTGAGTATTATGAGGCTTATGCACATTACGGCTTAACCCTGCAAACAGGTATCTATGGAACAACTTTCTTTATGCTGACAGGGTTTCATGGTTTCCATGTCTGCCTAGGAGCCATCATTCTTACAATTATGCTATTTAGAAGCCTCAAAGGACACTTTAGTGCAGATGATCATTTCGGTTTTGAAGCCGGATCATGGTATTGGCACTTTGTGGATGTCGTTTGGGTCTGCTTAGTAGCTTTTGTATATGTAATGTAATTGAACTATACGCCGGGACCAATTTGGCCGGTTACAAAACCATAAACGAGGGTTGCAAAAAGAACGACCGCGATAGAAACTCTGATGCCCAAACTATGAACGGTTCTTTTAGAAGAGCCACCATCCTTTATAAGGAAAAAGGCACCTCTGAAAAGACTAATTAACATAGCCACGATAAGAAATAGTATAAAGTATTTAATCATCTTGAAAGGCTGCGAAGTATACACTTAGGTAGATAAAAAAAATATGAGTAAATTTAATCCCGGAAAGCTTATGACAGCTTTTTTTGTATTTTTTTTCCCTATTCTTATATACCTCGGATCTTGGCAAGTCATTAGAGGCTTAGAAAAAAAGGATATAGTCGATCAACACTATCAGAATAAATCACTCCCAGTGATAAATGAAAGTGACATGCCACTTATTGAAGAGGATAAATTAACTTACAGGACAATAAATCTTCAAGGAGAATTTGGATCCGAGTCTTATTTGCTCGACAACAGACTTTATAGACAAGAGGCAGGTTATGAAGTGTTTACAACTTTCGAAACTTCAGATAAGCACCTATTTCTGGTTAATAGAGGTTGGATATCTAAGGAGAATTTTGATTACGAGGCTGATATAAAAACTGAAGATATTGGAATATCTATACAAGGTGTACTCTCACCTTTTACCAGATTTGGGCTGAATCTAACTGATGAAACGTTTGAACCAGGTTGGCCTAAACTTGTGCAGCAAATAGACTATCAGGCGGCTGTGACAGATCTAGGGATCGATTTACATAGTTTTGTTTTACAACTTTCTGCAGGATCAGTAGGCGCTCTAGAGCCAATCTGGAAGCCTGTAGATCTCAAACCTTCCAGACATTATGGATATGCGCTTCAATGGTTTGGACTAGCAGCAGTTTTAATAACTTCATTTTTTTACTACGGATTTAAAAAGGATTAAATATGATAATTAGCAAACAAAACTCAGGAAGAGCAATAGCATCCTTGATCTTTTTGACCCCAATTATAGTTTTAATATCAAGTTCAGCCCTTTTCTATAGTGGATATACTCCGGAAGGAACCGTAAATAAAGGTACTTTGTTATCTGAGCCTATACAGCTTAGCGAGTTAAATTTGGAGGTTAATTCAGGGCCTCTACAAGAAGAGTTCCCAGGGAAATGGTCTATTGTCCAATTTGTTTCAGGAGATTGTCAGGAAAATTGTTGGGAAACTTTATATTCGTCTAGGCAAATTAATATCAGGCTAGCCAAGGATAGTAGCAGAGTGGTGAGATATTTAATTAATATCGGTAAAAACAATCTATCTACTGAGTCTCTAAAAAAAATTTCAGAAGAATACCCATTACTAAATACGGGAAATATAGAATCAAATTTTGTGCCCATACCCATATCTGAGAGATTAAAAGACTCTCCTTACATTTTATTTGATCCTCTAGGCAATGGAATACTTATCTATGATTCAAGCTTACCAAGTGGGGAGTTGCTTAAAGATATCAAGAAAGTCCTTCAAAACTCAAAAATAGGATAAGTATGGAACGCATAAAAACACTTTCGCTTTGGTCTGGTCTTCTGGGTTTTGTGGTTGTTGCCCTAGGGGCGTGGACCAGGCTTGCTGATGCAGGCCTCGGATGCCCTGATTGGCCAGGGTGTTATGGTTTTGTAACAATCCCGGTTAGTCCAGAAGAGATAGATTTGGCTAATTCTAAATTTCCAGATACACCATATGAGGTTGCTAAGGCTATCCCAGAAGTAGTGCATAGATACTTTGCAGCGGCATTAGGCTTTATGATACTTTGCATCGCTTTCTTAGCATTCCGGTATAAAGATCTACCATCAGATGTAAGGAGATTAAGCTTCTTTTTAATTGCATGGGTCATTATGCAAGGAACCTTTGGATATTGGACAGTGAGCCTAAAACTATGGCCTCAAGTGGTAACTACTCACCTTATGTCCGGTTTCCTAACAACCGGTTTGTTGTGGTTGTTATATTTCAAAACAAAAGACCGCTTAGAAGAAAGAACTAATTGGAACTTTCAAGGAAAAACAAAAAAACTTTTAAATATTTCAATTGTGTTAGTAGCAATACAGATATTTTTAGGTGCATGGACCAGCACAAACTATGCTTCCTACTCTTGTGTAGATTTTCCACTTTGTCAGGGTCAAATTCTTCCAGAAACAAACTTTCAGAAAGGTTTTGATTTCTTCCAAAGTATAGGTCCAAACTATTTAGGAGGTCAGCTTGACCATGAATCTAGAGTGGCTATACATATAACTCATAGGTTTGGTGCCGTCATCGTTACTGCTTTTCTTTTGTTCATGAGCTATCACTTGTATATACGTAATTTTGCTTTACTTGCGAGCGGATTGGTGTGCTTTCTAACTATTCAGGTTTTACTTGGCATATCAAATGTAATATTTGCTTTACCATTATTAATAGCTGTTGGTCATAACTTAGGTGGGTTATTATTAATAACCTATCTTGGAGTGTTAAGGCTGAGAGAAAAGTAATTAATGACCGCAGTTCTATCAAATTGGAGAGGTTATCTCGAGCTGACTAAGCCTGGAGTGCAGGCACTACTTTTCGTGTCATGCGCTAGCGGTATGTTAATTGGATCAGACTTCAATCCGCCAGTAGAAGTATTCTTTTTTGGTTTAATAGGTATAAGCTTTCTTGCAGCATCTTCTGCTGTCATTAACCATTTTTTTGATCAAAAAATAGATGCGAAAATGAACAGAACATCTGATAGACCCCTCGTTATAGGACAAATCTCTGACCAACAAGCAATCATTTTCTCAGTGCTTCTCTATTTATCTGGGTCCTGGATGCTTCTTCTCTTTACTAACTTTCTAACTTGGCTTCTCACCACACTTACGTTTATCTTCTATGGATTCATTTATACTAAATATCTGAAGTTCATGACTAGTCAGAATATAGTTATTGGAGGACTCGCTGGTGCTATGCCACCTCTGCTTGGGTGGTCGGCTATTACAAATACAGTTGAACCCAATGCTCTCCTTTTGGTTTTAATTATCATGGTTTGGACTCCTCCTCATTTCTGGGCATTGGCTGTATACCGTGTAGATGATTATGCTGATGCAGCTGTGCCGATGCTACCAGTTCAAAAGGGTGTTCCTTTTACCAAGCAACATATACTTCTTTATACTTTCTTATTATTAGCCTGCACCATGCTTCCTTACGCAGTCCAGATGTTTGGAGAGATTTATCTTATATCTGCATTAGTTCTTGGATTGATATTTCTTTTTTATTCATACAGGTTATACAAAGATAAAAGTAATGCTTTGGCAATGCCAACATTTGCTTATTCCATAATTTATCTAGCTTTATTATTTGCGGCCATGCTTGTAGATCATTTCGTATATTTATGAACAGGGGCATATTTCTTACAGTAGGGGCATGTTTGGGCTTTATGTCTTTAATATTGGCCTTATTTCTCTCTAGATTTTACACACCCAGAGAACTTACACTGGACGAATACAAAACACTTGGTGCTTATTTTATAGACCCTCCCAGACAGTTAGCAGAATTTAACCTCATAGATGACTCGGGTAGAAGTTTCTTACCAGATCAATTTAAAGAAAAATGGAATATTCTCTTCTTCGGTTTTACGTACTGTCCAGATATTTGCCCCTTAACCATTAAACAACTGGAAGATGTTAAGGACTCGTTAGGAGAAAAGTCAGAAGCTATTAGAGTTTTTCTTGTATCTGTTGATCCTGATAGAGATAAGCCTGAGAACTTGAGAGTCTATTTAGATAATTTTGACAAAAGTTTTAAGGGTCTTACGGGTGGCATTGATCAGATCTACAAGTTTTCAACTCAAGTAAACGCTCCTTTTTTTCCTGTCGTTGACAGCGCTGAGCAAAATTACACAGTTGATCATTCTGGAAGTCTGGTGCTTATAAATCCTGAAGGTAATTACGCTGGTTTTTTCAGAGCACCTCACGATACTGCAAAAATAACGAAAGCTCTTGCTTCTTTACTTAATTAAATTAATATTGCATTTTTCAAGATGATCAACAGACGCAAATTCGCAATATTACTGGGTTTTTTATACTCAGTAGCGATTTCTGCCGATCCTTTTTTTCACGCGTTAGAAACAGACCACGATCATGACTTAGTAGAAATTCATGAACAAATGGATTGCCAAGTTTGTGAAAGCGAATCATTTAAAGCTTACGATATTCAAACCCTTGAAGAGTATGCTTTAGTCCAAAAAACCTATATTAGCCAAGAACAAAGAGTTGCTACTAGAACTCTTTCTGGCTTCAGTGCGAGGGCACCACCAAACTCCTAGATTTTTTTAAAGATTTTTTTAATTAAATATAGGAGAAAACATGAAAGTTTACTTTTATGCGCTCATGGCGATGAGCTTAATAAGTACGAATATATATTCTGATGAGTCTTCTAATAATGAAGCAGAAGAAGTTGTTGTTACATCATCAATATTGAATCCCTCAAGAATAATAAACCCATTATATGTAATTGATGGGGATGAAATCGAAGATAACGCCACCACTTCTTTAGGAGAAGCAGTAGATAGTTACCTGGGAGTTTCCATAGCGGACTTTGGTGCTGCGGTAGGACAACCAATCATTAGAGGAATGTCAGGCCCTAGAGTTAAAGTTCTCAAAAATGGTTTGGTCAATAGGGATGTGTCTGGATTAGGTGCCGACCATTTGAACGATATAGACCTTAATGATCTTGAGCAAGTCGAGATTATTAAAGGACCTTCTTCACTTCTTTACGCTAATGGAACGAGTGGAGGAATAATTAATGTAGTTGATAATTGCATAGCTCCTGATGATTTTACGAAGCAGGAATTTATTGCAGGTCTTGAAACTCAGTCTGTGAATGACGGTGATTCACAATATTTCAACTTCAAAGATAATTTAGGTGGATTTAACGTAAATGTTGGATATAAGAAATCAGAATTCGGAAATTTCGATATACCTGATGGTGCAATCATTCATGAAGAAGGTCATGACGATCATGGCGATCATGATGACCATGAGGGTGAAGAAGAGCTTTCGTATCTAGAAAATTCAGATCTAGAGATTGAATCTACAAAGTTTGGTATTTCTAGAAGTGGAGAATGGGGTTATTTTGGTTTTTCTATCGACAATCATGAGAGCATGTACGGTATTCCATATCACGGTGAACATGCAGATGAGCATGGTGACGATGATCATGATGACCACGGAGATGATGACCACGGTGATGATGATCATGATGACCATGGAGACGAGCATGAAGGAGAGAGAATTTTCTCTACTACTGATCAAGAGTCTTTTACCATAAAAGGACAATACAACGTCATGGGTAATTTACTTAAGTCAGTAACATACAACTATAGAGATACAGATTATGAGTTAGTTGAAGCGCACGCTGAGGAAGAAGGCCATGATGATCATGATGATCACGGAGATGAGCATGAAGAACATGCGCCTACTGTTTTTGCAAATGATGCGACAGAATATGGAGCGATATTTGATTTATCAAATGACAACTTTATTCAAAAGATAGCGTTCAATTATGTGGATGAAGATTCATCTATTGTTGGCGAGGAGTCATTTATGAACCCTGCAAACAATGAAGAATTAACTCTAGGATACTTTGTAAGCGCTGATCTAAATGCCTTTTACTTAGATGCAGGTTTCAGAATAGATCAAATTGAAAGAACGGGTAGTGTTACAGATGATGATCATGGAGATATTGATTACTATAATATAGATGATGACACTAATAGCTTTGCCCTCACTATTGGAAGGGATCTTAGTGATTCACTTGATGTGAATATAGGTTTTGCAAGTGTAGAAAGACTCCCTTCAGTTATAGAGTTATTTATGAACGGCCCTCACTTGGCAACAGGAAGGCTTGAGACAGGTAATCCAAATCTAAAAAGTGAGACATCAAATAACTTTGATATAACTTTTAATTATGACAATGGTGATTTCTATGCAATGGCTAGTTTTTATGTCAACGATGTTGATAATTATATAACCCTGCAAGACATGCATGATGATCATGATGATCATGATGATCACGGAGATGACCACGATGATCATGACAAAGAGTTTGCTCATTTAATAAAGTCAAACTATGTTCAAGAAGATGCAGAATTCAGAGGTTATGAGTTAGAGATTGGAAGAACTTTTAGCTTAGGATCTGGAGACTTGACTCTTTCTTTTGGAAGGGATGAGGTTGATGCCGAGTTCTCTGATGGACATAACGTTCCAAGAATCAACCCAGCAAGGAATATCTATACTTTGTCTTACGTTGAGAGCGATTGGGTATTTAAACTAATTCTAAAGGACGTTGAAAGCCAGAATGATGTTGGTGAGGGTGAAACAAAAACCGATTCATATCAGATGTTAGATACGAGGTTGACTAGAACATTTAACGTAGGCGAACAAAGTGAGTTAAAACTTTCAATATTCGGTAGTAACTTATTAGACGAGGTAGCTAGAAACCACTCTTCATTTGTTAAGAATGAAGTGCCCTTAGCTGGAAGGAATTACGGAGCTAAGTTTAGTTATAGGTTCTAAGTATGTTCTTTGACCTGGCTTAGGCCGGGTAAGTATTGCTGCCCCATAGCATTACGGAAATAGGGGTTAGGAAAGGATTCCTAACCCCTTTTTTTTGTTTAAAATAATATAATACAAATTCTTGAAAGGAGTTATTAAATGGAAAATTCAATTCAATTTGATGAAACATCAATAGACTGGAAACCTTTGCCTGATCCTGAAGGGAATCCAACGGATCATATATCTCTTTCTTTTTTAAATGTTGATGATAATGCAAAGATTGTAGATATCTTATTTAAGTTCTCAGCTAATGAAAAAATCCTCATGCACAGGCATACTTCTAACTATAGTACTTTTACTGTCAAAGGAGAGCTTCGCACCTATTTTCCTGATGGAAAATTAAAGGATGTTAGGCCTGCAGGAGTTTTCAAGGCTGGTACGCCAGGTGAAGCTCATACAGAGGGCGGCGGAGACGAAGACGTGGTTGTTTATTTCAGTCTAAGACCTTATTCAGCAACAGACCCAATTTATGAAATTCTAGACGAAAACTTAGAAGTGACTCAATCTATGACTTTTGATGACCTAAAAGCATTGAACGAAGAATATTCTAGTTAGCTCAATAACTTTACTTATTACCTTTGATAGCATAAAAAGTCCCTAATAAGAGAAGGAATAGCTGTTCGCTAGCAAACAGAATAGAGCCTCTTTCCCCAAAGAATATTCCCCAATCCGAATGCGCGATTAATAATGCAAATATCATTATGATGCCTATGGCTCCTCCTGATAGTCTTGTCATAAGGTGACCTAATTCAGTCATGGGTTTAGCCAAAATAGCCCCAACGATGATTCCTAATCCTGCTAATATTTCTCCCCATGCGACTAGATAAGCAGTTACTTCAGCCATGGGCACTCCCTTAGAGCCTAGCCAACCAACAAATCCTTCAGAAATGGGAAGTTTTCCATATCCATGTAAAAAGAAGGCAATACCTAGCCCGAGCCTTAATAACCAATCTGCTATCCCATTTAAAGGTGCTGCTATCCTATCCAGAAAACTATTGATTTTTTCCATTGATGTCTCCAACGTTTATTTATTTTATATCCAGCTTCTAAAGATACTAATGATTTCACCATCATTGGCATCTACTAAATGACTTATATTATCCAATTCTTTAAAAAAATCATTTGGATTTATCACTCCTTCAGGAGCGAAAACACCTTTTTTAGAAATTTTTTCATCTACTAATAGTTTGAGACCACAGGCTAAAGGAATGCCAGTAGCCTCTCCCATACTGATTAATTCCGAGGCATTGAATATGGTTCCACAAGAAACTAACTCCCCATTTTTCCTGCCTATAGCGAGTGCATAGAGAGGGGGAGGTTCTGAAAGGTTGATATTCTTTAAGTCCAGCCGTGATTCAATACCTCGTTTTTCTAGATCATTTTTGATAGATGAAGAGAGGTTTTGGACAATGCCTGCAGCTCTTTCAACTGAGATAATTTTCCAATCAACAAGTCTCATAATCCATTTCAGTATCCCGAAACCACTGCCATGAGCTAAATTAATGCTATTCCTTATAGTTCTATAATGATGAGGGAAGGTTATAGCTTCAGGATGGCCAAAAATTCTAGGTTTAAATTTTCCAAAGCCAGGAAAGTTAACTTCGATTTTTTTAAGAGGCTTTACCAGCTTCTGTTTACCATTTTCATGTATTTTGACTGTTCCCGTCATTTGTTGAACAGCATGTACCATTGCTGCATTAATGCCTGACTGAGATGATTCTTTCTCAGGAGCAGCTCCATCCATTGTCCAACCCGTATACAACGTCTCTACTTCATCGAGTTCTTGTATAGCTGCAGCGCCTAGCATGTTTGTAAGACCTGGGCTCGCTCCCATACCCAATATTGCTGTTTTTGAATTATTTTTTGCCTTTTCATCAAGCTGCAGCATTTCAATGGTTGGTTCCCAATCATCGTTGATATCGAGATAGTCGCAACCTGCCTCTAAAGCAGCATTAAGTATTGGCGGTCCATATTTGAAGAAAGGTCCTACTGTATTTAGGACAACATCAACACTTCCCATTTTTTTTCTTAAAGCATCAATATCTGTAACATCCAACCCGATGCCAGAAACCTTTTCATTCATTAAATCAGCAAATGAAATAGCTGCTTCAGCATTAATATCAGCAACAATGACCTCACTAATATTTTCAAAATTCATGCAGGTTTCTACGGCAAACCTACCCATGCCGCCACTACCACCCAGTGCAAGGACTATCATAGTCTCTCCTTTTTCAGATAAATTATCTTAATCGATACTAACAGACAAGTTTCTTAAAAACCTTAAATTTTAAAATAGTTACCTATAATAAAATGAATTTAAAAAGATAAATGATATCCCGCTTGCATAGCCCAATTCATACCCATCTGTGGACCATTCAAATCGGTGGAGATAGGTCTATAAGCCTCTAGTCCAATACTGCCTTTCGAGAGCATAATGTTTATGCCAATTCCAAGGTCTAACGTTTGACCGCCATAGTTAAGAGGATTTGCGGTTTGAACCGGTGCTTTTATATTTTGATTGAAACCATCTATTGGCTGTATATCTTGAAACTTTAATCTCAGTGACCATGCAGACTTATTATTAATATCTCGTTGAGTCCAAAGGTTTGCTTCGTAAGAATCCCCAAAATTCCACAAATCACTCTTAATATTTTGTTTAGATTTTAATTGCCCTCCGATTTTCCATAATCCAAAAGTTTTCGTATAAGTAATAGCACTTAAAGCTGAGTCAGACTTATCCCCAATCTGCATGCCATAAGGAAGAAAAATCGAGTTATATGTTCCCATAGGAGTCAGGGCCTGGCCTTGTAAATCATTTTTGCCCATATCTTTTTGAATTCCTAATTGGGCGTGCAGTTTCGATCCATTTGAGTCATAGATTTTGAACAGAGCCGAAATATTGATTGTTGAAAGCCCGGAAGATCTTGTAGAGAATTGGCCTA
>MDTD01024761.1_pt1 | contig 13206 bp, 10 predicted proteins | sample 811221 | NCBI WGS metagenome assembly MDTD01 (sample SAMN05326646, study PRJNA326480) | marine metagenome | isolation source: seawater | place: Pacific Ocean: South West | collected 2011 | reverse complement strand
TGACCTCGTTTATCAATGTTTGTAGTCATTTTCATTACCTCTTGTTGTGACTTTCCTGGAGGTCTTCAATCGGATACGAGCTGAGGTCAAGAGTGCGTAAGCATCGTAAGACTTGCTCTTGTTACCTTCGCGAGTGTTCGATTATTTTTTCTTGGAAGTCACTTGCCTGAGGTCAATGAAGTGAATGAAAATTTCTTGGGGCAGATAAGCCAACAAAAGAAGAAGAGAGGGAGCCGTTAAACGGCTCCCTCTCTGGGGTTTATGCAGAGGCGATGTTACGCAGCGCCAGCCTTCTTGGATTTCTTCTCTGGTGCAGCCACAAGCTCTGCGACGGTCATTGCCGGTTTAAGAGTCGTATGAGGAGTACCGTTTACTTCTCTTGTGAATTGCTCAAATCTGAACTTTCCAGTGACCGAGATTCTTTGACCTGGTTTGACGGTATCAGTTACAAGGTCGGCTCTCTCGTTCCAAGCATCGAGATGTAGAATCAGTGGGTACTTTGATCCAAACTGTTGAACTTCGGCAGTGAATCTAACCACTTTGTTGCCTGACGGAAGAACGTGAGTACTGAATTCTTTTCCGGCATTCGCTATTAGTGTGAGAGTCTGGTTAATCATTTTTATTTACCTCGTGAGTTGAAGATGATAGCCAAAGAGCGCGATTGAGATGTAGTTCAATGGTGCGCAGCACCGACAGGCTTGCCATTGAATGGAAGATCAATTGTGCTTTCGTTCAAGAACTGAAACGGAAGAGGAGAGAAAAGTTCTATTCAGGCTCTATCTAGTAAGCGCCGGAACCTGATGTACAAAGAGGTCTGCGTTCTGGAATGTAAACAGCTAGAGTTCAGGCTTCTGCTTCCAGGTTTCGTCAAAGCGATTATGAGATTCAGTCCATTTGCGACCACCGGACAGCTCTGATCAGGAGATGACCTCTATAACTCTTTGATGCGTTCTCCGAAGAGGTTTATACTGTACTATATAGTTATTTCTATCCCCAAAAAGATATGGGCTAATCGCACTGCTGAGCAAATACGATAGCCCGAACAGAGAAGAATGAAAGTGAATGGAACTAAGCAGTCTCTTTTTCACTCAGGTGGTTGATAACAATTTCATACAGTTATGTAGTATTTTGGAATAGGACTGTTTAGTGGTTGCAAAAATGGCTATGAGCAAAAATTTCGGGATACTGCTACTTGTAATTTGCATTGTTGCTTTCGTGTCAGAACCTGTATCGGCAAAGCCAGTGTTGAGCAAAAACACGATTTCGCTTTTTCCAATTCATCCGAATGAGAGAAACTCTAAACTGAATAATCGGGCCAAAAACATGCCTGTAGGAACTATTTATCTGGATGGTCAAGTTCAGCTTCGGGTTAACTGGGCTATGTTGAAACGACCAGTAAACAATAGTGTAGGTGATTGGAATACAATCGCATTGAAAACTCTGACTATCAAAGATTTGACCTATGCATGGGGCAAAGCAAATGAAGAGAATGGCTATTATTCATTTGAGTTACTGGGTAAACACTCAAATGGTAAAGAGCCAGGGAACTATTTTGTAGATGTTAAGTGTGCGGACAATAGAGTATCAGAATACAGGATCAGAAGAGAAAGCATCATGGATACTTCTTGGTTAAAGGTGAAATAGGAAAAAAAACTGGGAGAGAGAGACTCTCCCAGTCCAAAACAGGTGCCATTCAGGCTATTTTGCTATAACTAATCTTTTATGGTTGCCCTGGGCAGCCACTGGGCCAGTAGCTGCTATCAAGCCAGTCATATACCTCTCTCATGTATATTGAGCGTAGAGCATTATTTAGTGCAGGATTAGGATCATTGTAGCCAGCACATACTTGCATTCCATCAGCAAAAGTCTCTTCCCAGATATCTTGAGAGCCCACAGCTGTTCGGACAAAAGCGGCCCATGGGTGAATATCTCCACTGTTTGAGCTTTCAGTACAGAATGTTTGATTGTTATAAACATCCATGCATGTTGGGTTCTGTGGAGTATTAGGATAGTTACCCACCATATTCAAATTCACGTCAGCCACTGCAGTTATGAAGTCCGAATCATCAGATGGACGAGGTGGCGGTGTCGTTCGATAATCAAGGTGATGAGCTAGTTCGTGAATAGCTGTAGCCCGCAAATCAGTTTGGATAGAAGTAAATACGACGGCGAAGTTCTCATTAAGATTGCTGATCCCATACTTATCGGAGCTGAGAAGACTTACTGGTCTGAAAAACCAGTTGTAATGCTGATATGAGTCCATCACAAAAATCTGTACGTCATTGCCTGTAGTTAATGAGGTATCAAAACTTGCAGGGAGAGAACTGATTGCTATTCTCATATTCGCTTCATCCGTCGTTGAACTATCCGGATGAGCACAGTTCCAATAGTACTTTGGGTAATCATTAAAGCCCGTGGTCCGAGCCTGGCAGTGTACATTATTGAAGCTCAGACGTCCAAAATCAGCTTCAGTGGCAGTGTATAGACTGTCGCCACCTTTCACAGCAAAGTATCTGGTGAAATCAATATCTGTTAGGAAGTGCCAGAATCGAACCTTGCCACCAATACCGGTTCCTTTTCCTTCAGCATTGACAACAGTATCACTAACACCGCCTGCAATGGAGATTGCAGCCCAACTCAAAAAGCCTCCGCCATTTCCGTCTGCCGCAAGAGCATTTACTTTTACAGCATTGACTTCCATGAATTCAACAGAGGAACCTGTAAGCGTTACGGCCCCTCCGTGTCCACCCGAACCACCACCAGTTGCCGAAAGCGAAAATTCACCGGCGTCACTGCCTAACTTGATTGGAACATCTCCAGGCCAAAGCGTAATAGCTTTAGGATCATATCCAGTCAGTTCATTGAATACTGCATTACCAGTACCATTACTTGCGGCATTAGCGTTAAGGGTAGCATAAGAAGTTGACTTTAGAGCAAAAGTACTGCTGCTTATGTAGATAGATCCTCCATCACCATTGCCCGCAGATGGTCCATTAGCGAGCATAGAGATGCTAGGTGCATCCATTGTGACTCTATCAACAGAAAAGTTGATATTGCCGCCATCATCACCAGCTTCTTCAGCATTTGCATTGAGGGTCACCGCTCCGGTGCCCTTAAACTCTACACCTTTAGACCCAGTATATGCACCGGATGTCGTGAACTGAATAGTGTGGTTTTGGTTCCCTTTTGACTCTAGCGTTAGTGAGCCACCATTAAAGGTGGACTTCTCTGCCTGAACCATTACACGAACGTAGTCACCATTGGCCTGCATTTTTAGTTCACCAGAGCCACTGTAGGTGATGTTGCCTGACTTTTCCCAATCAATATCTCCATAAATAGAACTACCTGTTGGAGACTCGTTGTTGTTGATGGTTACTGCACCTTTTGGGAAGGTTTGTACATAGCCATTGGAGTATTGGTCATAGCCGTTGCCATCACTTTTCAATGTCAGACCATCATGATTGATTGTCTCTGCAGAGATAACAACACCATGAATTGTTCCAGTTGAATCAGTTTGACTTGCGGACACAATGGCATCAGCAGGGAAAGTGATAGTTTTTGCTTGAAGGCTAATGACCCCAGCACCGGCAGCATCACCGTTAGCCGTCAATGGTGAAGTGCCTTGAATAGTAATGGAACCTTCATTCGCTTCTAAAAACAGATAGCTTCCTCGTGCACTTCCCGAGCCATCAATACTAATCTTGGAACCATCAGTTAACTTAATGCCGCCAGTCGAAGAGCTTGTACCATTTTTTACAAGTACCACAGAGTTTGCATATGTCTGTGGGTTGCCTCTGGGATGAGTCTTTATGCTCAAAACACCATTGGTTGAGTTATTGCCGATCTCAAACAGCGAGTTAGTACCATCTCTGTTTGCCTGAATATCAATGTTATAGCTGATCGCTCCGGAAGTCGGGTTTGCGCCTTCAATGTTGCCAGCCTTTAAGGTTTTCTCTGCATAAAGAAGAATGTGACCAGCTTCTTCTACCTTAACATCACCAACTTCGATGTTATCTGCCTTAACATAGGTATACCAACCATTTGAAGTCAGTTTCCCGGTGCCGGTATCGATGTCGTTCTCAACCTGAATATCGAGGCTCCATTTACTTGTCACATCTTTGTCGTCAGTAGTAAAGCTATCTGCTTCTATTTCGATATATCCGTTTGTGGAGTTGATAATCTCAGTTTCAACGTCCTTGCCATTAATAGTGACATAGCCCCAGTTTGAGGTAATGTTCTTCGTCGTCACATCATCGGATGTGTTGAATTCGACACCGTTTCCTGTATCGATATCTTTAGTTTGGATAGTTCCAGATGCGGTAAGGAGAACATTGCTCCAGGTACTATCCAGGTCTCCCACATCGATGTTCCCACCCGAAGCAGTCAGCTCTATTGAACCGCCCTGGGAAGTCAGATTATGGCTACTGCCAGTAATTGAGGTAGCGGATATATGGATATATCCAGTAGCCGTAACGCTATTGGGTAATACGCAGTTGCTGTCTGAGATATTGACATTACCTGATACGCTAGAAGGCAAACCGGCACAGTCATCTGTGTAGTCTGCCGCTGATGCCGCTGATGCAGCAAAAAGAGCCAACGCTGCTGCAGGAACGATAGCTAAACTGAGCCATCGTCTTGTTTTATGTTTCATACTTTGTACCTTGTGTTTGGTTTATGGAAGTTCCCTGTACGTCCTATACAAACCGGCAAGCAGCCCACGCCAATTCGATTAAATCGAATTTCGGGTGGCTGCTTTAAAACTGAAAAGTTGGAACGAGTGGTCTATTTCCCGAGAAAAGGACAGATACAAGGAACGCCCTGGAATATAGGAATTGCGGAGGGTCAAAAGCCATAGATGTAATTCAATTGGTTACATGTTGGCTAGTGACCCTATCGCTAGTGGCTCAAAAGCGCACAAATTTCGGTACATTTCCGATTAAAGCGCAGGGGATAAATAGGCAATGTCCGTTTACATTTACACTGGTTACATCCTTCATAAAAGATCACCATATATGGCACTATACATACGTCTATCACCCACACGGGCGAAGAAAAAGAGTTAGCCCTAGTTGTCAACCAGCACAAACCAGAACCTGCAAAAAGCAGCATAAAATGTAACTGTCTCACAGAGTTGTCTGGCATAGTCAGCCTTTTGGACCAGGCATGACAATTAACTCTGCAAAATCGCGACTAATAATCATGCAAATCTGTGCCAAATGACTCTGCGATATACACGACATAAGGTCTTAAGATTTTCCTTAAAAAGGGGCAAAATTTCGCCCCCATCCAGTCTATCTAAGCCACAGGTGAGGCTGGGTCTCACGCAAGCTCGTTAGTCCATAAGAGCTGACGATTATGTGGTCAACTACTTCAACGCCAAGGATTCTTCCAGCTTGTACGAGGGTGGTGGTGGTATCAATATCTTCCATGCTTGGATCAACGGAACCTCCAGGGTGATTGTGGGCCACGATTATGCTATGAGCATTGGCGATGATAGCAGCTTTGAATACCTCACGTGGATGGACGATTGACGCTGATAGAGAGCCATGGGAGACAATCTGATAGTTGGTTATCTGATTCCGGCTGCTTAGATGGAAGCTAACGAAATACTCTTCTGAGTAGTGTTTGAGAGGCTCTACAAAGCGTTCGAGATCATCAGGACATTGTATGGAAACGGGCTTGGGTCCTGACTCACGTATAAGTGCCAGTCTAACTTGAGGGACGATGTATCGGAGGTGCTTTTTAAGTCTGCGAGTGCTCATACGATTTTGTTCTCCTGGTTGATGGATTTACAGGAGCCCATGAACCTGGCTGCAGATGCAGCTTGCCTGAGCACTTTTGAAGGGTTGCGGAGCAACTTGTCTTGACCCTTCAAAAGCGCGCAGGGCCAGGTTATCTTCGGTGACAAGAAGCCATCCAAGGTGACAAGTAGGAGCAGTTCGCGCACTACCTACACGGCCAGGTCAATACTTCTAGCGGCGGACAAAAAGAGCGGATATTCGGCGGGGATTTAACCCTGGTGATACCTGTATTTTCGTCGAGACTTATTTCCACTTCTCCGGCAGAGGTGCCGGTTTGACAAAGACCTTGCTAGTCGTTGATATCATCCAATTGAAGATACTTGGATTTAGGGCTGGGCGGTTTGGTTCCTGCTCCAAAAGGATTCTTCTTTTTCGAGTAATAGTAGGGGTTCGATAGGTCATTCAATGTAGGCTGCCTTTTCGTCAGGTTGTTGAGCTGACGTTTGGCATTGTCTCTTTTGTTTTTGAAAGAGACATAGTTTGAGTAGGCTTTATCTCGTTTGGTTTGAACATCCACAGATGTTGCTCCATGGCTCATAGAAGCATCGTAATGATCAACTTCTCTCTTCCATTTGTCCATGAGCCCCTGGTAGAATGTGATGTTCCGATTTAACTCTTTAATGACCTGCCTCTTGTCTCCGGTATAAGTTCCGGGGTTAGGCCCTTGTGATTTCGAATAGTGAGGGCTGGTGTCATAAAACGATCGGTTCTTCCGGCTGCTTTCAACTGATGCCAGCAACCGCTTGTAGGTCGGCTCAAACGGAGGTCTCCACTTTTCAATAGACTTTTCTGTAGGTCTCTTTCCTGTCAATTTTTCAACCAGTTGCAGTTTTTCTCTCTGGTACTTTTTCCAGTTATCATTGACGTGGCTTTCTTCAGCTGTGAAAGGCTTGGCTTTGAGCCCACCGGTCGAATACATGCCATTTACTATGTTTCCATAGCAAAAACAGCCCAGGTAAAAGACCAGAGTTCCCACACTTATCTTCCAGTAAAGAGAAGCTCTTTTCTTTGCTACATCGAAGTTGTAAGCATAGACAAGATCGTCGGCAAAGATATCGTCTTTGGTGTCGTCTTCCTGGCCAGTGTAGAAGAATTCAGATTGAGCTGAGTCTTCTTTCTCTCTTTCGGCTTCTCTTTCTCTAGCTTTTCTAGCTCTTTCTTCTTTTGAAGATGTGGAGGATGAACTGGTCTCAGCCAGTTCAGAGCTATATGACTCAGGCTTTGCTTGACCTGGCTGGCAGGAGCATTCGGGTCCGTCCTCATGCTCGCTATTAAAATGGCTATCTAGAAGATCCTTTGCATTGTTAATTTGCTTAGCTTTCTTTTCGGCTTGTTCTTTCTTTTTGCCTTTGTGCTTGTCCGGATGCAAGCCTGAAATTAAGAGCTGATAGGCTTCTTTAACTTCCTGGTAAGAAGCTCCTGGCTCTAAGCCGAGGACGATATATGCTTTATCTATCTCATTCATTTGATGTTGTTCCTCTGCTTAAATGAGTTCCAGAGGTTTATCTCAATCTGCTGAGCATTTCTTTCTTTTGAGTTAGAGTCATCAAGGCTATTTAGCTCATCTACCCTGGCTTGGTAGACTGCTTTTCGCTGCTCAAGATGGTTATTGATGCCATCGAAAAAGATAAGGCAGCCAACAACACTGGCCACAACCAAAAAAATCGGAGGTCCAGGGAGGTAGGTTCTGGGTGCATCACTTTCGTAGGGCTCACCTTCGCCTAACTGTTGATAGATTAACTCCATGGTCGAGTCAACGATTTTGTAGCAGCCGTGTCCACCTTTTTCAGGTGTCCAGTCAATGACTACAACTGTTTTGTCCCGCACTTCTTTTAATCTGACTTCAACGTGAAGACAGTGGTCTTTGCTTTCGGTTCGGGACGACCAGCTCATATTTGCTGGCCCGGTTCCATGCCCTTGAAATGATGAAGCATCTTCTGTCCATCTGATTCTTGCTGCAATACGCTTGGTGTTGGTGTCTCGTACAAAGACATCAAATCGCCTGCCTTCAATGGCACTTTCATCAAAGATGGCTACAATCTTTTGAAAAGTTCTGGCGACAGGCAAGTCATATATTCTAGCCCTGGGACTGAGTTTGCTGAACCTATGCTCAATAGATGCCCTGAAAAACGGCCACGCTACCCAGGCAGCCGGAACCACGGAAATCAACCAGTATTTGAAGTCCTCCGGCACGAAGTTCATGATAAGAGATTGGCAGATTAGAAATGCTATTACTGCAAGTATTACTCCTATAACTGCCATGTGTCATCTCCTGTTGGTGTCTCTTCAAACTTCTGGTCGGCTAAATCAGGCTCTTTTTCTTCCTCAACTTCTCTGGTTTTGTCCTTATCTTTCTCTTTGTCAGATTTCCCAGGAAGCTTTTTCTCCATTACCTCATTAAGTATCTCATCGGCAGGGTCTTGTTCTATGGGATCTTCTGTGACTTCTTCAGGAGGCACTGGCTCTTCTTCATGCCTTGATTTAACAGCTTCTGAAATATCATGCTCCGGACGTTCTGGAGGAGGATAGGATGTCGCCTGGTCATATATGCCAGGCTTGAATTTCTCTACTTTGATAGGCCCTGTGTCCGGAGTAAAGACAATTACTTCTTCTTTCGGCAGGGTAATCAATTCGTCTGGAGTCATCAGGTTGCGGCCATAGATATGCTCGTTGACCTTTCCTGTGTCGGTCACTTTCCTTTCTTCAACAGTCGTTCTTCCAAGGGCATCACTTAGGAGCTTTGCTTCCCTGAAATTTTTCTGCCGGAAGTAAACCTGAGTACCGGGCTGATCAATTATCACTCCAGCTATCTGTTGACCGTAAACTATCTCTACCTGCTTGTAGTTCTGAAAGCCCAAAGTCAGGCTCACTTTGTTTTTTCTGACTAGAGACAGTGTATTTTCAATACCGGGTATGGCACCAAAGTTTGTGAACTCATCGAGCAGTAAAGTGAGCGGCCGATTCATCTTGGGCCTGTGTTTCAATAGCATACTGAGAACGTAGTTGAAAACAAGAGCAGTAAGAATCTTCGATTCCTTATCAGTTACAGGGACGGACATGTAGATGGTGAAAAGGTCATTTTGCAACACGTCCGGCTCTATGTCAGTGACCGACGTCAGCTCTCTTATCTGGTCGGTCTGCCAGGGACCGAGCTTTGACATAAGACCGGCTGCTACTAGCCTTCTGAAGTTGTCGGTGGCGTTGTTGTACCAGGAGTTGAAGCTTCTGACAGCAAGTTTCGCCTTGCTGTTTTTGATCTGGTCGGCTATTTGATCCACGCCATTTTCTAAAAGGTCTACGATCGTGGCAAAATTTGCTTTGCCTTCAGACAAGGTAGAGGCATGGAGAATTAGAGGGAAAAGTAGCTGCTTTTCAGATAAGACCCAGCTCTTTTCATTGGCTCCAAAGTCTCCATGAGAGCTGGCAACTAACTCAACCAGCTTCTTAATGACCTCAGTTTTCTTGTTCTGGGGAGCCTGCCTTACACTGTCTAATGGGTTGATTCTTGTAGAAGTAAGATCGGATGGATTGAAAGAATAGATTTTGTGACCGGACATTTGACGCCATCCGGATGTGAGCGTATACAACTCACCACGCTCTCCTGCTTCTGAGACCGCCTCGGTGACAAGCATGCACGCCCCCAGCCTTTCAATAAGGTTGGGAATGAAAAACCCTGAACTTTTTCCTACACCCGTTCTACCGCATACAAGGGCATGTTTGTAAGTCTCTCTTTCAGGAACCGATATGAATTTGCCGTCAACTTTTGTCAGTAGAGTTCTAGCCGGATCTACTTCTTCTGTTATGTAGCCTTGTGCTTCAAGCTCTTCAAAAGATGCCCAGGAGGCTGACCCGTGAGTTGTTGGTTTTACTTGCCACTCAGACACCTTCTCCATTCGCTGGGCATCTTTTTTGATCAATCGAATCAAGTTATCGGCTCGCTTAGAGCAGTCGTTGCTTGTCCCGGTGCCAGTCTCTTCTCTTACAACTATCTCTAGAAGTATCCCTTCATAGTCTCCATTGTCATCGTCAAGGGGCTCATACTCTAGCTCTATTCTCCATTTGTAATTCCACCAGTCTCGGCCAATCTGCTCGCTTTTGTCTTGCTTAGCCAATATCCGGCCAAATGTTTTAGTGCTTGCGGACACTATTTGATAGTCGAGCCTTTGTAGGACGTGCACAGCTAATTCAGCAAACTTCTCTGCTGCAATCTTTACTATTCCACTGTCCTGACCTGCCTTGCTCAATATGTATTACCTGTATCAATCAAATCCGATCATGCCATCTCTCATTTCTCTGTCTTTGTCCTTCTGAGCCTTCTCTCTTCTCTCGGCTTCTTTTTTGGCTCTTTCTTGCTTCTGCTCTTTTACTCTGTCCAATCCCTTGTTCAATTCTCCTAGAGTTTTCTCTTCTCCGGTCACGTCTTTCTGCTCGGCTGACCTTTCTATTGTTGCTTCTTTCACTTCTCCGTAGGCATCCATCAGGTTTTGATGAGCTTCTTTTAGAGGGTCACTAAGATCATCTAAGCGTATTTGACCGACTACGTTGGCTATTACCTGGCCAGCTTTTACAATTGCTCCAAGAGCGGGGTTTGTTCCTACTTCTTGTTGAAGCGGATCGATCATTTTGCCTCCGACCTTGCTTTCAACGTCATTTTTCTGCTGCTCGTCCTTTAAGATCAGCTTCTCTGCGTGTTTATCCACGAATTCAGCCATATACTTTCTGTCTTTCTCTTCCAGCCAGGTGTTGAGCTTCAAGTAGTCTTCCGCCGGCAGCCTCTTTCCTTTATCGTACTTACTTTCCCAGAGGTGCTTATTCAGCTCTTTCAGGTCATCTCGGCTGCTTTCCTTTGTGTACTCTTTTCCATCATAGGTAAACTTGTTCGGGTCCTTTTCAGCTTTCGAAGCACCTTTTGACTTACTACCTTTTGGCTTCTTTTCCTCTATCCAGGATCTAAGCTCTTTGTATTCATCAAGCGGTATCCGGTTATCAGGATCTGCTCTTAAATGATCGTCTAATTTCTCTAATTCTTTAAGGGTATTTCCCCTAGTAAATGTGCGCCCTTTTGAAGAAATGGAAGAGACTTTCTTCTCTTCTTTCTCTTCGGCTTCTTTTCTGTATGGCTCCGGAAGGAGTTCTTTTTCTTCCTGCCTTCTCTTCCACTCGGCATAGGGTTCAAGTTGTTCTTTTACAACTTGCTTTCTGAACCAGGGAAGGTACTCTCCTTTGGCTACTTTTTCTCGCCTTTCCCTGGCTCGCTCTCGGTCTTTTTCTTTCCTTTGCTCAGTCTTTTCTTTTTCAATTCGCTCTCTTGCCAGGCGCTTTTCTTCTCTTGCAAGCGGGTAGTCTCTATCAAGAATCTTTCCGGCATGTTCTCTGATTTTGTTGTAGTCGTCTTTGCTGAATCTGACCTGGCGGCCGTCTCTATCTTTTCCTAAAACCACAACATGTATATGAGGATTATCGGTGTTTCTGTGCTCAACAGCCTGCCACCTTAAATCCTGACCTTTTCTCTCAGCTAACTCCTTCATCACTTCTCTTGTGAATTTTTTCTGGTCGACTGGAGTGACATCCGGTCCAAGCATTATTTTGTGAATGACAGGCCCGTTGGTTTTGATTCTCTTGATGGCGTCTTGAAATTCTTTTTCGTCGGCTCTGTCATTTTCGGAATCAAAGAATTCTCTACCGCCCTTTTCTTTGTCATCGCCGGGTCTATTCTTGATGTATTTCAAGTGACCAAGCGATGCTCCAATAGCTTTAAAATTGGCTGCCTTCCAGGAGACCACCCTGGATTTGTATTTCGTTGATGAGTTGTAGCCTCCCTTTACTATCATTTCTTCTTCTTAGACTTTTGAGGGGTCTTGGAGGCTTCTATTGCCTCTTCGACTCCCTGGGTGACCAATGATGCCATCCGCTCCGATAACTTCCTTTCATCGTCCGTCTGGCGTTTTCTAAGGCGCTCTTTTGTCTTGTTCAGGCAACCGACAAAGAAGTCCTTTTCAGGCATCGTCTGATACGTTATCTCGTATAGAGTTCCTATGTCGGTTCCCTGCCTGTTGAGCATGGCGCAAACTCTATTTGCCATATTGTTAATCGCCTGGACAAGTTGGCTCTCTCTCTTGTCACTTTCTACTCGGTCGTAGTTGTCCAGGTAGTAGCGAATTGCTTCCCTTCCAAGCTCTGATTTTGGACGACCGAGTTCCTTTGACATGGCAGTAAGACGCTTCTGATCTTCGATTGACAGTCTTACTTGCATGGGGGTAGACTTCGTAGTACGGGGCATTTTGTAGTGTCTCCAAACATCCTCTATTCCTTATTATATCGCCTTTGTAGTGGTTTTCAGTAGCTTGCAATATATATGTAGTGGTTTAAAAGCCCTGCATTTAGGGCTTTGAACAATACGTAGTGTTGTCTTTATCTTGCCTTACCAGAGTTCGCTTCGCTCCTCGGTGCGGCTGATGCTTCGCATCGGACACGCGCCCACATCAGAAAGAAGTGAGTGAATGGTGACCTTCAGTCGAGTCGGTAACGAGACGCATTCGATCTACTTTCAGTAGTAACTTTCAGTCGAGCTGGCTGCGAGGCGCTACCTATTTTCTGGTACAGAAAATCTATTTTGGAGATACTTCAAGTAGTAGTTTCTCTCTTCGTATCTCTCCTTAAATGGACGGACTACGTCCCAGATATCTTTCATATTTCCTTCTTCGAAGTAAGCAAGGGCCCGCTTCGCGGCTACCTCATATTTGTCTTCTCCTGGGATATATCTTTTGGACAGATAGATTGTTCTTCTCAGGTAGTCTTCTATGAATTCTTTGCTGTTTCCATCTTCTAAGTCGAAGGGCACACAATCCCCTAAGATCCTTTCGCAATTATCCATTGCTTCTGCTATATATCTCGTTCTTCTGACCAGGTAGTTGGCTCTTGGATTAACCGGGATCTGACTTCCATGAAGGGAGCATTCCCCCAAGCGCAAGAATGCTCTATCAATTTGCCAAGCGACTTCAGAGTTCGTTTTGCCTTCTTCTAAAGCCTTGAGACCGGCCTTAGCTGCCTGGTCATATCGGGAGCTAAAAAAATCAGTATGCTTCGAGAATTTGAGTTGACGGCTTAGCTGATGAGCTGCTTCGTCTCGGTCGCCATCAGAAAGTGCTTTGTCGGCGCTATCTAGAATATCTCTGCTGTGGTCCTCGGCCGTCTTTCTTTCATAGCATGGCTCGAAACTTGCGGCTAACTCCTTTCCAAAATCTACTGCTGTCTCCTTGAGCCATTTTGGGAAATCGGAAGATGCTTCAAAGTTAACTTCTCTCATGTCTTGTCCCTCTGTTAACTTTCTCCATTGGAGCATCTGACCAAGTTCAAGTCACTGTGCAATTCAACACAGTTTTTGAATTACGCATCCGATAGAATA
>MDTD01041577.1_pt1 | contig 13207 bp, 15 predicted proteins | sample 811221 | NCBI WGS metagenome assembly MDTD01 (sample SAMN05326646, study PRJNA326480) | marine metagenome | isolation source: seawater | place: Pacific Ocean: South West | collected 2011 | reverse complement strand
TATTGTGATCTCAGATGGTATAAGAAGAACAAATGGTGACAATTACAGAGATCAGATTGGAGAAAAAATGCTAAATGAAGCAATCTCACAATATAATAAATTTAATGAATGACAGAAAATTAAATCACTGTTCGAAAACATTCAGTCACGGTGGAATAGATTTGAGCGCAGGTTTAATGTTTCATAAAGTTATGTATATGAAGTCAAAGTTTTTGCTGTTAACCTTATTTTTTTCAATTACTATTTACGCAGATAACGCGGTTTGGTTTGAATGTGGTGAGGTCGGAAAAAGAGATGAAAACAAAGAATTTGCCGGTTATCCAAATACCCTTGGTTATATTCATGATCTTCCAAAGACAGCGATCATCCATTCAACAAAAATATCTTATCTAAATATTTACCGTGTTGCGTGGGAAACTGGTGTAGCAGTTTCAAATGGTAAATATGTCTATGTGCTTATGGAAACTCCTGATGGCAATAAAACACCAATTTTTGATAGAGAGGAACTTACCTTTGCAAACAGTCAATGTAAAATTTCCGATGAAGAAACTGTTATCAAAAAGAGAGATGAAATGATAGAAATCCAACTGGGACTAAATAAAATCTAATACATGAATAAAAAAGAAATTGAATTTTATTTAAAATTTCATAAAGGGTTTAGAAAGAACAATACTCTTAATTCTGCACTCAATTCTAAACTGTTACGGTGGAGTAATCTTAAACAGTGATTTAAAGCAAAAAATATGAAAACTCATAACAATTACGACATTGAATTATGCCAAGTTCAATGCGAGGAATGCCAGCACGTGGTTGCTAATTTAAGTTTACCTGAAAAATTACCAAAAAAGATAACCTTAAAATGTGGGGAGTGTGGCAGTAAAAATATCTCTGTTTTCATGGATTTTTATAAGTTTGAAAACCATATCGATAGATCTGAGTTAGAAGATGCTTGGATAAATTTTCAAAATAGGAAAAATGGTTGGGATATGCCAGACGTTCCGGCATCTGATCCTGAACCACGGGGTCCTTACACAGATGACGATACACACTTTTGAATGTGCATATAAAATATATTAAGTTTTATCAGAGTTTCCACAAAGCATTTGATGGAAAATCAAATCACTGTTTAAACTTAATCAGTGACGGTGGAATAAATTTGTGTGTACCAGTTTTTATTAAAAGTTTTTGATGGAAAACCTAGAGAATATTCTTACTTTCATTAAAGACGAAATGATTATTTCTCCAAATCCTCGTAATTGGAAAGATTTATGGGAAAAAGTTTTTGATGGATTTAACGAACCTTGGAAAAACGAAGAAGACAAAATGAAATGTTTCCCCCTAATTCTTAATGGTTGGGTAGGTTCTAATGACGGTCAAAAAAACGAACGTTTTATCTATTCAATTGAATATTTTTATACAAAATACCCAGAGAAAAGAAAAATAATAGAAGATTTTATTTTAAAATCAGATCGTGATATTTGGTACAAGGGTTAAATTTGGTAAATAAACATTACGGTAAGAAAATAGGAACACACAAATTTAACCAGTCACGGTGGAGTAGATTTGGTTGTACCAGTTATTTAGGTATAAAAAATAAGTATGGATATCAAGGGTTATCTTAAAGATTATCTTAATAAAGATGGTCATATCAAAAATAAGAATTTAGAGGAGTTAATAACTCAGTTGGAATCAATAATTTCAACTAAATTACAGGATATGAAAATCAATCGTCGGGATAATATAAAAAAAATACTTCATGATTCACTCATGGAGTTGGGTTGGTCAAGGGAACAAATATCGAAATTATCTAAACCAAAAAGTATAGGAAAGGGACAGGATACTCGAAGGGTATCCCCTTCATTTAAATATTACAAAAACAAGACCGAACAACCAAAAACTTATACAAAACCGTATCAAGGTGGATCACCAGGTCTGGGTAAAGGAAAGTCATGAAGAAAAAATATAAAAACCTTTCCCCAATTCAAAAAAAAGAAGTAAAAAGAAAATTAGAAGAAAAAAAACACAACCTAGAAAGAATAATTTCAATTAAAAAGTTTCAAGAATTTAAAAAAATAATATTCCCTTTTATTTTTTATGAGGACATTAAAAAAATTCTTCAACCCAAAGGTTGGGAATTAAAAGAAATAGGACGTTATTGTGATTATATGAGTGTTTTAAAGAAAGAATCAGACATAAAACAATTTGAATCAAGAGGGAGGAGAGGTTTTACCAAAGATCAAATAAATCGAATAAAAACTCTTAACAAAAATAAAAAGGGTAAGACTTTCGATAGGTCTGGAAAAGTAACAGACAAAGTAAAGATTTTTCAGGGTGGATCTCCCGGTCTTGGTAAAGGAAAGTCATGAAGAAAACAGGTACAACCAATTCAACTTCGTTACAGTCGAGTAGTTTCGAATAGATAATAAAACAGTGGCAGAATATATATACATAGCAGAAAGTTCACAATACCCCGGGATGGTAAAGATTGGGAGAACAGATAGGACTGTTGATGTTCGAATGGAAGAGTTGTCTGATGGAAACTATGGTCTTCCAGGCAAAGAAGTTGATGCTGACTGGGAAGCAGTCAAAATCATTAAGGTTGAAGATAACGAACATGCAGAGGCGGTTCTGCATGAATTCTATGCTGACTCAAGAGTGACAGACTCTAGAGAGTTATTTTATACAAATGATCCAGTTGGTTTGGCATATGAAGCAGAAACAATTTCAGATGGCACCATACTAACAACAGACCTTATAGAAATTGGTAATCTTTTTGAACCACTTTCCTTAGTTGCGCTAGGTGCCGCTATTACCCTTGCGGCAAGAACATTTGCACCAGAAAATAAAAATACAAAGAAAGCAGAAAAGTTCATGAGAGAGTGGGAAATAAGAACTGAGAGAAGATATAAAAATGCAAAAAATGATATTACAAGATTGATTTTCGGTGGTTTAAATTCTGCTTTTCAATTCAATAAATCTATTGTGAATGAGTCTGCAGGACTTTTGAGTTCAATTCTAGAAGAGTTAGGATTTAAACAAAAGAACTCAAATATCAAACAAAATGAATTACAAAAAACAAATACTCGAGAACTCGTTAAGTGTAAATTTGGACATAGGGCAGTCAAAAGGAGGAATCGTTACACAGGTCAATATTTTTGGGGGTGTTCAAAATTTCCAGACTGCAGATGGACAAAAAATATCTAGAAAATGAGCAATTACATTATAGTGACCGTGGAATAATTGGGTGACGAATTAATTCATAGGATATGAAAGCATTTCTTTATAAATTTTCTATTTTTACTATTTTTATTGCCCTTATTCACTTTACACTCGAGACCTTATTTACGATAAAGTTTGGACAAACAATTGCTGGATATTTACCTGACCTTATTGCAACTGCTTTGCTGATAACTGGCGGATATCTAACAATTAAGAATTCAAATGCTATTGGTCTTTTATGCGGTGCCTGGGGTTTTGCATTTTGCCTTCACTACAAGAGTTGGGCATGGAGATTTGATGATGTCATTGATGGAACGGCTACAGAATTGGTTGAGACAACTATGCATGTCTTGGCATTTACCATGCCAATCTCAATAATTTCATTTATCATCACTGTTATATTATGTTTACCAAAAAACAGAGTTAAATTAGATGAACAGAAAAGAAATTGAATTTTATTTAAAGTTTCTCAAAGAAGATTATTATGATGCAATAATTGTTGCTGTTGGTAATGATCAATTTAAACAAATGGGTTTTCAATCCATTCGAAAACTTGGCCGTAAGAAAAATATTATTTTTAATTTAAGACATATTTTTAAAAAAACGGAGCAGATCTGAAGTTATGACATTTAGAGAAAGACTAAGTCAAATAGATCGTTTGCTTACAAAAGAAGAAAAAATATCGGCCTTTAAGCTACTTCTGGGTGTAATGATTATGGGGCTCTTTGATGTAGTCGGCGTTGCATCAATATTGCCATTTATGTCAATCGCATCTGATCCTAACTTTGTTCAATCAAATGACTTGCTCTTAAAAATATATAATTTTTTAGACTTTGATGATCACATAAAATTTGTAATGTTTTCTGGTTTATGTGTAGTAGCACTTATTGCAATTTCTACACTTGTTAAGCTAACAACAATATATGCTCTATATAAATTTACTTTTGGACGTGAGCATACTATAAGTCTTAGGCTCCTTACTGGATATCTAAATCAACCCTACAGTTGGTTTTTGAATCAACATAGCTCTGATTTAACTAAATCGGTATTAGCCGATGTTCGTGAGGTAGTTTCACGATCTATATTAACCATCATAATGATATGTTCAAATTCTTTCTTAGCTATTTTAATAGTTATGCTTTTAATTATTGTTGATCCAACTACTGCAATAACAGCATTCTTATTTTTTGGATTTATATACACTACTTTATATTTCTTTGTTAAAGGTATTTTAGAAAATATTGGAGTTGATAGATTAAAGGCAAATACAGCTCGATTTAAAACAGCAACTGAAATTTTTACTCTTATAAAAGAAATAAAAGTCTTAGGCAAAGAAAGTTTTTATATTCCAAAATTTGGCAATGCAACAAAAAAATTTGTTGATAGAGAGGTTGTGATGCAGTCAATTAGCGCACTACCAAAATACTTAATAGAGATGATAATTTTTATAGTACTAATTAGTGTTGTATTGCTCAATCTCGCAGACAATATAACACTAAATTCAATTCTTCCTATCGTAGCCCTATATGCTTTTGCAGTATATCGTTTAGTTCCTGCTTTGCAGATAGTTTTTGCAAATATATCTTTATTTAGAGCTTCAACTTCTGTTTTAGGCTTTATTAGTGAAAAGTATGAGCAGCTAGATATTTCATCATCATTTGATAACAGTTTGAATCGTCTAAAATTTAATGAAGAAATTACATTTAAAGAAGTAAGTTTCCGATACCCTGAAGCTGAAAACGAAGCTTTAACAAAAGTTTCTTTACAAATCACTGCTAATAATATTGTTGGAATTATAGGTCCAACAGGAAGCGGCAAAACCACCTTCGTCGATGTCCTTTTAGGTCTTTTGACTCCTGATCATGGATCACTATATGTCGATGGAGAAGAGGTTTCTAAAGAAAATGTTCGAGATTGGCAAAGATGTATTGGTTATGTACCTCAGCATATATCTCTAATAGATGAATCAGTTACAGCTAATATTGCTTTAGGAGAGCATCATGATGAAATAAATATGGATGCAGTTATTTCCGCAGCAAAGATAGCAAACATTCATGATTTCATAATATCAGAATTAGAAAATGGCTATGATACTAAAGTTGGTGATAAAGGTGTTCGTTTATCAGGTGGTCAGCGGCAGCGACTAGGTATTGCAAGAGCGCTTTATAAAAAACCAGATATTCTGGTTCTGGACGAGGCTACTAGCGCCTTAGACGGAGATACAGAAAGAGTTGTTATGGATGCTGTTAATAATTTAGGGCATCAGATGACGTTAGTAATTATTGCACACAGATTAAGTACTTTGGAAAAAGCTGATATCGTATACAAGTTTGAAAAAGGAACTTTATCATCTCAGGGAACATATGAAGTTATGTGCACGATGACAAATAATTAATGCCAATTAACAGTAGTAAAAATTAAATTTAGCTAATCAATACCAATAGCTTAAATTCTATGATTACCTTTAATTAAATATTTGGTATTCATTTACAAAAAAGGAAAAAACTATGAATTATATGAAAACAAAGTCTTATAAATCATTTCTAAACAGCCCTTATCGAAGCATTAAACACGCCTCTTATTTCAATGTTTATGATACCTTGTTGGAGGAATATAAAGGAAAGAATATAACATTTGTTGAGGTTGGTGTTCTGGATGGAGGATCTCTATTTATGTGGAGAGATTTTTTTGGACCAAATGCAAGAATAATTGGAATAGAAATTAATGAGTCTGCCAAAGTCTGGAAACAACATGGTTTTGAAATATTCATTGGCAGTCAAAGTGATCCAGAGTTTTGGAAAAATTTGTTTGATGAAATTGGAGACGTTGATATAGTTTTAGATGATGGCGGTCATACATATCAACAACAGATTATTACCGTTGAAAGTTCTCTGGAGCACATAAAACCGGGAGGCAAGATTATTGTTGAGGATACTTATACTTCCTATCAAAAAGAATATGGCGCTCCCTCAAATTATAGCTTCATTAAATATGCTGCTAATTTAGTTGATGGTATGAATCTTAGAACTCCAAAAATAAATACAACAAAAAAAGTTAATAATATTATTTCAAATATTAATTTTTATGAATCGATAGTATCTATTGGCATTCATGGAGCTGAGAATTTAGAAACTGCCCATGGGATAGAAAATAATGGGCAAGTTATAGGCAAACAAAAAGAGTCCCTGCGTTACGCTGATAAGAAAACCTTGACTAATCTAATGACTTTATTAACTTTATTTAGATCACTTCAAAATATTCCAATCATGGGAAATATACTAAAATTATTTGGAGTATCAACCAGTAATTTCTTAAAGCAAATTAACAATAAACTTGATAACTTTAAGCTGCGTAAATTCTTTAGATATTAAAAAATAGTTTTACGCCCTTATCTGTAATAAAAAATAATTTAGAAATAAATATAAACATTTTAATAAGATAGGATTTAATGAATTACAGACCGGAAATTGATGGATTAAGAGCACTCGCTGTTTTACCAGTTGTTTTATATCACAGTAAGATAAATCTTTTTCAGGGCGGATTTGTTGGAGTAGATATTTTTTTTGTTATAAGCGGTTTTTTGATAACTAAAATAATAATTACTGAGGTATTTCAATCATCATTTAGTATTATAAAATTTTATGAAAGACGAGCAAGGAGGATTTTACCTGCACTCTTTACTGTTTTAATTTTTAGTACTGTTTTATCATGGGCACTTCTTCCGCCAATCCAATTCAAGGATTTTGGACAGAGCCTCTTTTTTGTTTCATTTTTTACCTCAAATATACTCTTCTGGATTGAGAGTGGATACTTTACCGAAGCAACTGAATTAAAGCCATTAATCCATACTTGGAGTCTTGGTGTTGAAGAACAATTTTATATATTTTTTCCATTATTAGTATTGTTTATTTATAAAATAAATAAGAAATATATTTTTCCAAGTATCTTTTTAATTTTAACAATAAGTCTTTTTCTATCTTACATTTACTCTGCTCCAAATATTGATACAGAATTAAGGGAGGCTGCATTTTTTTTATTACCCACAAGAGCTTGGGAGCTTATGTTAGGGAGTATTTTGTGTTTGTCCAACAAACATAGCGTAATTAACTCTAACGGAATGTTTAATAACTTTATGAGTTTCATTGGACTCTTATTAATTTTTTATTCAATTTTATTTTTTGGTGAAAATACTCCTTTTCCAGGCCTATATGCTTTAGTTCCAACTTTAGGAGCTGCTTTTATAATTGTTTTTGGTACCAATAAAACTTATGCCTTTAAACTTTTAACAATAAAACCAATGATTTTTATTGGGCTTACCTCTTACAGTATATATTTATGGCACCAACCCCTTTTAGCGTTTTCAAGATTTTACTTTATTGGAGAATTAAGCTCTGTCACTGTTCTATTAATTATAATTACTTCAATTTTTTTAGGTTATTGTAGCTGGCGCTATATTGAGCAACCGTTTAGAGATAAGAATAAAATATCCAGAAAAAACATTTTTATTTTTTCTATAGCAGGAACCCTCATTCTTTCCTCAATTGGCATGATTATTCATCTTAATGATGGATTTAAAAACAGATATAGCACCAATGAGATAGCATTGCTAGATTTTCAAAGCTATGAGCAAAGAGATGAACTTTACAGAGAAAGGGATTGCTTGCTTAAGCAAAATCAGGATCAAAATTCTTTTAAAGATATTTGTAAAGCAGGTGAAACATATATATGGGGTGACTCTCATGCAGCTGGATTGTATGCTGGTATTAATTTGAATGAGGAAGCTTCACAATTTACTGCCTCCGGTTGCCCTCCAATTCTTAATATAAAAATCAATGCAGTTCCAAATTGCGCTAGTATCAATGATTATATTTATAGCTCTATTGAGCAGGCTAAACCTAGAAGGGTATTTCTTTCTGCTTATTGGATTCATGATTCGTATGAAGGGTCTGATGACCTGCTGTTAAAGACTCTAAGCAAAATTTCTAATGAGCATCCATCAGTCGAATTTTATATCCTAGGAGGCCTACCAATCTGGTTTCCCTCATTGCCAGTAACCATGCTTAAAGCTAATAATCTTCTTAATGGACAAGAAACATATATTGAAAATCAATTATTTAAAAAAATTGCTCAAAAAGATGAAGTTATAAAAACTATGGTCTTGGATCTTAATAACAAAAATATTAAGTTTATTTCTATGCTTGACTTACTTTGTGAGGGTAATCATTGCCTTACACAGGCAGCCGATCCAAATATTGAGCCTATCGCCTTCGACTATGGACACTTGACAAGATCGGGTTCCGTTGAAGTATCTTCTCGTATATTTGATGTCATTAATCATAGCTTCAATAACAATTGAAATATAAACACATGATAAAAACTTTTAATAACTCTTTAAAAAATCATACAGCTATCATGTTTATGTCTGGATCGGCTGGGGAGCTAGATTGGGCTTTGCCTATTTTAGACTTTCTCTTAAAAAACAACTTCAATATAAAGATTATTTTTTTAACAAATCATGCACGAAAAAGCGTGGAAAGAAACAAAATGCTCAATGATTTTATTATTCAAGATAACAAAAAAATTGAAATATTTCTTATAGGTAGTTATTTCTTTGAAAAAATAGAAAGAATGAGCTACGTGTCTTATCGAATTTCTATCAAATTAAATATTAGGAACATACCAATCATAAATAAAATATATAGCTTCTATGACAAGATACTTGAAAGCTTTTTTATGCCACGCTTGCTTTCAGTTTTTAAGCATTTTAAAGATAAAAGATTCTTGTTTATATCTGAATATCCAAGTCTCAGAAGACCAAGAGACAATTGGATAAAAAAACATTTTAATAGCTCTATTTTCTTTTATTGTCCTCACTCACCTCATGTTTATGCAGAAAATTTAGATTCGCAATATCAGGAAACTCATAATATTGATTATGACAAAAAGTCCTTTCTACTTTTAGGTCATCCTGCAGATTTTTCTAAAGTAAATGATGGCAAAGAACTGGCTGCACCTGATTTGCAAAAAGTTTTTATTGGCCATCCTAAATACTCAGAGACTTGGCTTCATAATCTTAGAGAAGATGCAAAGGCTTTTCGCTCAAGTTTAAAAGGTAGAGATACAATTGACATTCTTGTTGTAAGTAGGGGTTTTGGAAGCTACTTAGATGAGGATTCTCACAAACTGTTAGTAGATTCAACCATAAGAATTATCAAAGACAAAATACCTAATTATCGCTTATTAATTAAAAAACATCCCCGAGAAATATCATCTCATTGGGACAAAGTAAATGATGACTATAAGTCAGTTGAAATTGTAAATGATCATATTTTACAACTTGCAACGAAGGTCGATTTTGTAATTACATTTTGGGGCTCGGGAGCAATGGACTGTTTTTCTCTTGGAGTCCCAGTAATAGAATACTGGGATCCAAATAAGTATTCCAAGGATCAGCTCGCTGAAGAAAATCATTTTACTACCATTTACCGTAAGCTAGGCATAGTAATTCCTGCAAATACTGAGGAAGAGTTAGGAGTAGCAATTTCTGAGCTGATAGCTAATGATTATAAAATGCTCTCAGGAAGCCTTCATCCTTTTTTCATTGATTTGATGGATCGTTCAAATCAATGGGATAAAGCAATAAAGAAAATTCTGTTATCAAATAGTCTGCTGGATTGTTAAGATAAAAGGACTGATTGTTTTATTAACTTATAACTTTTTTAGGTAATTTATATATGAAGAATTTTGATATTGTTGTAATTGGTGCAGGATTATATGTTTGCGGTAAAGGTACATCAGGATTTGGAACTATCCTGCCAGGTATTTTTGAATGGAAGAGGCAGAATCAAAATATTGGGAATGTGCATTGTGTAGCAACATCAGTTAATTCAGCAAAAGAGTTATCAAAAAAGGCAGCCGATCTAACCATAAAAACTGGAGTTAACGTAAAAGTGAAATCATATCCGCAATCTGGAGAAAGAGATCCTTTTTGTTATCGCAAGGTGTTAAAAAAAATAAGTAATCCAAGTTGTGCGATTGTTGCTGTGCCTGATCATTTACATCATCAGGTAGCAAAAGACTGTCTTGAGGCAGGATTGCATGTTCTGTTAGTTAAACCTTTCACACCCACTCATGCAGAAGGTGAAGACCTTGTAAATATTGCTAGAAAATTTAATCTCTATGGTGCTGTTGAGTTTCACAAGCGATGGGACAAGTCTAACTTAATTTTGCGGGATAAAGTCCAATCTGGTGAGCTAGGAGTGCCTTTGAATTGCTGGATTGAATATAGTCAACGCAAATCTATACCGCTCTCAAGCTTTAAAGAATGGGCCTCTCAAACAAGCATCCTGCAGTACTTAGGCGTTCATTATATTGATTTAATTCAATTTATTACTTCTGCAAAGCCTAAACGTGTTATGGCAATCGGTCAAAAAACTGAAATTATCAAGCACGGCATTGATACCTATGACGCAATTCAATGTGTCATAGAATGGGAGTTAGCTGATGGGAACTGTTTTACTGAAACTATTCTATGTAGCTGGATTGATCCTGAGAGCAGCTCTGCTGTTTCTGATCAAAAAATTAAATTTATTGGCTCAAAAGGTCGATATGAAGCTGACCAAAAGGAACGAGGAATTAGAATAAACACCGATCAAGTTGGAGTTCAGCATATTAACCCAGACTTTTGCATGATGTTCGGGACAGAAGATGGTGATATTAACTGGCAGGGCTATGGCATCGAAAGCATTATCGCTTTCTTAAATGATGTTGAGGCACTAGAGGCTGATATAAAATCAATATCAGAGTTACAGCATGAAAGACCAAGCTTTCAGCAGTCTCTAGTTAGCACCATGGTAGTTGAGGCTGCTCACCGCAGTCTTCAAAATGAGTCTCAATGGGAGCTAGTCGAGTCGCTTGAATGAGGTTGCTTTACTCGTACTCAAATTATACTTATTATTTATCATATTAAAAATTAGGTAACCTTTGATGAATATATGCATGGTGCCAGTAAGAAAAGGTTCTGAAAGGCTTGCAAAGAAAAATTATTTAAAAATTGGCCATTCTAGTATTTTAGAAATTACACTGGCTAAAGCTATACACTGTAAAGTTTTTGATCAAATTGTCATTAATTCAGATGATCCAAACTTAGAAGAGTTAGCATTACGATTGGGTATTAATTTCTACTTAAGAGATAAAAAATTAGCTTCTTCTGAAGCAACCAGCGATCAGGTGGTTTTAGATTTTTTTAATAATGTTGATGGAGAGCGTCTTTTTTGGGTTAATACGGCGAGCCCTCTTCAAACAATTAGCGATATAAGAAACTTCGTTACTTTATCTCAAGAAAAAAGTTGGAAATCGGGCGTATCTGTAAATACTGCTTTAGTTCACACCATCTTTCAAAATAGACCATTAAATTTCGAATGGGCTCGAGGCTTTGCTAGAACTCAAGACCTTAAACCAGTTAAGACTTTCAATTATGCCATGATGGGCTGGAGCAGAAATATGGTTAATATTCTTGAAAAAGGCCAATTATTTGATGATGATACTTTGCTTGTTGAATCATCAAAATGGAGTAGTTTTTTATTGAAAAATCATGATGATCTAGAGTTTATCAGTTCTATTTCAGACTCTGCTCCAGATCAAGGAAAATAACGGAGATTTTATATGAGCAGTTTAGGAGATATTAGTGTTGTAAAAAAAATTGAATCACTTTTTGCAGAGAATGAAGATTTTCCTAGCATAAAGGAAAGTAAACATAAGCGAAATTTTATAGAAAAAATTAAAATAAAACATTTGTTTTGGATTCCTAGGTTTCTGTTTGTCCGAACATACAGAGCACTTCCAAAGATTTTGAAAGATATTTTTTTTAGTTTATCGATTATTCACAAATCACCAGCTTCAAAGATTTTTGCTAGCACAAGATATGACGAGTTACGAACACTTTTAGATATTAAAGTCTCAGCCTTATCTATGAAAGCAGTCCCAACCCGCTGTTTGGATGATGTAAAAACTACTTTCAATTCTGGTTTTTATACAACTAATTTGTTCAATTTATCTGAGTTAGATAAATTAGTTGATGATGTTTTTAACAATACTAATCCAAGCCATGCTGGCGCAAGACCATATTTTAAAGATGGTAATAATGAAAAAATAGAAGGTTCTTATTCTGCATATTACAAATTCTCAAAAAAACACAATCAACAAATGAATTCAATTCTTCACAAAGGTTTAAATGAGGATTTTAATTATCATCTTTCGGCATTAGCAGGCTATAAATGTACTTCGAATGATATCTCTTACTCACTGAGTGTCGTCTATGGCGCTAATTCAAATGATGAGATGCATCAAGATACATATGCAAGTGTTGCAAAGGGTTTTCTATATCTTCAAGATATTGGAATTAATAATGCTCCATTTGAATATTTAGAAGGATCATATACAGATGCAAAATTTAGATCAATGGAAACAAATAGAGCAGTTCTAGAAAATGATTCTCACAGCAGTGGTTCAACAAGATTGAGGGGGCAAAAACTTCAAGAAGCACTAGAACGTTATAGGTTAAAATCATTTACTGGCTCTGAGGGGCTCTTTGTTCTTGCTAATACCTCCGGTTATCATAGAAAAGGTTTTCATAATTCTTCTAAACCCAGAATTCTTATAGCTTGCGAAGTTGAGAGAAAGGGCTTAATAACTAAATTGCTAATTAACATATTTGCAATGATTAAGAATAAGATAACTTAATTAAAAACTTTATAACTATAGACTTTCAGGGACTATATGAAAAAGCAAATCACTGTTCGAAAACATTCAGTGACTGTAGAACGATTTTATGAGTAGTGATTTAAATATTGTATAATTTCTTAATGCATCAAGAGCAGGATTAAAATCCTCTCCAACCTGCTTACTCAGGCAAGGTGGAAAAAAAGATGTGGTTAACCAACAATTAAATGAGGCAATAAATGAAAAAGAAAAAAAAACTGGAAGGTAT
>MDTD01027165.1_pt1 | contig 13208 bp, 12 predicted proteins | sample 811221 | NCBI WGS metagenome assembly MDTD01 (sample SAMN05326646, study PRJNA326480) | marine metagenome | isolation source: seawater | place: Pacific Ocean: South West | collected 2011 | reverse complement strand
TTTAACTTTAAAGTTTGGATGCCATTAGAAAATGTTGAATCAAAAAACAATTGAAATTATATTACCGGCTTATAATGAGGAAAAATCTATAAAGAAGTATATTCAAGGTCTAGAGAAATTAAACATTTTTGATAAAATTATTGTTGTTAATAACAATTCGACAGATAAAACTAGAGAAGAAGTACGAATGACCTCAGCTATATATTTAGAGGAAAATAAACAAGGTTTTGGTGCTGCAGTAAAAAAAGGTTTGTCAAACATAACGTCTGATTTAATTTTTATAAGTGAACCCGATGGTTCATTCAACCCTTCGGATGTGCCAAAGATGCTTAAATTTATAGACAAGTACGATGCTGTTTTTACATCTAGAACGAATAACAAAATGAATTTTTATTTAAAATTCGGAAATAAAATTTATGGATTTTTAATATCAATTTTATTTGGTGGCCCAATTTTATCTGATGCTGGTAGCTCTTTAAGACTTATAAAATCTAATGTCTTAAAAGATATTGTTAAAAACTTAAAATATGACGGTCCTGAACTACAAATGGAGTTGACAATAAATCTCCTTCAAAAAAAAATAAAAATATTAGAAATTAAGGTAGATTATGAAAATAGAATTGGTCGTAAATCAATTTATACTAAAAATTTCTTTAGTTCTTTAAAAGTTTTATTTAGTTTTTCAAAAGTAGTTGTAAAAAAATTCTTTAGAGTTTAATAAATTTTTTTTTTGCATATTCGTGAAACATTTTAAGTCCATTATTTAGATTAATTTTTGGTTTAAAATCAAACTCAGTTAAAAAATTTTTTATTGAGGGACACCTTCTTCGTGGTTCATCACTAGGATAGTTTTTTGGATAAGAAACAGTCATGGCCTTTTTTTTATTTTTATTAGTTATATATATAATTTTCTTTGCTAAGTCTTTAGCATTAATTTCTTCATAAGGATTTCCAATATTATATATAAAATTTCTTCCTTTAAAAATTACATATAGCATCATTACTGTTGCATCAAATATATGGCAATATGATCTAGTTTGTTTTCCATTAGAGTAAATAGTGATTTTTTTATCGTTTAAATTTAAATAAAAAAATTTTGGTATAATTCTCTCGTCATTAAACCTCATCATATCACCATAAAAATTAAAAGGACGAATAATTTTTGCATCTAGATTAAACTTGTTTTTATAAATATATGTAAATGTCTCACCCATCCTTTTGCTTTCATCATAACACGATCTATCCCCGACAGAAGAAACATTTCCTCTATAATTTTCAGATGTAGGTATAAATTTTTTAAATGGGTCACCATAAATTTCACTTGAACTAAAATATACAAATTTACTTTTACTTTTTAACGATAATTTTAATAACTCTCTAGCTAACTCTGTGTTTAAATATACCGTTTCTAAAGGAAATTTTTTATAATAAACTGGTGACGGTATCCCAGCTAAATGAATTATATAATCAAACTTAATTTTAGGAATACTGCTTTTTTTTAGATTGTATAAATTTTTTTTGTAATAAATATACTTTTTAAATTTTTTGTTGTTTTTATTAATATCTATTCCATAAATTATATTATTATTTTTTTCATATACGTTTGCTAAGGCTTCCACTAAGTATTGCCCTATAAATCCATTAGAACCAGTGATTAATATTTTTTTATTTTTCGGAATTATCTTATTACCAATATTTTTTAGAAGATAATTTGAAAATAAATTACTCATGATTTTTTGATTTTAATATTTAACATATCTTTAGTTTAGGTAATATCTTTACAAATTTAGTTTTTTTTAATGTTGGTTTCCACTTTTTATAAATAACATCAAATAAATGCCAGGCTAAAACTATTATGATATCTGGATTTTTTTTTTTCATTATAGAACTTGAAATTATCTTAATATTTGTACCAGGAGCGTATTTGTTCAATTTTAAAGATGTAGGCTGTTCAGCAATATATTTTATATTTTCTTTAATAGAGCTAAAATAATGTAATAATATTGATGCCCTTGCAGGAAATGCTTTTGCAACGATAAGTTTATCTTTGTTTTTATTAAGATATTCAGCCAATTCACGTTTATTTTGGTCAATTTGATACTGAAGATTATTGTAAGTTGCAATTTTATGTAAAGATAATTTTTTTTCTTTTAAGAGTATATTTTTTGATCTATTTGAGTTTATTTTTCTTTTTAAACTAAAGTGTGCTTGTATGTTACCGCCATATCTTTTTGACTCATATGCATCAATAATTTTAAAACCATACATTTTCATAAGTTTCACTAAACTTTTTAATGAATATGTTCTCAAATGTTCATGATAAAAAGTATCAAATTGTTTTTTTTTTATAACATCTTTTAAATAATGGTTTTCAATCACAAAAACACCTTCATCTTTAATTAAATTTTTTACACCAAGTATAAAATCCTTTAATTTATTTGTGTGTGCAAATACATTTGTAGTAGTTATGAGATCTGCTTTTCCAAAAAATTTCCTTGCTTTAATTGAAGTTTTTAAGTTCATAAAATTTTGAATTGTTTTAGCACCATTCTTTTTAGCAAATTTAATTGTATCTGTGGGATCAACACCAATAATTTTAGGTATACTAATCTTTTTAAATTCATTTAAAAGTGAACCATCATTACAACCAATATCTACTACAACGCTATCAGAATTTAGTTTGTACATTTTTTTTAGTTTATGTGACATAAATTTAAAATTTTTTAAAACATCTTTTGTAATTCCTGGTAGGTAATGATAATTTTTTTTATATAATGTTCGATCATTAACTATAAAATCATTTTGTAGTAGTATGCATTTATTACAAAAACTTACATTAATTGGAAATATTTGGGTTTTTTTTGAGGATTTCTGCCTAATATTTCTAAGATCATCTGCTAAGGGCTGATTTCCTAAGTTTAATACAGTTTTTATTTTTTTGTTTCCACAAATTTGGCAGCGTTTAATTAATCCAGCATCAATATTATGTATTTTCATTTTAAGTTCTAATCTAAGATAAATTAAATCTTATATAATACAAATGCTAATTTCGAAAAATTAATCTTTGATAGAAAATAGATAATCTTTTTTTGATAGTTTTTCTATAAAAATGTAATTATTTTTTAATAAATAATTATTTATTTTATTAAAGTCTCTACACTCAACTAAAATATATTTAAATCTATAAGTCGAATGATCTATTCCTGTTAGCACCTCATATTCAACTCCTTCAACATCTAAAGAAAAAAAATCAATTAATTTTGGAGCTTTATACTTGATTAATAAATTGTTTAGCGGAGTCCCCTCTATCTTAAATTCGTAATTAACTTTATTGTGATCTTTAGCATTTTTTGTATGCTCAGATACGTTTAAATCACTTTCTAGATTTAGGGCTACAGTCATTAAATTATTATAACTAAATTTTATCAGCTTACCGGAGTTTTCGAATGAACAACAAGCAGAGTTAGAGAAAAAATTTTTACTAGACCTTACTTTGATTAATTCTTTGAATTTTTCAGAGGGCTCTATTAACAATCCACACCAATTATATTTTTTTTCTAAAAAAAAGGTATTTGACTGTGAAATACCATCGTTAGCACCTATTTCGACAAAAAAACCGTCTTTGTAATTTAAATATCTCTCCATTTTTCTGTCTAAGTTATTTATTGCAGAGTAATAAGAAAATTTTCTTTTTAAAAGAGCATTTATTTTATTTACTAATCTCATTACTCAAATATTAATAGAATATTAAAGTTTATTTCAATAATTATTGCTAATATAAATAAAGTAAACAGTAGCATTATAAAAAATGTTTAAAAAGATAAAAATTTCTTTATGAAATTTAAAATATTTTTGCAGGTAAGAAGTGATTCTAAACGATTACCTAATAAATGCTTTCTAAATATAAAAAAAAGCCCATCAATTTTGTACCTTTGTAAAAGAATTGGAAACTATAAAAAATATTTAACTGTACTTACAACTAATGAAAAATCTGATGCTTATTTGAGGTATATTTTAAAAAAAAATAAAATTAATTATTATGGAGGGTCCTCTATTAATGTATTGCAACGATTTAAGAATTGTGCAGCAGGTTTAAGTGACGATACTGTAATAATTAGACTAACAGCCGATAATTTAGTTATTGACGATACTTTAATAAAAAATTGTATAAAAAATTATCTTAAACAAAAATCTCAATACTCATATTTAGACTCAATAAAAAATAATGTCCCGTACGGTATTTCATTGGAATTATTTAAAGTTAGATTAATACGGATGACTATACCTAAGTCAAAACATTTAGAAGAGCATGTTACGTCACATATTAAGTTTAAGAATACTTTAAAAATAGTAAATGATTTCAAAAATAAAAAAATGCATCAATTAAGATGTACTATTGATTATATTGAGGATTATAATTTTTTAAAAGGATACTTAGAAAAATATTCACCAAAAACAAATTGGAAAAATATTTGTAACAAACTTAAGAAATATAAAATAAATAAAAAAAATAAATTTTCTTTTAAAATTAAAAAAACTAATGAATTATCTAAATCTGAGCGTATTAAAACTATAAAATTAAAAGACACTTACTGGAATTATGGTATAAAATCCCAAAAAAGTTTCTTTTTAAAAACATACAAAAAAAATGATATTCATATAATGCTATTTAAAAATTCAAATTTGATTGGCTATAATTGCCTAAGAATTTTTAAAAATAATCTTTCTAAATACATCCTTTTAGATAGTTTTATTGTGAGACCTGATTTTAGAGGTAAGGGTATATCTGATATTTTGCTATCTAAATCTTTAAATGAAATAATTAGTTTAAATTACAAAACATATTTATATGCAAACAGTAATTCTTTATCTTTATATAAGAGATTTGGATTTCGAAACGTGAAAAAAAATTTTTTATTAAAAAAAAACAAAAAATTCCAAATGGAATTTATTAAGTAGTTTTTATAATATCACCTGCCTTATAATCTTTTTTACTATTTTTATTTAAATATTTTTCAAATTCATTAGCTGGTATTCCAGTTCCAGGTCGCCTAGTTTCAATGTTATTGATTGTAAATTTTTCACCTATTAAAATTTTTTTTTTTGCAAATATACTTTTTCTTGCGAATTTTTTCATCTTTAACTCTTTTTTTGTTGGGTTAATCGACCCTTTACCCAAATAATCATAATTATTCTTAGCAAATTCACATATAAGTTTTAAATCTTGAAAATCTGCAGATAATTGATGGTCTGGTCCACTAGCTTTCTTATCAAAAGTGAAATGTTTTTCTATAATATTTGCACCCATACTGATTGCTTTTATTGATGCCAATGGTCCGATTGTATGATCAGAAAAACCAACATTTTTTGTAAACTTAGTTAATCTAATCATTCGTCTTAAATTTACTTCTTTTACTAATGTTGGATATAATGAAATACAATGAAGAAGATAAATTTTTTTATTGTTTGTTAGATTATAAGTTTTTCTAATTTCTTTTTCATTAGACATACCCGTTGACAAAATTATAAATTTTTTTGTTTTTAAGTATTTTTTAATCAGATAATGGTCATTCAAATCACCAGAAGCTATTTTAATAAATTTGTAATTGATATTTTTTAATTTTTTTAGACTTTGATAATCAAAAATACTAAAGCCTAAATCAATTTTAATATCTTTACAGATTTTTTCTATTTTTTTTAACCAGTCTGTTTTTAAACAAACTTTACACCACATTTCATAAAGACTAATCTTTTTAAATCTCTTAAATAATCTATATCGCTTTTTTATATTTTTATTACCTAGTATTTCTGGACTAAATAATTGAAACTTAACTGCGTCTGCTCCCGCTTTCTTTGACAAATAAATAAGTTTTTTAACTTTATTAAATTCTCCATTATGATTAATACCAATTTCAGAAATAATATATGTTTTTTTTTTAATCATAATTTTTAAAGAAATACTTAATTAAATTTGTAACTTTTTTAATTTCAAAAGATTTTAAATTATTGTGAAATGGAAGAGCTAATGAATTGTAAAATAGTTTGTTTGTGTTTTTAAGATTTTTATTATTTAATTTTTTTCTATAAAAATCATGCATGTGTGCTGGAGTATAATAAACAGTTGTAGATACTTTGTTTTTTTGTAAAAAGTAAGCAAGTTTGTCTCTAATATTTCTATCTTCTAATAAAATTTGGAAACAATAATATGCTTTAGAATTATTTTTTTTACTTTTTTGTAAAAATATCTTTTTATTTAAAATCAAATCCATTAATTCTTCTTCATAAATTTTGCTTAGTTTATGCCTATAATTAATTATGTGGTTAATTTTTTTAAGTTGAACTACTGCTATGCTTGCTAAAACGTCATTATAATTAAATTTAAAACCAGGTTCTATCGCGTTTAAAGGCTTAAAATTATTTTTTTTTTTTCTTTCCCAACTATCTTTTTTGAGTCCGGAATTTATTAATCTTCTAATTTTTAAAGCCAGTTTTCTATTGTTTAAAGTTATAAAACCACCCTCAGCGCTGGTAACTACTTTATTCGCATGCAGGCTAAAAACAGCAACACTATCATTGAATGAGCCTATAAATTTTTTTTTTATCTTACTTCCAAATGCAGTTGCTGCATCTTCAATTACTTTGATTTTATTTTTTTTTGCAGTAGATATAATTTTTGTAATATCAGTGGGATTCCCTCCAAAGTGCACAGGTATAAAAAATTTTGTTTTTTTTGTAAGATTTTTTCTAAATAGATCATCTGAAACTGACCATGTATTTATATCAACATCACATAATTTAATTTTTAAATTAAAATTATATAAAGTATTTATAGTGCTTATGAATGTATTTGAAGGTGTAAGAACTTCGTCACCTTTTTTTGCTCCCAAGGCTATAAGACATGCTGCAATACCGCTTGTACAAGAATTTACCGCTACAACATGTTTGACTCCTAACTTTTTTTTAATCAAATTTTCCATTTGTAATGTTTTTGGTCCAGGTGCTATCCACCCAGTTTTAATCGTCTTTTTAATTTCATTAATTTCACTTGTAGAAAAGAAAGGTTTTGCTACTTGTATAATTTTTTTCATTTTTTAATTATTTTTTTTATAATATTAGTAACTCTAAAAAAACTCTTCCTATCAATACCACTATTATTATATCTTAGCTTTTTTTTATTCGTTAAGTAATTGTTTATAATCTTATTTATTTTATATTTATAAAAAGTTTTTTTTCTTCCTATTAATACTATTTTATTTGTACTCAATAACTTATTTATCGCATATTTTTGATGGTCAAAAGTTTGGTAAACATATGTGGGTTTATTTAAAGCTAAAGATTCAAACATTACTATACCACCAGATGTAATACAAATATCTGAGACAGAAATAAATTTAAATATATTTTTTTTATGTTTAACAATTTTTAAATTTCTATGCTTTAATTTTAGAAAATTATTACTATCAATCTGACTTCCAACAATTATTATAATTTCTATATCTTTAAAGTGTATTAGTGTACTTAAAATTTTTTTTAAAATATTCTGTCTATCTGTTCCTCCAACTGTGATTAAAACTGTAAATCTATTGTGATTTTTTTTAATAATTTTTTTACTATAAACTTTGTCTAAAAATAAATATTTTTTTCCTGAATATAACTTTACATTTTTTTTTTCTATTTTTCTTTTAAAAGAAGCTATACCATTTATTATAGTACAATTTTTAAGATTTGGAAAATTTAGATCATCTATCATGATAATTTTCTTTACTTCTTTTTTTTCTAGAAAAATTTTCAAATTTTTATCTATACCGAATGGTGTATCTATAATAAAAATATCGTCTTGATTTACAAAATTAAGTTTTTTTTTATAATATTTATTATAGATAATATGATTTTTACTAGATAAAGTTTTTAAAATATCTTTACTGCTAATTAAGTTTTTATATAAAAAATAAAATTTTAAATCTGGAAATTCTTTTCTTAAAAAAAAATATAAACTTTCGACTCTTTTGAAATGACCAGTTCCTGCGTACTTTCCATTATCTAAATCAAAACGAAATATTAAATTTCTCATTTATTATTCTTTAGTATATTAATTAGTATGAAAAATATAGAAACATAAATAATGAAAAATAATTTCTTTAAAAATAAAAATATTTTAGTAACTGGTGCCTCGGGCTCAATTGGATCAGAAATAGTAAGAAAACTTTTAAAAATAAACTGCAGGGTCGTTAGAGCAATGAGCAATGATGAAAATGGTATTTACAATCTTATCTCCTCAATAGAGAAAGACAAGATTATCTCTTTTAATAGTAGTATGAAAAAAAATAAAATTAGATATTTAATTGGAGACGTTAGAGATTTTAAAAGAAATTTAGAAGCTAGCAAAAATATTGATATCGTCATACATGCTGCAGCAATGAAGCACGTACCAATATGTGAGTATAACTTTGATGAGACGTACAAAACAAATTTTTACGGTACAAAAATGTTGATAAATGCATCAATAAAAAACAAAGTTAAAAATTTTCTTTTTATTAGCACCGATAAAGCAGCAAAACCAACATCTATCATGGGTAAATCAAAACTGAGAGCAGAGGAGCTAACCTTAAAATCAAATATAAATCAAAAACATACAAGATTATCAGTCATTAGATTTGGGAATGTAATTGGATCAAGAGGATCAGTTTTACTTAAATTTTTAGATCAGATAAAAAATAGGGAAAATCTTACTATTACACATAAAAATGCCACAAGGTTTTTCATTACAATAAATCAAGCTACAGATGAAATTCTTAATTCTTTGAGAATTATGCATGGAAATGAATTATTTATTATCAATGATATGAGTGCATTTAAAATTATAGACTTAGCCAATGCATTAAAAAAAATTTTTAATTATAAAAAAAAAAATAAAATAATAGGATTAAGAGAAGGTGAAAAAGTTTATGAGGAATTATTTACGAAAAAAGATTTAAAAAACATATATTTTTTAGGTATTAAAAAAAGCTTTTCGGCAATCTATAAAAATAGATATCGCTCTGATAAAGTTAAGAACTTAAATATAAATCAAATAATAAAATTTATTAAAAGAGACTTTAAATTCAAAGATAAAATATAATATAAGTTTTAAAATGTTTTCGAATAATATTATTGGATTAAAGCTGAAAAAAATTTTTGGAAACAATAAAGATAAAACAAAAGATATAATATTAGTTGAGTTTTTTAATTATTTTCCATCATTAATATCATTTGCCTATTTCATAAAAATATTAAAAGCAAAATATTCTGCAAAGGTTGTATGTTATCAACCATATTCAGCTGGATTTTTTAATAAATTGAAATTTTATTTTAAATCTAATTATTCATCAATAAGTTATTTTTATAAATGTATAGGAGTTCAAGAATTTCAAATTGTAAATCAAAATATAAATTCTTCGACTTTAAAAAAATTAAAACATTCTTTGAAAAAAAAAATAAAAAAAAAAGAGGATATTTTGAAAATTAAAGTATTTAATATTTCTGTTGGTAATGAGCTATATGACCAATTTTTAAAAGACAACAATAAAACTGAGGTTGAAATTGAAAGTAGAGAATTTGACAAATGTTTAAATAACTTGATAATAACTTTGAGTTTTTGGGAAAATTATTTTAAAAAATATAATATCAGATCGTTAATCATTAGCCACCATGTTTATTTTTTTGCGTTAATTGCAAAAATCGCAATGAAATTAAATATTCCAGTTTATTGCGTTGGTGCACAAAACTTTTTCTTAATAAATAAAAAAAATATTAGTAAACATTCATGCTGTAAGAGCTTTCCATTATCATTCAAAAAAATAAAAAAAAATAAAAAAAAATATCTTAATTTTGCAAGAAAAAATCTTATGAGTAGGTTCCGAGGCGTAGTTGATAAAAAATTACTTTTGGATCAAAAAACAGATCACAGTTTATTTAAAAAGAATAATAAAAATTTAAAATTAAAATTTGATAATAAAAAAATAAACATACTAGTAGCTGCACATTGTTTTTCAGATGCTATACATGCTTTTGGGGATAATTTATACACAGACTTTCATGACTGGCTTGAATTTCTGGGAAAAGTTTCTGAAAAAAGAAATTATAAAATGTATATCAAAATACATCCTGCTCAATATGATAGAAACTACAAACATTTTATGAATTTCATGAATAAATACAAAAACTTTATAGTATTACCAAAAAATACTACCGTTACACAAATGTTAAATAAAAAATTCGATTACGTATTAACTGTTTATGGTTCCGTAGGTCATGAATACCCGCTGTTTGATACTCCAGTTATTAACGCATCTGTAAACGGACCTCATTCAGCATATAGTTTTAACCTATCGCCTAAAAATAAAAAAAGCTACGAAAAAAAAATTTTAAATTTAAAAAAAAATAATTTTAAAATATCAGAATTTCAAAAAAAACAAATTTTTGAATTTTATTTTATGAGATATTTATCAGAGTATGCTTTACTAGATAAATGGGATACAGCAATGACATCATTAGAAGATGACTATAATTCTAAAAAAATTTTAGAATTTTATCTTAAAAATTTTAAAAAGAAGTCTCATTTAAAAAAATTGCAAGATTTAGAAAAATTTATTGAGAAAAAAGCATTAAGATTAATTTCTAAAAATGAGAATGGTATTTCAAAATTGATTGGATATATAAATTAAATTTATATTTTGATGGCAAATGATTTAGAAACTCTATTTAATCTTTTTGAATGAGTTTCATTTTTACAAATGTTACATATAGTATTTTTTGTAATTTCTTTCTTATCTCCAAATTCTGATCTAGCTGAAACATATTCTTCAGAATTCCAAATTTTATTTATGTCGTTATTTTTAAGATTGTCAAAATCTGAATTAGGATCATCAATTATACAACAAGGATTTATTGATCCATCTGGATTTATCACAATACCACTCCACGGCCAGTGACATGGAATTTTTTCCCCCTCTCTAGCCGAGGTAGATTGGCTTTTCCCTCTATCATATGTTCTATAAATCAGGTCCTCGTTCTCAGGGAGCCATTCCTCATCCATGTTAGGATTATGCTGTATTTTATCAATCTTTACTACATCTGCACCAAATTTTTTTTTAAGACTTAAAAATTCATCATGTTGGTGCTCGTTTTGTTTCATTGCTAACATTGATAATTCAATAATTGGTTTTTTCAAATTTTTATTCTTTTTAATTGTTTTTATTACTTCAAGGTTTTTGTAAACTAAGTTAATGTCTCCTTTTCTTCTGTACTTTGAGTAAACTTCCTGGTCTAAACCATCAACATCCACATGCAAAAGATTTAATCCTGAATTTAATAATTCTTCAATATATCCTGTTTTAAATGATCTGGATAAATTAGTTGAAATTCTTGTCCATAAATTATTTTCTTCACAATATTTTAACATTTCAATAAGTTTTTTGTTAAGAGTTGGTTCACCCCAGTTGTACAAGTGGACTTCTATTGCAAATTCTTTAACTTGATCTATAATTTTTTTAAAAGCCTCTAAGCCCAAGACTTTTTTAACTCTTTCAGACTTACCCAATCCAGTTGGACAAAGTGGACATCCCAAATTACATGCATTTGTAGGATCAACAATAATTTTATAGGGTTTAGAATTTAATTTCGTAACAAGATTTTCCTCCTCGACACACGCAATAACAAAGTTTTTAAGCTTCTTTAAATTTAAAGTGTTAACAGAAAAAGAGTTTAAAAATTTTAGGTAATTCTTTTTCCTCGAATAATCCATTAATTCATTAAAACTTTTTTGTTCAATAATTTTTATTTCTGTATCAATTCTGTTCATCTTCCAATTATTCTTTTTTCGACGCTTTCTAATATATAATGACCTAAAAATATATGTGTTTCTTGTATAACCGAAGTTGTATCACTTTCTACAATTAGAGGTAAATCACAATATTTTTTTGCTTTACCACCCCTGTTTCCTAAAAAGCCAATCGAAAAAATACCCATATTTTTCGATTTTTTTAAAACCTCAAGAATATTTTTGGAATTTCCAGAAGTTGATATAGCAATCAATATATCACCTTTTTTTCCGAATGCCTCCAAACTTCTACTGAATACGTTATTGAATGAAAAATCATTACTACATGCCGTTAAATGAGAACTATCTAACGCCAAGTTCAAAATTGATAAAGGCCTTCGATTAATATTGGGTCTTAGTCTGTCTATAAATTCAGCAGATAGGTGTTGCGCATCTGCAGCAGAACCGCCGTTCCCACAAATCATAACTTTGTTTTTTTTCTTTAAACATTTAAAAACTCTATTAATTACAACTTCTATTTTGTTGTTAATTTTTAGTAGTTTAATCTTCGCTTCTACCGAGGAATTTATTTTTTTTTTTTAATAAAATCATCTCTTTATATGGGATCTTAATTTATGCGCCACTTCCATTTCCTCTGGACTAATATATCCTAGTTTTTCCTCACCCTTTGCAATCATTATCTTTTTTATGTTATGAACTAAATTAACCATGCCATTGTATTCTATTGAAGCTGATTGATCTGTCCCATACATGGTCCTATCTAAAGTGATATGTCTTTCTAATGAATTAATACCATACAAAACTACAGATGATGAAATCACAACACCATTTTCATGTCCACTGTATCCAACTTTACATTTGTATCTTTTTTTAAGTGAATTTATTGTTTGCAAATTAAGATCTTGCATTTTTGCTGGATAAGTAGATACACAATGCATTAACTCAAATTCACAATTTTCATCTTTAAAAATTTCTACCACATTATCGATATCTTTTGTTGTACACATCCCTGTCGAAATAAAGGTATACTTCTTTCTTTTAGCAACCTCTTTAACAAATTCTAAGTCCACAACCATTGCGGAAGCTACTTTATTAAAATTTAAAGAATATTTATCTAAAAATTCTAGACTCTTTATATCCCAGGCTGACGCAAACCAATTAATTTTTTTTTCATTACAAAATTCATTAATTTCATCATATTCTTTTTTCTGAAATTCAAGACCCTCTTTCTGTTCCCTCTGAGTTTTACCCCAAGGACTTTCTCTTGGTTTTTCTAGTTGTTCTTTACTGTAAACTGTTTCTATAGTTCTTTTCTGAAATTTGACTGAGTGAAATCCAGCATTTTTTGCATTCATAATTAAATCTTTAGCTATTTTTAAATTGCCATTAT
>MDTD01155430.1_pt1 | contig 13209 bp, 11 predicted proteins | sample 811221 | NCBI WGS metagenome assembly MDTD01 (sample SAMN05326646, study PRJNA326480) | marine metagenome | isolation source: seawater | place: Pacific Ocean: South West | collected 2011 | reverse complement strand
TTAGGTCCAGCTGTAAATAATTATGCTACTATTAAATTAAAAGAGGGTGAACTTAGACAAAACGCAAGAGAGGCATCTTTAAATGCTGCTATGGATCACATGAAATTTTTGAACGATGCTGCTAATATTGAAAATCCTGAACAAGACCCAGGGGTTATTCAAATAAGATTACCTAATGGTGATTTAAGTAATATTGCAGGATTTCAAAGAAAAGATGGCACAGTAACAATCCCTGCAGGAGTTGTAGGTAATAGAGAGACTTTTGTCCCAGTACCACAAGGTGGAGTTATAAAAGATAGTGAGGGTCGAGTAATCGGAAAATTTGAAAACTTCTTTGCACAAAAACAAATTAATGACAGATTATTTGATATTCAAGATATTTTAGGAAATAGATATGATGCATTATCTACAACGAACAAAGTATTAAGTATTTTAGATCAAGAAGATAAAGGTGAAAAGGTAAAAGCGGGTGCCGGATTAGTTATTGATCAATTTACAAGAAGACTTTCAGGAGTTGGAAAAGAATTATTAGGTGGAAGTACAATTAAAAATTTTGACCAAGAACTAGCAGAACTACAAAGTTTACAAAAAGATGAAATAAAAGCTTTAGATAGAGCTTTAGCTGCTGGTGAAATAGATCAAAATGAATATGATAGAGATAAAAAAGCTATTGAAATAGGTAATTTCAAAGATGATGGTTTATTAAAAGAGGCGAAAGAAAGATTACTTGCGGCTTCAGGAACAAAAGGATTTTTCTCTGGATTAAGTAGAGAAGATCAAGAAGCATTGGCCGTTTATGAAACAAAACTTGTATATGCACTTGCTAATACATTCAAAGATCAAGATAGATTAACACAAAGAGACATTAACGCTGCTAGAGAAATAGTTAATATTTTCTCATTAACACGTGCTGGTGCAGACGTAAAAGCTTCTATTAGGGCGATTGCACGAGGCTTACGAGCAGATATTAGAAGACAAGAAAAATTATTTAAAGCATCTGGTGGTTTAGATACTACACTAAAAGATCTAAGAGCTTTAAAAGATTTTGTTGAATTTGAAGGACAAGAGGGACTAGAACAACAATTAGGAAAGGCTTTAGGGATAGATGAGATCAATAAAATTATAGGTACAATATAATGGCAACATTAGCTGAAATACAAAAACAAATTGATGAAAAGACATTTGATCCAAGTAAATTAAATTCACAACAAAAAAGAGCTGTTGATGAAGCTATAAGACAAGGACTTTTATCTGGACCATCTACATCAGAAATACAATCGCAAAGATTAAGTGCAGCTCAAGATATAGCTACGATTGATGCTGCAACTTTAGATCCAATTGGTGTAAGTCTACAACAGCAAGATAGTAATATCAAAGGCAGAAACACAGCCATATTAGCAGGTGACTTGATAGGTTCTATTTATCCTTATGTGTCAGATAGAAAAAAAATTTTTAGTGCTGCTAAGTCAAAAATACCTGGCAACAAAGACACGGGTCTTTTTCCAAGATCAAGAATTTTTAATAACTTTGCAGATAAATTAACAGCGAGATTACCAGGCAGATTTAAATTATTAGGTGGAGCTGTCAAACTTTTAGCAAAAGCAGCTGATCCTACTGTAGGTAGAGTAATAGCAAGTCCTTTAGGAAGAACAGAAATGAAATCTGTATTAGGTGGTGGAATCGGAGCTGGAGTCGGATCTGTGTCCTACGATGCATTAAATGAAACTGCTGGTGTTGCAGTAATGGATGCCATTGCTTCAGATCTTGATAACATAAGTCCAAAAGAGGTTAACACTAATATGATGGCAAATGCATCTGATGCTATGTTTACAGCTTTAGCTTGGAATGCAGGTGCAGCAACCTTAACACCGCTTATTACAAAAAGTTTAGGTAAATTAGGCAGACTTGCAATCGGTGCTAAATCTAAAGATGCTAAACAATTAGTTGGAATAGCTAGAGATAAAGGCTTACCCATACCATTAGTTATGACAGCACAAGAGGGTGTTGGGTTATTAGGTGGTTTTGCAAACAAATTTTTTAAAGTCCTTGGTATCATGCCTTTTATTAATGGAATCGGTAAAGAGGCTTTGCAGGGTGCAGAAAGTGCAGCAGGTAAAAATTATCTAAACACAAGCGTATTAAACTATGGTCCTCTTATCAAAACTGGTTTGCTTTCAGCATCTGTGTTTAAACAAGCAGATGAAGCTTTTAAACAAAATTCAAAATTAATAAACGATGCATATACAGGTTTTGAAGCACTAGCAAATACTATTGGAAATCCAAAGGTTATTGAATTAACAAAAACAAAACAATTTGCAAAGGATATGGTTGATAGATTAGCTTTGAACTTTCCAGGTTTAAGACAATACGCTACTGATGCTTTTGGACAATTACCACAAAAAGAAATAGATAAATTACTTCGAGTAGGAGATCCCTTAACCACTTTCTATAGATATGTAAATTCTCTAGATGATATGGTTTCGCCACTTCAATATAAAGAATTAATGAAAGTTATGAATAGAGCTATTGAAGATACAGCGTACGTAAACATTAGACCTACATTATGGGCTTTAAGAGAGGGACTTGAAACAGATTTAAATATGTTTGGTAAAAACATTACTAAAGAGACTTTTTTTAAAGATGAAGCATTTAAAAGTGCATATGAAAATCTTGCAACTACTGCAGGTAAAGAAACTGCGGATGCTAATTTAGCATTGCAATTAAAACAAGCTGAAGATCTCCAAAATCAACTTTACAGAGCAAACGATACATTTGCCACTTTAATGAATTTTTATGAAAGAGCCAATATTACAAAAATATTTAGATCATTTGATAACACTAAATTTACAAACAAAGCACTTGCAGGTATTGGTGGTCTTGAAAGAGGCAAAGCACAATCTTTTTTTAGGGATCTTGCAAACGATGTTTTCACTCATGGAGATTCACAATCCATAACACAATTAAGACAATTGTTAGGAGCTGAAAAAATTATTTCAGCAAAAACTAAACAACCTATCGGAGTAATAAAAGGTGGTGGAGAAGCATTATTTAATGCAATGAAAGCTAGATGGATGTTCAATACTTTTTACAGAGGTTTTGATTCATCATTAACACCAGGTGGTAGAACATTAATGGATGAAATAGCAGGTGACGCAACTGTAAGAACAGGAATAAATGGTACAGTAGATGTTATGCAAGCGATGCAAAATGTTGCTAAAGCAGGAAATGAAGAAATATTAGATTTTAGTATTGATAAGGTTAGAAGAGGAGGTGGAATATTAGATGCACAAAAAATAAAATTTGGTGCCAAAGATACAGCTAGATTTAATATCAATAGATTTTTAAAAGAGTTAGGTATTCAAGACCCAAGTAAAGATGAAGCAAAAGAAAAATTAATATCAATATTAGGTGGTAGAGGCCAAGCAAAAGAGTTTGAAAGATTTATAACTTACATGAAAGCAGTTTCTGATACACCAATAGCAGACACTTCTACCTTTATGCAAAGAAGATTACAATTAGGTGGTCTTAATTCTTTTGCAGGAGCTATGGTACTTGGAGGTTCAGCTGCTATAAATCCGTTTGCCCCTGCTTTATTTATTTTACTTGCAAGAAGATTTGGTCAAATAGCTACAGATCCAATAGCAATGAAAGCATGGAACGATGCTCTTAACCCAGAAGAACAAATAGGGTTGTTGATGGGTAAAAAAGTTGGTGATGGTGTTCCTGGATTATTAGGAATAGGACGAAGATATTTTAAAGGAAGAGACATACAAACTGCAGCAAACATTTTACAATCACCTGGAGTTGTAGGTAGATTGGGCTTAACTCAAAAAAGAGAAGCGTTTGCAAGAGTCATGAATTATTTAAGAGATAGTGATACTGATATACCTAAAATAGATCCTAAATCAGTCACTCCAGAAGAAATTACTGAGAGATTATTACAACTTGATACGCAAGTTCCTGATCCACAATATAACGAGAAGACTTTACCGACAAAAACTTTCGAAACACTATTTGCATACGATAATGTTGGATCATCTGGTAACGTTGAAACAGACAACAATGCGGTAGCATTTTTAGATAGTGCTACACAAAATGAAAACAGACTTAATCAAGAAGAAGCAGAAGTTGTAAATGAGGAAAAAACAAAAGTTTTTGATGATTTAGTTTTAGAGAATCCTAATGTGACAGCTCCTGTAGCCCCAGTGCCACCGGCTACCGGACAAGTAAATGCTAACAGATTTCAAGCATTATTTCCAAATGATCCTATAGGAGCAGAAATAGCTAGGAAGAATAGAAATGTCTAAAAAAAATGCATTACAAATGATCGAATCACATGAAAAATTGTGTCGTATTATGCAAAAACAAACACATGATAAAATTAATAATTTAGAAAAAGCTGTTAGTAGAATAGAAAAAATAATGTTGACTTCAGCGGGTGTATTAATTACAGGTATGGCTAGTGTCATAATTGTATTAATCACAAGATGAAGTTAAACAAAAAATATCCATATAAACATTACAATAGATTTTCAGATACAACTGGAAGGAAGTATTTGGTAGATAATATTAAAGTGCCTTCTGTCACAACTATTTTGAGTGCTACAAAAGATAAAAGATTTTTAGATAATTGGCGTAGACGTGTGGGCGATAAAGAGGCAGATAGGATCATGACACAAGCTTCTACTATCGGCACAGAAATGCATCAAGTGCTTGAATATTTTCTTACTGGGCAAGGTTATTACAATGCTCAGGAAGATGGCACAAAACCAAGAATGATGGCAAAAACCATTTTGGACAATATTAAATTAGATGAGGTTTGGGGTAATGAAATCAGCTTACAATATCAAAATAAATTTGCAGGAACTGCTGATTTACTTGCTATAGCATACGGAAAACCTAGCATAGTTGATTGGAAACAAGCAAATAGGCCAAAAAAAGAAGAATGGGTTGAAGATTATAAGTTACAGCTGGGTGCCTATTATTTAGCCCATACTGCTAATTACGGGCCCATAGAGCAGGGTGTAATCAGTATTTGTACCCGAGACCTACAATATCAAGAATTTAGGCTCTCAGAGGCTGATTTAAAGGAATATGCAGATAAATTTCTATTAAGAGTAGATGAATACAATAAAATTATAAAAAATGAAAGTTCTAGTAGCATGTGAATACTCTGGGATAGTCAGAGATGCATTTACAAAAAAAGGTCATGAGGCAGTAAGTTGTGATATTATTCCAACTGAATCACCTGGAAAACACATACAAGACGATGTTTTAAATCATTTAAATCTAGAAAAAAACCAATGGGATTTGATTATAGCTCATCCACCATGCACTTATTTATCTAATGCAGGAGCTAGGCATTTATATCCTAAAGGAAAACTTAACGAGGCAAGATATAAAAAAGGATTAAATGCAAAAAGATTCTTTATGTGCCTTTACAATATGGATTGTAGAGTAGCAGTTGAAAATCCTATACCTTCAACAATTTTTAAATTACCTAAGTATGATCAGATTATACAACCCTATGAATATGGTCATCCATATCAAAAAAAAACTTGTTTATGGTTAAAAAATTTACCAAAATTAAAACCAACAAAAATTGTATTAGAAAGAGAGAGCACAAAAATACCAGGTAATTGGTATAATAAGGGGGGAAAAGAAAGACAGAAAAATAGAGCTAAGTTTTTTACTGGCGTAGCAGATGCCATGGCAGATCAATGGGGTTCTTTATAACAACCAGTCTCTTAGATCTTCTTCACCTAATGTTTTAGCTGCTAAATGACCTTTTGTTACCAAAGATTTCATAATAGCCTCATCTAAAGTATCTTTTGCAACAATATCAATATATGTTACAGAATTTTTCTGACCCATTCTATGAGCTCTATCTTCAGATTGTTTTCTTACCTCAAGATTATAGTTATTAGAAAAATAGATTACAGTTGTACAAGCAGTAAGAGTAAGACCAAAACCCCCAGTGGTAGGGTTACCGACCATGAACCTACAAGTCGGATCCTTTTGTATGCGTTCAACAGCTCTTTTTCTATTTTCGACATCAACTTCTCCATAAATACTAACGACTGATTTATCTCCATATTTCTTCTTTAGAAACATTATAATCTGCTTTATGTTGTAAATATAGTTGGCCCATATAATTACTTTACCATCTGTTTCTTCTAAAATTTCTTCGAGAGCTGTCAATTTTTGTGAGTGTAAATTTAATAATTCACCCTCATCACTTTTAGTAAAACCATTACAGACCTGGTGTAATTTAACAATTTCTGTTAATTTATTAGAAAATGATATTGTACTATCTTCAACTATCGCTAGTGCAGAAATTCGTAGGCGATCATATATTTTTTTGCTCTCACCTTCGAGCTCAATGTATCTTTTCTGGCGAATCTTTGGCTTCAGGTCTAAACATTGGTCCTTTCGTATTCTCGTAGAAAATTGTTGTAATTTAGATTCTAGTTCTTCTAACCTTTTGTAATATTTAGGCACACTCACAAACCTACCTGATCCAACAGGTATGTCAGTCATTTCAGCATATCTATTTCTAAATGCAAGATAACTAGAAAAACCTAATAATTCTGGACTTAAAAATTGACATTGTGTATACAAGTCTAATGGAGATTTTGTTATTGGCGATCCTGTTAGGATACGCCTTATACGGGATAATGATCTTAATCCTAAAATGTTTTTTGTTCTTTTTGCTGATCGGTTTTTTATTGTGGTTGATTCATCCAGTGTTACAAAATTTAATTTATTTTTAGATAAATAATCTACACAAGCCTGAAAGCCTCTTTTTGTAGACAAAGCTTCAACGTTAATTAGAAAGATTCTAAAATATTTTGATTCATTTAACTTGTAATAATCTTTAGGTTTATCTATATTCCACTTAAATATAGTTTTTTTTAAAACATCAGGCATGTGTGTTTCTATTTCAGATTCCCATATTGTGTAAACCGATTTAGGTGCAATAATTAAAGCAGAAGTAATTTTTCTTTGAAAATATAAAAAAGCCATATTATCAATAGTTACTTTAGTTTTGCCTGTACCCATTTCCATAAAATATGCCCATTGAATTTTTTCTGCAGATTGGTTTAATGCATTACGTTGATGTTCGTAAGGTTTAGTTTTGTACGGATATTTCCACATCTAAAGCAAATATATTTTTTTTGTTTACAAGATCAAGTAAATAATTTAAGACCCCAACAGGAGGATTTATGGATATTGAAAAAATGTCAAATATAGACATTAGTCAAGATAGTGTAAAATCTATTTCTGAAAAATGTAATCAACTAAAAGATTTGCAAAAGCAAATTGAAGATCAAGAAGATAAATTAAAAACTTTAAAAAATAAATCTAGAGATCTTGAAGAAAGAGTAATTCCAGAGATGATGCAGGAAGCCGGTGTATCTTTGCTGAAGTTAGCTGATGGTTCGAGTGTAGAAGTCAAACCATTCTATGCAGCAAAAATTCCTGAGTCACGTGTTGATGAGGCCTTTGGCTATTTAAGAAGTAACGGATTTGAAGATCTAATTAAAAATACTGTTACTGCTTCATTTGGTAGAGGACAAGACAACCAAGTCTCTGAATTAATAAGTGTTTGTGAGAAGTTTGGTTTCAACTATAACAAAAAAGAAAAAGTTGAACCTATGACTTTAAAGGCATTTGTTAAAGAACAAGTTGAGGGTGGTAAAAAATTACCATTTGATTTGTTCGGAGTATACATCGCAAATAAAACGAAAATAACAAGTAAATAAAAGGTAATAATATGAAACCAAAAAACGGACAATCGAACGAAGTAACGATTAAAAAAGAAGCAGGAGCAGTTGCAACGATTAATATCGAGCAATTTGGCGATGCAGGATTTGAGAACGTAGATTCAAAAAGTCTAGCATTACCATTTCTTAAAGTTCTTGGTCAGCTTTCACCTCAAGTAACACAAGGTGATAGTCAGTTTATGGCAGAGGCTAGAGCAGGAATGATCTATAACACAGTAACAGATGAACTTTATGATGGGCAAAAAGGAATTTACGTAATTCCTTGTTACTATAAGCTAGAGTACATCGAATGGAGAGATAGAGATAAGGGAGCTGTAGCTCCAATTAATGTTTATCCTGCAGATTCGGATATCATGACGAAAACTACTAGAGGAGATGATGGCAAAGATCGACTCGAAAATGGTAATTACATAGAAGAGACAGCTTCTCACTATGTTATGGTTGTTGAAGAAGAAAAATCTTCAACGGCATTAATAACAATGAAATCTACTCAAAGAAAAAAATCTAAAAAGTGGAATTCAATGATGATGTCTCTGAGACAAAAGAAAAAAGATGGAAAAGGTTTTTTTAAACCTGCACCATTTACTCAGATGTATTCTCTTAAAACTGTACTAGAAAAGAACAACTTAGGTTCTTGGTTTGGTTGGGAGATTGAGCATATAGGACAAGTGGAGAGCGAAGAAACAATTAAAGCAGCTTTTGATTTTTATGAGTCATGTAAAAAAGGTGCTGTTAGAGTCAACCACGGCAAAGAAGAACAAGTAGCAAAAACTCCATTCTAAAATGGACCTACTTGACAAAACCCTGGAGGAGTTTATAGATCTCTTCCAGGGCTCTACTACATATTTTGGTGTTTCCAAACCAACGGGTAAGAAAAACTCTAAAGGCAAGGCAGAATTCAAACATTGGGTTGAACCTTCTCCAATGACCAAAGATCATTGGATACAACATTTAAAAGGAGAAACTTATTATGGGTCTGTCCCTATTAGAGATGATAATACATGCAGTTGGGGGGTCATCGATGTTGATCGTTATAATATACAGCATCAAGAAGTTATATCGGTTATACGGAAAAGAAAATACCCGCTCGTACCCTTCAGATCAAAATCCAACGGACTCCATTTAATTTTATTTATTGAAGGTGTAGTTCCTGCATCTGCAATGAGAAAAAAATTAATTGAGTTAGCCTCTGACTTAGGTATTAATGATACCACAACAGATATTTTTCCTGCACAAGACGAAGTAGATTTAACGCCAGATAATTGGGATGAAAAAAGAAAAGGTAATTTTGTAAACTTACCTTACCAAAAAGCAAACATGACAACGAGAGTTGCTATGGACGATCAGTGTAACTCAATACATTTAAAAGATTTATATAACTTTGTAAGTCAATTTAGATTGAAGCCAACAGAATTCAAAAAATTAAAAATTTTTCAAGATAATGAAACCAAAGACTATCCACCTTGTGTCGTAAATTTTATGAAAAATAAAGTTAAAAAAGGTGAGGGTCGTAATGATGCTATGTTTAATGTTGCTGTGTTAGCTAAAAAAATTAATCCCGATCCAGTCATGTATCAAGATTGGACTAGAGATATGATGGCTAAAGTATGTGAAGAAAGACTACACCCAAAAGAATTAGAAAATATTTTTAAGGGTGTTGAAAATAAAGAGTACGCCTACAAATGTAAAACATCAATTGCTAGAATGCACTGCGTATCAGGTGAATGTGTAAAAAGAAAATTAGGTATTGGTGCGAATGAAGCATTACCTGAAGTTGGTAAACTTATAAAAGTAAACTCATATCCTGAACCATATTGGATTTTACCTATTCAAGGCAAATCTATAAGACTATCTACAAAACAATTATACCAACAACAATTGTTAGGAGAACAACTTTTAAATTATGATATTGTGTGGCGACCACTTAAACCAACTAAAAGAGATCCAGACCCTTATCGAGATTGGCTAGATGAGTTGATGACCAACAAGCAAGACATGGAAGGTTTTGATGCAACAGAAGAAGGTAGTGATGTGTTTAATTCAAGGATGTCAAGATTTTTAGAAGATGTTGAGGACACCACAGAGTTTGATCAAATAGACTCTGGTAATATTTGGCGAGATGAAGTTGAAATGAGATTTAAGTTAGAAACATTTAGATCTTTTATGAAAAAGATGGGTTATAATTGGAATGAAAAAGAATGCACAAAATTTTTAGAACAAGGCGGTGCAAAACCAAAAGCAAAGTTCAAAGGTATACAAAGCCGACATTGGATTGTACCTTTGCCAAAACAACAAGAACACAAAAACAAAGATGTCAAATTTACTAAACCAAAGGCTGCGTGGGAAGACAATTAAAATATTTGGTCCACCAGGAACAGGTAAAACTGAAAATTTATTAAAACGTGTGCAACGTTATTTAAAACAAGGTTATTCACCTGATGAAATTTGTTATGTATCTTTTACAAACAAAGCTGTGGATGAGTGTGTAGCTAGAGTTAGAAAAAGATTTAAAGAATATGATGATGACGATTTTAAATATTTTAGAACATTACATTCTTTGGCTCGACAACAATTTGCTGAAATTCCAGTGTTAGATCCTAAAACAGATATGTTAATGTTTCACACTCAATACGGAACTATAAAAGTTAATTATAAAGAAGGCCATGATGATGCGAAGGTTTATAACAATTGGTCACTACAAATTTACGATAGAGCAAGAAACATGAAGGTAGATCCTGTATGGCTTTACAAACAGCAATCTAGAAAAGCTGTGAGATTACAACAATTTAAATCAATTATAAATGGTTACGAAGAATTTAAAACAATGGAATTAGAAAACGGACAACGGACACCTGACAGGTTAGACTTTACTGACATGGTGCAGAGATACATCACTGATGGATTAGTGATACCATTTAAAGTTTTGATGGTTGATGAAGCTCAGGATCTTACACCTTTACAATGGGACATGGTTGTAAAAATAGCTGAAGCTGTAGATAGAGTTTACATTGCAGGGGATGACGATCAAGCTATTTACGAGTGGAACGGAGCTGATGTTAATTTATTTCAAACTTTTCCTGGCAAATCTTTAGTTTTAAAAAAAAGTGTGAGATTAAATAAAAATATACATTACTTTTCTAATTGTATTTTGCATTCGATGGGGACTAATAGAATTAAAAAAGAATTTTATTCTAATGGTAAAGAAGGATCGATACAAAGATGGAATGGGTTAAAGAAAGTTCCTTGGGATTTAGATGGTAGTTGGATGGTGTTAGCTAGAATAAATGATGTAAAGAGAGAGCTGCAACAGGAGGCAAAAAACCTTGGTCTGTATTACCAAGATCAAAAAAATAATAAATCATTTGATCCAAATCAATTTATGGCTATTCAACTATGGGATAAAATTTGTGAAGGAGGGTCTATATCAAGAGAAGAAGCATGTGTTATGTATGAGTATTTGTTAAACATTGACCACGGATACCGGTCACAAGATAGCAAAAAATGGTCTTTTGCTCACCCAAATCAAGTATTTAATTTTGATGAATTACATCTCAGATGTGGTATGAGAGATGAAAAAGGTCCATGGAATCAAGTGTTTAAAAGAAAATTTAAAGATAAGGATAAACAATATTTTAATAAATTGATGAAAGAAGGTGTGGATCTTACACAACCACCAAATATTATTATTGATACAATCCATCAAGTAAAAGGCGGTGAAGCTGATAATGTAGTTTTGGCTAGTAAATGTAACTTTCCATCACATTTTGATAAAAAAAATTCTACAGAAAAAGTAAAAGAACTTAGAGTTTGGTATACGGGAGTTACAAGATGTAAAAAAAATTTACACTTGTTAGGAACTAATCATCAGTATAACTTTCCATTAGGAAAATATTATAAATTATATGAGGCAAATTATGTTTAGATCATTAATACTTCAAGCATTGGAAGATAAATACAATGCACAAATATCAGAGGCTGAGGCAACTCTAAAAATTTATTTAGAAAAACCTGTGGCTATAGGAGAGCATCCACAACACATAGAAGAGGCGGATAAGTTAATCAATAAAATATCACAAGCAGAAGAAAATATTAAAGTAATTCAGGAGTTTAAACTATGACAGATAAAGATATGTTTGATGATGCTTTTCCACAAGATAAGCAGATTGGAGGATCTCATTATAAACATTTTCACATTCAACCTTATGAATTTATTTCAAAAAATGAATTATCTTTTTTTCAAGGTAACGTTATCAAATACGTTTGTAGATATCGTTTTAAGAATGGCGTTGAAGATTTAGAAAAAATAAAACATTATTGTGATCTTGAAATAAAAAAAATGAAAGACGTTAAAAATAAATGAAATATGATCCGATTAATATTTATAGTTGGTATTGTTATGACCCTGACTGGGTGCGTAAAAGATATAGATCTAAATCCATATACCACTATATTTAGAATTTTACATGACTCATCAACTTAATTTTATATACAATGATAGCGATTGGGTATGCCCTAATGAATATCCAGATTTGCGACATGCGAAAGAAATTGCAATTGATATAGAAACTAAAGATCCAAACATTAAAACAAAAGGTGCAGGTTGGGCAACTTTTGATGGCCATATTGTAGGTTTTGCAGTAGCTGCTTTTGATCAACAATGGTATTTTCCTATTCATCATGATGCAGGTGGTAATATGGACTCTGCTATTACAACAGCTTGGATGCAAGAGGTTTTAAAAACGCCAGCCACAAAAATATTTCATAACGCAAGTTATGATGTGGGTTGGTTACTTGTTAATGGATTTGAAATCAATGGACCCATAGTAGATACAATGATTGCTGCTGCTTTGATTAATGAAAATAGATATAGCTTTAGTTTAAATGCATGTGCCAAAGACTATTTAGGTGAAATTAAGAATGAAACGTTTTTAAATGAGAAAGCTAAAGAATGGGGAATTGACCCTAAAGCTGATCTTTGGAGATTGCCTGCGGGCTACGTAGGCTTCTATGCTGAGCAAGATGCAGGGTTAACCCTCAAGCTTTGGCAAAGATTTAAAACAGAAATCTCAAAGCAAAGTTTGAATGATGTTTGGGATATGGAAATGGAGTTGTTGCCTATTTTGATTGAAACTAGGCGTAGAGGTATACGAGTTGATGAAGAAAAAGCTGTGAGTTTAAAAAAAGAATTTAAAGAAAAAGAATATAAAGTATTAAATAAAATTAAAGAAGAGACCACTATCAAACCAGACATCTGGGCTGCAAGATCAGTAGCTCAAGTGTTTGATAGGATAGGAGTTGATTACCCACGGACACCGAAAACTGAAGAGCCAAGCTTTACCCAAAACTGGTTAGTGAATTGTAGTAACCCGATAGCGCAACTAATAAGAGAAGCAAGAGAAATAAATAAATTCCATTCAACATT
>MDTD01130323.1_pt1 | contig 13209 bp, 11 predicted proteins | sample 811221 | NCBI WGS metagenome assembly MDTD01 (sample SAMN05326646, study PRJNA326480) | marine metagenome | isolation source: seawater | place: Pacific Ocean: South West | collected 2011 | reverse complement strand
CCTTCCGGGATCGGGGAGACCGGGCTGGATTTTCTGGCGCGGGGGGCGGACCGCGACCTGCAGGTGGCGGTCTTTAAAAAACACCTGACCCTTGCCATTGACTTGAAACGCCCCATCAATATTCATATCCGGAAAGCCTGGGATGCCCTCATCCATGTGCTCAAAGCCCACGGGCCGCTGCCGGGGGGCGGCCTGGTCCATTCCTTCTCCGGGTCCGCCGACCTGGCACAGCTTCTGGCCCGGTACAATGTGAGCGTCTCTTTTTCCGGGTCCGTCACCCGGCCCAACACAAAAAAAAAGATCCGGGCACTGAAAGCGGCTTCCCTGGACCGCATCCTCTTTGAGACGGATACCCCGGATATTTTTCCCACCCTTGACAGCGAGCAGCTTTCGGCCATTGAAGCTGCCAACGGTGCGGGCACCGGGCTCAATGAACCCAGGTTTGTTCCGGCCATTGTGGAGATTGCGGCCCTTCGGCGGGGGATCGGATTTGAAGAAATGGCGGATCACGGGTATAATAATGCGTTGCGCCTGTTTGCGCCCCTGATGGCGGCGGGGCGGGAAAATGACGGGGATACACAATAAAAGGGGTAAGGACAACCAACCGATATGAATCAGTTTGCCAGGATAGAACAACTGCTGGGCCAGGCGGCCGTGGACAAAATCAAACAGGCCCGGGTGGCCGTATTCGGCCTGGGGGCCGTGGGCTCCTTTGCCACCGAAGCCCTGGCAAGATCCGGGGTGGGGTATCTGCGGCTGGTGGATTTTGACCGGGTGGATGCCTCAAACATCAACCGGCAGCTCTACGCACTGAACTCCACCATTGATAAGGAAAAGGCGGAGGTGGCCAAAGCCCGGGTCCGGGACATCAACCCGGCCTGTGAGCTTTCCGTGCATTCCGCATTTGTGAATGCGGAGAGCCTCACCGATCTTCTCAGTTCCGACCTGGATGTGGTGGTGGATGCCATCGACGGCCTGAACTCCAAGGTGAACCTTATCCTGGGTGCCAAAGAGAGGGGGCTTAACCTGGTCTCTTCCATGGGGGCCGGGGGACGCACGGATCCTTCCATGATCCGGACCGGAGACCTTTTCAAATCCAAAAACTGCCCCCTGGCCCGCCTGGTCCGCCAGCGCCTGCGCCGCAGGGGTCTGGAAAAAGGGGTGCACTGTGTCTACTCCATTGAAACGCCCCTCAATAAACAGCCCTACAAGGAAGCGGATGCCGGGGATGCCCACGAAGGCCTTGGGCGTGCCCGTGCCCCCATCGGTACGGTGGCCTGGGTGCCGGGATGTTTCGGCCTGACCCTGGCCGCCGAAGCGGTAAAGCTGATCACACGCTAACGCAAAAGCGCACGAAAGACAGTTTTTCGTCCTTCGTGCGCTTTAAGGTTTGCGTTAGAATAAAATCTTATTCAGAAGTTTCTTCGTCCCTGAGCACCCGGCGAAGCACCTTGCCGATATTGGACACCGGGATCTCATCTCTGAGTTCAATGGCCCTGGGCCTTTTGTATCCTGCCATGTTTTCCTTGCAGAAGGCCGCCATCTCTTCAATCGTTGCGGTTTCTCCCTCTTTGAGTTTGATATAGGCCTTGACGGTTTCCCCGCTCTTTTCATCGGGGACGCCCACAACGGCGCAGAGTTCAACCTTGGGATTGGTGTAGATGATATCTTCCACATCCCTGGGGTAAACGTTGAAACCACCCACGATGATCATGTCTTTTTTCCGGTCGGTGATCAGGATATAGCCGTCTTCGTCAATGTGGCCGATGTCGCCGGTGAGAAAATAGCGTTTCCCATCCAGGGTCACAAAGACTTCGTCATTGGCATCCGGCCGTTTCCAATAGCCTTTCATGACCTGGGGACCGCAGGCCGCCACCTCGCCGTCCTCGCCCTGGGGCAGTTCCTTTGTGGGATCTTCCAGGTCCAGGATCTTTACGTCCGTGCCGGGCAAAGGAAAGCCGATGGAACCGATCTTCCGGGTCTCCCGGTTGGTGGGATTGGCGGAAATCACCGGGGAGGTTTCGGTGAGGCCGTATCCTTCGAAAATGACGGCGCCGGTTTTTTCCTCAAACTGGCGGCAGACCTCCGGGGGCAGGGGGGCGCCGCCGGAAAAACATCCCATGAGGGAAGACAGGTCGAACTTGTCCAGCAGGGGATGGTTGGTGAACGCCACAAAAATAGTGGGCACGGCCGGCATGATGGTGGGTTTATAATTCTGCACCGCCTTTAGCACTTCGGTGAAGGGGGGATCTCCCGCCCTGGGATCAGGGATGCACACCAGCTTGCTGCCCGAAGCGGCAGCGGAGAGCAGGGCAACGGTGATGCCGAAACTATGATACCAGGGAAGCACCCCTAAAAAGGTGTGGAATCCTCCTTTGTAGGCTTTTTCAGGTGCCTTGCCCGGGCCGTGGGATAGCATCAGGTATTCAAGCAGGGCGGTGACATCGTAAGTGAAGTTGGTGTGGACCAGTTCCGCTCCTTTGGGAACCCCCGTGGTACCGCCGGTATAAAGCATGATGGCGGTGTCTTTCTCCGGATCGATCTCAATGTCCGGCGGCACCGGCTGGGACTGGGCAATCAGATCGTCGAACATGATATGCCCGGGTTCATGGCTGTCCGCCTTGGGGATTTTTCCTAAAATACTGCCTAAAATGCCCTTGAACTTGGGCAGGTAGCTTTTGATGTTGCAGACCACTACGGTTTCCACCTGGGTATTCTGTATGGCCTTGACCGTATTTGGATAAAACACGGGGTGATCCATGCAGAACACCATTTTGGATACGGAATCCTTGAGCTGGAGGTTCAGTTCCGCCGGGGTATACACCGGGTTGCAGTTCACGGCCACAGCCCCTGCCTTGAGGATGCCGAAAAGAATTTCGGGAAAGTGGGGCAGGTTGGGCAGGAAAATCGCCACCTTGTCTCCCTTGCCGATGCCTTTGCCGGCCAGGAAGCTTGCGATGCGGTCTGCGCTGTCTTTGACCTGTGCATAGGTTTTGGAGGCCCCGTTGAAAATCGTAAAGACGTTGTTGGGATAATCCCTTGCAGAATCATCTAAAAATTTGAAGATCGGATAATGGTATCCGTCCACGGTGTGTGCCACACCTTCAGGCCAGGCTTTGGTGTTCCAGGCGTGATCCGACAGATTCATGGGGTTGGTCATTGGGGGGCCTCCTTGTTTTGGGTGACGCGTGACCTAATGGTTACGTGTGACCTAGGGTTATCTGAACACCACCCGGGAGGGTGGCGAAACTCATCCGTAAAAACGCCAAACGAAGGATGTAAACCAGTGTTTATTTTTATATATCGCGGATTATTAGGATTTGAAAGCAAATTTTTACAAATTTTTACTTGTTGGTTATGGGTAATTGCTATACTTTAAATCCAGTATATTTGTTTTTATTGGTATGTATATATTCAATAGGCTGGGGTTACCCACGCCGTCAGGGAGGTGCCATGAAAATCAGCAAAAAGCAGAAAGCGAAAAACCGGCAAAAGATCATCCGGTCCATGGTGGACCTGACCATTGAAAAGGGCCTGAAGGCGGCCACCATGAGGGAGGTGGCCAGGGGCGCAGGGTTGGGGGATGCCACCATATATAATTATTTTCCCACCAAAGATGCCATTGTCTACGCCTATTACGAAGACCAGTTTGACCGGGTCACGGATGCCCTGAGAAATATTCCTGATTTCCATACCTATACCTTCCAGGAACAGCTCCAGACATTTTTCGAGACCCAGCTGGATCTGCTCATGGCGGACCGGGAGTATCTGGATATTACCTTTAAAAACGCATTTCTCACCCTGAGCCAGGACTATGCCCGGGTAAAGCCCACCAGGGAGAAATTCATGGCCATTGTCCGGGATATCTTTGAGGCGGCCATCCAGGCGGGAGAAATCGAGGACCAGGTGTTTCTTGACGTGTACATCCAGGTATTCTGGGAATACTACGTGGGCATTATCCTGTACTGGCTCAAGGATGATTCGGACCAGTTTGCATCCACCTCCGTGCTCATCGACAAAAGCCTGGACCTGAGTGCCTCGGCCATCCGGGCCGGCCTTGCCAACAAGGTGTTTGACATGGGGGTCTTTCTCTTTAAAAATCATTTGCTCTCACGAATGGACCTTGTGCGGGAACGGGTTGATATCCTCCACGGCATTAAACGCAAGTTCATGGATAAGGCGGATAAATGAGATGAACGATAAAATTCCAACCGGCCGCCTGAGCCGGACCCTGTCCACGGGAAAGGTGGCCGCCAAGATGGGGACAAACCAGGTCCGGTATCTGATGAAACGGCCCTTCCTGTCCGAAAAAGGGCAGCAAACCTCCAAGGAAGCCCTAAATGCAGAAAACGCAAAGGCGTTGTTCAAAGGGCTGTCGCTGTTGCGGGGAACGGCCCTCAAGGCGGCGCAGATGCTCAGTTTTGAACGCGAACTTTTACCCAAGGCCTTTCAGCAGGAACTTACCAAATCCTACGCCCAGGTCCCCCCCATCAACCGGGCATTGATCAGAAAACTTATTATCAACGGTCTTGGCGCCCCGCCTGAAACCTTGTACCGTCAGTTCGACACGACGGCTTTTGCCGCGGCCAGCCTCGGCCAGGTCCACAGGGCCGTATCAAAGGATGGACGGGCCCTGGCGGTAAAGGTCCAGTACCCGGATATGCACAAGACCATTGACAATGATATGCGCCTGCTTCACGCCCTGGTAAGGCCCCTGGCCGAGTATCACCTGATCAAAACCGCCCTGGATGAGATCAGGCAGGTCCTGCTCCTGGAAACCGATTATACCAAAGAAGCCGAGCACATTGATTATTTCCGTGACCGGCTGAATATGGACAATGTACATATCCCCGAAGTCCTGCCCGACCTGTGTTCAGACCGGATTTTGACCATGTCCTTTATGGAGGGCCGGATGCTTGACCAGTGGCTGAAAACCCGGCCGGACCAGTCTGCCCGGAACCGGGTGGCCCAGACCCTGAACGATATTTTCATCCGGGGATTTTACGGGTTGAACATCATCCATGCCGATCCCAACCCGGGAAATTTCCTGGTGATGGATATGGAACCGGATCACCCGGGATTAGGGCTGCTGGATTTCGGCTGTGTCCGCCGCGTGCGTGCCGACTTCGTATCGCACTACGCCCGATTGATCCGCCTGGGCGGCTCAGGTGACCGGGATGCCTACTGGGCGCTTCTGGTGCGCCTTGGGCTGCTGCCCCAAGATCTGGAACCCGCGGTGCGGGACGAGGCTCTAGACATGTTCATGGAAATGGGGGCCTGGATCAACCAGTTGTTCCGTCATGAGTATTTTGACTTTGGGGCATGCCCTGACTTCATGGCCCGGGGCAGGGAGCTGGGGCGCCATATGCAGCGCCTGAGACGCCTCATGAAATCCTTTCCCCCCGAGTTTGTGTTTATCGACCGGACCCGGTACGGGTTGCTCCGGCTCTACGAGCAGATGGGGGTAAAGATACGGCTTCGAAATACCTATGAATATAATGATGTGCTCTGATGGGGCCCAAATATTCAGGTGGGGTCTTGGGCCTTATTCCATAACAAAAACCATTGTAAAATTTATTAACAAACCCTTGGATTCCCGGGTTTCGCCTTGATATTGTGTCGTTCCAGTGATAATGGATACCTTGAAAAAATTATCAGACGCCAGGGCGTGCCCTGCCATTCCGGCTGTAATTTACGGATGGACCCGGCATGCCACACCTATAGTGTTTGGTTAAACCTATTATGTGTAAAAAGGGATGACGATGAAATTGATTGCAAGATACCTGAATCCGGTCTGGCTGATGGCGGGCCTTCTCATTCTGGGACTTACGGCGCCTGGGTATGCTAAGGATATCTATGTCAGCGGTGTTACGAAGATCACCATGCGCACGGGTCCTGGAACCGAGCATAAAATCGTGGCCATGCTTACCTCCGGAACCAAACTTGAGATTGTGGAGTTCCAGCGGGACTGGTCCATGGTTCGGACCTCCGGCGGAAAACAAGGCTGGGTGTTGAGCCGCTTCCTCACAGAAGATGTGCCCAAGGCCCTTCTGGTGAAGCAGCTTCAGGATGAAAACCAGCGGCTGACCACTGCCCTTACATCTGCCCGGGAAACGGTAAATGAGTTAAAGGCCAAAAACGATACCCTGACCGGGATTGAGAAAAAATACAAAGAACTGGAACAGGCGTCTGCGGATTATCTCAAGCTGGACGCCCAGTACAATGACCTGCTGAAGATTTCAAAAGAACAAAAAGACCAGATTACGGCGCTGAAGCAGAACATGAACAACGAGGAAAAGCTCTGGTTCCTTTCCGGGGCAGGGGTATTTATCGTCGGGCTGATCATCGGGCTGAGCACCCGGAAAAAGAAGAGGAGTTCTTTGCTGGACTGATTCATGTCGGACAGCTTGGATAGGAAAACGCAATGATAAAAACGGATTTTCTGGTCATCGGCTCCGGCATTGCCGGTTTGAGCTATGCCCTCAAGGTCGCCGAATTCGGCACTGTTACCATTGTCACCAAAAAAGAGATACAAAAGACCAATACCGCGCTTGCCCAGGGCGGTGTGGCCGCGGTTTTCAGTGACACCGATTCCTTTGCCCTCCATGTGGAAGATACCCTCAAGGCCGGTGACGGACTGTGCACCAAAGAGGTGGTGCAGATGGTTGTGGAAAACGGCCCAGACCGGATCAAGGAACTGGTTGCCCAGGGGGCGAAGTTCAACAAAGCCGGAGACGGGGAATATGATTTTGCCCTGGGGCAGGAAGGGGGGCATTCCGCCAAGCGCATTGTCTTTGCCCATGACCTGACGGGTAAGGAAATCGAAGATTCCCTCATCGCCAATGTCCAGGCACACGAGAATATCACCATCCTGGAAGATCACATCGCGGTGAACCTTATCACCTTTTCCACCACTATCCGCAGCGGCCTGCTCCGGACCCAGGAGGAAAACATCTGCTGCGGGGCCTATATCCTGGACAAGAAGAACAGCCGGGTGGACACCTATTACGCCGGAGTGACCCTGCTGGCCACCGGCGGGGCGTCAAAGGTCTACCTGTACACCTCCAATCCGGATATTGCCACGGGTGACGGCATCGCCATGGCCTATCGGGCAGGGGCCTCGGTGGCAAATATGGAGTTTGTCCAGTTCCACCCCACCTGCCTCTATCATCCCGAAGCCAAAAACTTCCTTATTTCCGAGGCGGTCCGGGGGGAAGGTGCCCACCTCATCGATGAGCAGGGCCGCAGGTTCATGGAAAAATATTCTCCGGACAAGGAACTGGCCTGCCGGGACGTGGTGGCCCGGGCCATAGACAACGAGTTGAAAAAGACCGGGGCGGATTCGGTCTTCCTGGATATCACCCATAAGGACCCGGATGCGGTCCGGGAACGCTTTCCCAACATCCATGCCAAATGTCTCGAATTCGGTATCGATATCACCAAACAGCCCATTCCCGTGGTGCCGGCAGCCCATTATATGTGCGGCGGCGTGGCTACGGATCTCAACGGCCGTACCGATGTCCAGCGGTTGTACGCCGTGGGGGAAACTGCCTGCACCGGGCTCCACGGAGCCAACCGCCTGGCCTCCAACTCCCTGCTGGAAGCCCTGGTCTATGCCCATAACGCCGCCCGGGCATCCGTGGAAGAGTTCCGCGCCATCGGCAATAAGGTAACGGTTACCCTGGATCCCTGGGATGAAACCGATACCCTGGATTCCGACGAGGCCATCGTGGTGACCCATAACTGGGACGAGATCCGCCGCCTTATGTGGAACTACGTGGGCATCGTCCGGTCTGACAAGAGGCTGCACCGGGCCCAGCGCAGGATTGAAAATATCCTCAAGGAGATTGATGAGTATTACTGGGATTTCAAGATCACCTCGGATCTCATCGAGCTGAGAAACCTGGCCACGGTGGCGGACCTCATTGTCCGCTCCGCCCTGATGCGCAAGGAAAGCCGGGGGCTTCATTACAACATCTGGTATCCGGACAAGGATGATGTGAACTGCCTGCATCAGACCATACTCCAAAAGCAGTTCTAACTCGTTTTAAAGCTTAAAAATACAAAGGCCGGGGAAGTTTTAAATCCACGGCCTTTGTTTGTTTTTCATGCCGTTTTCGGTTATGCCTTGCTGTCTTCCCTGCAGGAGAGGATGAATTTTTTAATCGGCTTGATGTAGGGAATGATGATGAGCACGCAGATGGCGGCAAAGACGTACTGGATCATGTGGAACCTGTGTTCCAGGTAGTCAAAGCCGAAACACCAGATCACCGTCGCGGTGAGGGTGCCAAGGGCTGTGGCGGAAAAGTTGCTCCACAGCCTCATATTCAGCATATAGCCGATGATGGAACCGATCACGGGGCCCGTGACAGGCAGGGGGGCCATGACAAAACTGAAGATGCCGATCCACCCCCAGCGTTTGATCTTGTCCTTTTTTTCAAGGGCCTTATCCGCCAGTTTGTCCATGAATCTGCGGATCCATTCCACCCTGAGGTAGTTGGTGGTGCTCAGGACAAAACCTGCGTAGGTGAAGCAGACGATCAGGGTTTCCACGTAAAAGTTGTAGAGGATGGTGGCGGAAGGGCTGAACCCTCCTATGATACAGATGCCGATCCCCCCGGCCCGGCTGCCCACAAAATGGGCCAGCAGTACCAGGATAAATATCTTGGCAGTTGCAAAATCCACTGCCAGGGTGGTGAGTACAAGAACGACATAAACCACCGCCAGAAAGAGACCCAGAAGCAGGATCCGCCATTCTGCGGAGCTAAATATGGTATATTTCATTGTATATGCTTTGCTAATCATTTCAGGACTTGCCTCTTATAGAGTAAGCCTTGGGGATTGTCAAGACAGGTCGGTATCGATGAACCGGGCAGGTGAGTGGGGATGATGTGAGAACCCTATACAATGAGGCCTTGGGCGGCACAACACGCCATTGGCAGTAAAATTGCCGATAAGTTTTACTTTAATATTACAATTTGGCAGGGCTTTTTTTTAGGGAGGCCTGATTTTATTGTGGGGGTTTTGTGCCCACAAACAGGGTAACGATCCCCAGTGTCATCTGTTTATAGCGGATGTCTGTGAGGCCGGCGGCTGCCATGAGCCGGCAAAAGGTCCGGGCATCCGGAAATTTCAGCACGGATTCGGGCAGATAGGCGTAGGCGTTGTCATGCTTGGAGAAAAATGAGCCGATAAGGGGAAGAATCTTCTGGAAATACCCCAGGTAAATCTTCCTGAAAATTCCGCTTTCCGGGGTGGTGAGTTCAAGTACCACGGCCCGTCCTCCGGGTTTGAGGGTGCGCTGGAACTCACGGAGCGCCCCTTCCCGGTTCATGATGTTGCGGATGCCAAAGGCGATGAATACTCCGTCAAAGAGATTGTGCTTCACCGGCAGGTGCAGGGCATCCCCGTTCACCAGATCTATGGTGGTGTTCTGTTTGCGGGAAAGCTTGGCCTGCCCCAGCCTGAGCATGCCCAAAGAGAAGTCCAGGCCGGTGACGGTTGTCTTGTGGTGGAGGGTTTTGGATATTTCCAGCCCCACGTCGCAGGTGCCGCAGGCCACATCCAGTACCTGCGCCCCTCTACCGAGGTTTGCCGCCCGGACCATTTCCCTGCGCCACATGACGTCCTGGCGCATGGAGAGCAGGCGGTTGAGAAAATCATACTTGGGGGCAATTTTGTCAAACATTTCTTTGACAAAATCCAGTTCTTCATTCATCGTTGACAACCTAAGAATCTGAGTTATTTTTGTTTATTTTCCAAGGCAGGTTGGAAAACTATCATACAACAGGTATAAACACAATTATAAACCAGGCCGGAATACGTGCGGACTGGTAAACCAGCTGGAATTAGAGCGGACAGGTTATGAGTGAAAAACGTGATTATTATGAGGTGCTCGGGGTTGACAGGGATGTTGGCAAAGCGGAACTGAAAAAGGCATACCGGAAACTGGCCATCAAGTACCATCCGGATAAAAACCCGGATAACAAAGAAGCGGAAGATAAGTTCAAAGAGGCATCAGAGGCCTACGAAGTTCTCAATGATGAGAATAAACGCCAGATCTACGACCAGTTCGGTCACCGGGGGCTGGAAGGTGCGGGTCACTCCGGTCCCAGCGGGTTTGAGGATATTTTTTCAAGCTTCGGGGATATTTTTGAAGACTTTTTCGGCTTCGGTGGGCGGGACTCCCGGGGCAACCGGGTGCAGCGGGGTTCCGATCTTCGTTACAACATGAACATTGATTTCATGGAAGCGGCCTTTGGTACGGAAAAAACCATTTCCATTCCCAAGCTGAACACCTGTGATGACTGCGGCGGCAACGGTGCGGCACCGGGTACGTCTTCAGAAACCTGCTCCCACTGCCACGGCACGGGACAATACATCCAGAGCCAGGGATTTTTCAAGGTCAAAACCACCTGTCCCTATTGCAAGGGCCGGGGCACCATCATTCCCAACCCCTGTCCCAAATGCCGCGGGGCCGGCCGGGTGGAAGTCACCCGTAAGGTTCAGGTCAAGATTCCCGCCGGTGTGGATGTGGGCTCCAAACTGCGCCTCACCGGTGAAGGCGAGGCCTCTCCGTCTCCAAACGGACCTCCGGGCGACCTTTATGTGGTGATCAACGTCAAGCCCCACAAGTTTTTTCAGCGGGACAAAACCGATATTGTCTGCGCCATAGACATTTCATTTATCCAGGCAGCCCTGGGTGATGAGATCACTGTACCTACCCTGGTGGGCGAGGAAAAACTGACCATTCCCAAAGGTACCCAGTACGGGGACAGCTTCCGCCTGAAGGGGGAGGGGATTGCCTCCCTGCGCACCGGGCGAAGGGGCGACCAGATCATCAAGGTGATCATTAAGACCCCCACCAAGCTGAGCCAGAAGCAGCGGGAGCTGCTCGAAGAGTTCGACCGCCTGGATTCCAACAAGATATCCAACAAGCTGAAGAACCTGTTCAAGAACCTATAACCTGACGGATGTATCATCCTAAATTTTGAAATCAAGGAATCCATAACCGGGAAAGAGCGAACCCTATGTTTGAATTAAAGGTGAAAACCCGTTTTGCAGGGGCCCATCAGTTGGCCATGGTGGGACAGAAATGTGAAAATCTCCACGGCCACAACTGGCACGTGGAAGTGTGTGTAAAAGGTAAGGAACTGAACGCCGCCGGAGTGCTGGCGGATTTCGGTGATATCAAAAAGGCGGTCCGGGCCGTGGTGGACGGTGAACTGGATCATAAATACCTCAATGAACTGCCTGCCTTTGATGGTGTGCAGCCCACCTCCGAACGCATTGCCGTCTATATTGCCCAGCGGGTACAGTCCATGCTGGACGAGGATCTTTCCGAAGCGGTACGGGTATCCCGGGTCATGGCCTGGGAGTCTGACGACGCCTGTGCCATTTACTATCCGGAATAAACCAGGCATATCAAAAATAATAAAAAAGCCGCTGAAGGATGCTGTCCTCCAGCGGCTTTGCTGTTTTTAATCCGCCGGCCTCTTCTATTGGCGGGAGATAATCCGTTTGGCGGGGATCAGTCCGGTGGCTGCCGCAGAAACGATGTTGCCTGCCACGCCGGGGCCGTCTCCGGCCACGTACATGCCTTTGATTGAGGTTTCCAGATGGTTGTCGGTTTCCACCTGGGTGGCAAAGAACTTGATTTCCGGAGCATACAGCAGGGTCTCGTCGTTGGAGACTCCGGGGACCACCAGGTTCAGGGCTTCAAGCCCCTGGATGAGGTTGGACAGGATCCGTTCGGGAAGGGCCATGGCGATGTCGCCGCAGACCACGTTGGTCATGGTGGGCTCGATATAGCCCTTGTTGATCCGGTTCCAGGTGGAACGCCGGCCCCGCTTGAGATCACCGAAGCGCTGGAGGATGGGTTTGCCGCCACCGATGATGGTGGCCAGCCGCCCGATGGATTCTCCGTATGCCTGGTTGTCGGTTACAGGCTCGGTGAGTACCACCTTGGACAGGAAGGCAAAGTTGGTGTTGGCGGATTTTTTGTCGGAATAGGCATGGCCGTTGACACAGACAAAATCCTTGTAATTCTCCAGGGCCACAAATCCCCCCTGGTTGGTGCAGAAGGTCCGTGTCTGGTCGTCGTAGGTCTGGGTCTGGATAAAGAACGTGGGGTCATAGATGACGTTGCACAGGTCATCCATGATATCGTTGTGCACCTCCACCCGGACGCCCACCTCGATCCCCCGCTGGCTCAGGGCGATCTTGTGTTTGTTGGCCAGGGCGGAGACCCAGTTGGCACCGATGCGGCCCGGCGCCAGGATGACATTGTGGGCCTTGTAAGTCCCTTTTTCCGTCACCACGCCCTGTACGCGGCCGTCTTCCTCTATGATATCCAGCACGTCTTCCTTGGTCCGGATCTCAAGGCCTTTGGATTTGATATGATCCGCCATGCCGGCGATGTACCGGGGCAGGTTGTCGCTGCCCAGATGCTTCTGCTTGATCAGCAGCAGGTCGATGCCGTATCGTTTGGCTTCTTTTCTGATCTGCTTGGCTTCGTCCATATTGGTGGGGAATACCTTGGCATCCATCCCGAACCGGGTGAAGATTTCTTCACTTTCGTCGATCAGGGCCTGGGCCTGGGGCAGGGGCATGAACTGGGTGAGGTCCGTTTTTCCCAAGCGGGGAATGAAGTTGAGTTTTCCGTCTGAATAGAGCCCTGCGCCGCCAATGCCGGACAGGATATTGCACGGTTCGCATTGGACGCATTTTTGGAGCCTGTTGTTGGGGCACTTGCGCTTCAGGGAGTCCCTGCCCTTTTCAATGAGCAGCACCTTGAGGTTTGAGAATTCTTTTAAGTGATAGGCCGCAAACAACCCTGCGGGCCCGCCGCCCACGATAATTACATCATACGTCATAAATCACCTTGAATCTGTTCGATTTTCAAAAAGCAAACCTTCCATTAATATATGAAGTTTTTTTATGTGTCAATAGCCTGATTGGCATTTGTCCGATACGTGAATCAATTTTGTTTTGATGGTTGTGGCTTTAAGTCTATAAAAAGGGATGAGGTCAATGGCAGTACCACCTGATTTCAAAATTTAAATTGCTATTTGAAAACATTTTTCTTGAAAACCTCTGACAGTTTGATAAAAAAAGTATATTCGAAACTTACAATCCATCAACTTAAGATTATCTGAACAAAGGAGAGGTACTATGCGTACTAAGCACATGATCCTGGTTCTGGCTGGG
>MDTD01168800.1_pt1 | contig 13211 bp, 19 predicted proteins | sample 811221 | NCBI WGS metagenome assembly MDTD01 (sample SAMN05326646, study PRJNA326480) | marine metagenome | isolation source: seawater | place: Pacific Ocean: South West | collected 2011 | reverse complement strand
TTTCCAAGAGATATTGTGTTTGACCGTGACGTTATTAACATCGGTACAATTGATATTGAAACAGAATACGGTGATGGTTTTCCGGAACCATCAGAAGCAAATCAACAAATACTATCAATCACATATAAAAGACAAGATCGGTCACTATACCGCGTTTGGGGTTACGGTGATTTCGATACCAAGAAGTCTTTACTTGAACCTGTAGAATATATCAAATGTAGAAATGAAGTAGAACTTCTTACAAAATTTATTGAGTTCTTTTCAAATCCTGCATATATGCCAGATGTTATAACCGGTTGGAATGTTAGATTTTTTGATATACCTTATCTTGTAAACCGTACATCAAAACTTTTAGGTTTAGACTATGTAAAAAGATTTTCTCCATGGGGAATGGTTGATTATAGAAAAATATCAAGGCGCGGTAAAGAAGATGAAATGTATGAATTGCGCGGTATTGCAACTCTTGATTACATGGAACTATTTCAAAAGTTTGGTTACTCATATGGTCCTCAAGAATCTTATTCACTTAATCATATATCATATGTTGTTCTCGGTGAAAAGAAACTTTCGTATGAAGAATCAGGTTCTTTGAAAAATCTTTACAAAGATGATTTTCAAAAATACATTGACTATAATATGCGTGATGTACACTTGGTAGACCGCATTGAAGAAAAGATGGGGTTGATTACACTAGCACTTACAGTGGCATATAAAGGTGGTGTTAATTATCAGGATGCATTCGGTGTTACATCGATGTGGGAATCGATTATCTATCGTAAGTTATCGTCGATGCAAATTATGCCGTCTATAAATCAAACATTTGATGATACATACGATATCATCGGTGCTACAACTGCTGATAACCCCGGTCCAAGTGAAAGAGGTAGAGGCTATCCATCTACAATTGCTGGTGGTTATGTCAAAGAACCTCAACTTGGAATGCATGATTGGGTTGTGAGTTTTGATTTAAATTCACTATATCCTAATATTATTGTGCAATGGAATATGTCACCTGAAACAATTGAGTTTGGACCCGGTTCTTACAACGGAATGCGCGGTGTAGATACATACTTAAATTGTTTCGGTTCAATGACAGATCCTATGCATCCAGCCACAAGAGCAGGTAATGTGACACAAGCTGCAAACGGTTCATGTTATCGTAAAGAAAAAGTCGGTGTTATTCCATCTATCATTATTGATTACTATGATGAACGTAAATCAGTTAAAAAGATGATGTTAGCAGCGCAAAAAGAATATCAGCAAAATAAAACATATGATCTAGAAAAAGAAATAAACCGACTTGAAAATACACAGCTTGCAATCAAAATTCTTATGAACTCATTATATGGTGCGCTTGGCAACAAGTACTTTAAATATTTTCAAGAACGTATGGCTGAAGGTGTAACTATAACAGGTCAACTTGTTATTCAATGGGCTGAAAAAGCTATGAATAACGAAATGAATAAAATACTAAAAACAGATGAAGATTATGTAATTGCAATTGATACGGATTCACTATATGTAAACTTTGGTCCTTTGGTAGAAGCAACTACTCCAAAGAATCCAGTAGCATACTTAGATAAAATATGTAAAGAACATTTTGAACCTATGCTTGCAAAAGCGTATGATGATCTTTATATGAAAACAAACTGTTTTACACCTCGTATGGAAATGAGTAGAGAAGTTATTGCTGACCGTGGTGTATGGAGTGCAAAGAAAAGATATATCTTAAATGTACATAACAATGAAGGTGTGCAGTATGAAGAACCAAAATTAAAAATCATGGGCATTGAAGCTATCAAGTCTTCAACACCAGAAGTGGTGCGTGGTAAGTTCAAAGAAATATTTAAAGTAATAATGTCAGGTAATGAAGCTGCAACACAAGAATTCATACTTGATTTTAAACAAGATTTTCGTAAGCTTAGTGCGGAGCAAGTATCTTTTCCAAGATCTGTTACAAACATTACTGATTGGCGTGATCGCAAACTCATATATAAAAAAGGTACACCTATTCACGTCCGCGGATCGTTACTGTACAATAAATATCTAAAAGAATACAAACTAACAAATAAGTATGAACTTATAACAAATGGTACTAAAATAAAATTTTGTTATTTGAAGTTGCCAAATAAAATTCGTGAAAATGTAATAGCTTTTCCAGAAGCATTGCCAAACGAACTTGGTATTAATAACTATATCGATTATGATTTACAATTTAATAAAACTTTTGTTGAACCACTAAAGCTTATTTTAGATTCAATAGGTTGGAATGCGGAAGAACAATTAACATTGGATAGTTTTTTTGGATAAAAAACCTTTACATTTACGTCTATATGGAGTATAATATAACAATGAGTAAAGACTGGGTAAAAGATATAAATGATATGCATGCCAAGTTTGGTGTACATGACTGGGTGCAAAATAATCATGAACGACTTTCTGAGTTATTGAAGTTTCGTATGAAAATGATTCAAGAAGAAGTTGATGAAACTAATGATGCAATAAATGATAAATGTCCTGAAGAAATAGTTGATGGACTAATTGATATGTGTGTCTTTGCAATTGGTACATTAGATGCCTTCGGTGTGGATGCACATAAAGCATGGGATGAAATATATAATGCAAACATTTCAAAGGAAGTTGGAGTCAAAGAATCACGGCCAAACCCGCTCGGCTTACCGGATCTCATCAAGCCAGAAGGTTGGAAGGGACCAGACCACGATGGAAACCACGGGCATTTCCCTAACTCTTTTTAAAAATATATTTGACAACAAAACTAATCGAATGGCATCACTGGCAAATTTTGATGCCTTCGAACGTGTACTGTATCAACTATCAGAAAAACCAAGAGCAAGTAAGAAAGATGCAGAGTTAATGTCACCAGCCGTGTATGAAAAAAACACAACACGCGCAAATGCAAATGTTATTGAATGGTCTGGTTGGTGTGCTATTGATGTAGATGATTTTGAATTTACTGGAGATTTATATGATGTTTTGGCAAGTCGTTTTGGTAAATATCGTTGGATTTGCTATAGTACTGCTAGCAGTACGAGGGATAATCCAAAGTTTCGCCTTGTCTTTCCACTTACTGAAAAAGTACCGATGGAAAAGATCAAGCATTTTTGGTATGCCATCAACACGGAACTTGGGGAACTCGGAGATAGACAAACTAAAGATCTTAGCAGAATGTACTATATCCCTGGCAAATATTCTGGTGCTTACAACTTTATTTTTAGTCATCGTTCTAAGCAAACTGAATTTATCAATCCTAGTGTATTGATGAACAAACATGCATATGCTGAAAAATCAAATCTTAATAATTTCTTTGACAGATTGCCTGAACAAATACAACAACAAATAATTGAACATAGAAAAGCAAAGCTTGAAAATACAAATGTGATTTGGTCATCTTACAAAGATTGTCCATTCTGGCCAAGAAAACTTGAAACCGAATACAGAGCTGTAAGCAAAACCGGTTGGTATCATAAGATGTATCAGATAATGGTTGCACTTGCTGGCAATGCAATTAAAAAAGAATATCCAATTACTTCGGCTGAAATATCAAAATTGTGTAGAGAACTAGATATGGAAACTGGCAACTGGTATAAGAATCGTCCTATTGATAAAGAAGCCGATAGAGCTCTTGAATACGTGTATAAAAATTTGTAATGAAAATACATAATGCCAGCCACGGAAAAAGTATGGCAAAGGAAGTTGTGATTTACACCGATAAAAAAACCGTTTCATGTTCTGGTGAACATAATGATCATCCAAAGGTATACATAACAGTTCCTGGTGTTTGTGGTTACTGTGATATAAAGTTTAAGAAAAATGGCTAAAGCACACACTAGAGAATTGTCTGAATGGAATGGTAAAACCGGAAAGTGTATTGAAGGTCATGAAGTTTCAATACTTACTGGTGGATATGGATTATGTGAAATTTGTTTAGACAAAATTGAAGGTTATAGTGATCTTTATAAAGCTCCAAAAGGTTATACAACGCCAGGTGACGAATATGAATAATATTACACTAAATGTATTTTTTCCTTTACTTTTTAGTAAAAATGTTGTATAATATTAGTACAATCAAAGGGAGTCCAACATGTTTAAAGATCCTGAAGAAAAGCTAACATTTAAAGAATATATTGCATTTGCTATTTCAGTAGCTTCAGTAATACTTGCATCGATGCATAGTGACAGCGATGAAGTGTGGATAGTTGGAATACCGGTATATCTAGCAACAGTAGCAATACAAAGAGGTATGTATGGCAATCACAGGTAAAAGAACAGTTAAAGAACGTGAATCTGTAAAGGTTCTACAAGAATGTATTGAATTACAAAAACGTAAAGGTGAAGATTATCAATCTTCAAAGTCAAACGTTGTTCAAGCTATGCACTATCGTAGAGGTGTGGATACAATATACGATATAATGCACGGTAAGATGATGCGTGCAGCTTCACTACTTGAATCTGGCAATGTACCAAACCACGAATCTCTTGAGGATACGTTTAAAGATCTAATTAATTATGCATCTTTTGCAGTGTCATATATGCGTGGTACTATGGATGGTCAAGATCCAAACAATGATATGTTTAACAGGAGAAAAGAAGATGTTACCTAATCCACATTATATTAATATGCTAATAAATTTTAGTATTCTCGGTATGCTTATATATGTAGCAGTAATGGTGTCATAATGAAAATAGGTTTCACTTGTAGTACATTTGACTTGTTGCATGCAGGTCATACACAAATGTTAAGAGATGCCAAAGCACAATGCGACTATCTTATATGTGGTTTGCAAGTGGATCCTACTCTTGACCGTGCTGAAAAGAATTCGCCTGTTCAAAGTATTGTAGAAAGACAGGCTCAACTTGCAGCAATAAAATATGTAGATGAAGTCATTATTTATTGTACAGAAGCGGATTTAGTTGATATAATAAACATGTATCCGATTGATGTAAGAATACTTGGTGAAGAGTATAGGCAGAAAGATTTTACTGGTAAGGATGAATGTCGTAAACGCGGTATCGAACTTTACTTTAACAAGAGGGATCACCGGTTTTCAACTAGTGATTTAAGAAAGCGAGTATCATATGCAAATGGAAGTTAAAGATGTACGTAATCATTTTATTGAGGAGTTGAAGCATGAAAGATACACAGTGGACAAAACTGGACAAAACACAATCGAATTACTTGGCGCTTCATTTCTTGCAAACGAATCATCAATCTTTGGATCTCCAAACGACGAATACATTACAAGAGAAATTGATTGGTATCTTTCTCATTCTCTTAACATCAACGATATTTACGGTCTTGATCGTCCTCCTCCTGAAGCATGGGAATATGCTGCAAATCAACACGGCTCTATAAATTCAAATTACGGTACACTAATCTTTGATGATAAATACTATCGGCAGTTTGAACAAGTCGTAAACGAATTAGAAATAAATCCTGATTCTCGTAGAGCATCTATGATTTATCAAAGACCAAGTATATGGGTAGAATTCGATGAAGATGGTAAGAATGATTTCATATGCACTAACGCTGTCACTTATTATATACGCAATGATGTATTACAGTCAGTGGTCCAAATGCGGTCAAACGATGTTGTGTTCGGATATAAAAATGACTATGCTTGGCAGCGCTATGTTCTAAAGGAAGTAGCTTCATGCTTAGGCATTGGCACAGGTTCTATACAATGGCAAGTGCAAAACTTGCATGTATATGAAAGGCACTTTGATCTTGTCAAATAAATGGGATACAAGATTTTTAAAGCTAGCAGCACAGATTGGTGGATGGTCAAAAGATCCTTCAACATGTGTTGGTGCAATTGCAGTTAATGATAGAAATGTAGTTGCACAAGGTTATAATGGTTTTCCGCGTAGCATTAATGATGATAACGAAAGGTATACAAATCGTGAAGATAAGTACAAATATATTGTACATGCGGAAATGAATGTGATTTATAATGCAACATATAATGGAGTAAGTTTACATAATACTACATTATATGTACATGGATTGCCTGTTTGCAACGAATGTGCAAAAGGCGTCATACAAGTTGGAATCAAAAGAGTAGTTATGTCAAAGACAAAATTACCTGATAAGTGGAAAGAGTCTTGGCAAATTACTCAAAATCTTTTTAAAGAAGCAAACGTTAAATGGGAGTTTATCGATGTCAGCGACACAAGAATGGATTAGAAAAAAATTTCAAGAAGAAGCTGGTCCACCTACTTATAGCAATATTAAATTATCGGCTGAAATAGAAGAGTTAAAAGAAAGATTAAAAAAAGTAGAAACTGACATAGCATATACACAGAAAATATATTTTAAGGATGAATGATGAAAATACTTGTGGTAGGACATAGTCCGGGTGCAACAGATATTAGAAAAAGAAAAAATGGATCACCAACTATAAATCGCCTGAATCGTTGGTTAGAGGCTTGTGATGTAAGAATATACAGCTTTACTAATCTCTGTGCACACCACAAGGTGTCACTAAAATTATCTGACATTGATGAAACATTTATAAACGAATGTGTCAATTCATATAATAAAATTATAGCATTAGGCAATGAAGTGTCATATTATTTAAAAAAATTAGGTGTGGAACATTTCAGTGCTCCACACCCATCTCCACGTAATAGAAAGTTTAATGATAAATACTTCGAACCTCATATCATGAATAAATTGAAGGAGTATCTAAATGAAGATAGGCGTAATCTTAGGTAGAGGCGTTGAAGGCGTAGGTCTTACAAAAAACGTAGTTGAATTTCAAAAACTTTTTCCACAAGTAGAAATATTTGCAACAATCGATAAACTGTGGGGTCGCATGGATTCCATGGAATTCAAATGCAATTTTTTTCGTGGTGCTGACTGGAATACAATAAGTAAAAATACTAAAAAGTTTCCAGAGTTACTTACGTGCACTAATGTGGTGGAACGTATTAATCAACTTGACATGTGTATTGTATGGAGTGTACCTTCTAAATCTCATCCGGAAGAATGCGTTGATAACTTTATAAAAATGATTGATCAAATTAAAGTGCGCAAATCTTTAATCCAAGTAGATCATAAAATACACTCAATAAATCGCAATGCAAAGTTAAAAGAAATATGTGAAAGAATGGATGTGTTAATGTGTCATAACACTGAAAATCCATTTGGTAAGTGGGTTCGTAAAAATGGAATCAAGACTCCACTTACAGATATGGGTGTAGGCTTTAACTTCACAAAAGAACATTGGGTGCAGGCAGAAGAACAGGATGCTAGGTATATAAGATGGGTTGGTAGACTTGCAATGTGGAAAGGCCCTGACGTAATGATTGATTTGCATGAAAATCATTTTCGTGATAAAGGGTTTATTACTGTATTGGAAGGATTAGAAGCATCTATACAATATCCACTTGTTTTGTATAAAGATGGTTTTGATAAAATGCATAGACGCGATGTAGTAAACTATTTTAGAAAAGAAAAAGGTATTGATGATCATTTAGAAAAACATCCTACTTATGGAAGTGAAGAAGAAAACAAAGGTGCATACTTGTATAGCAATTATACGCATAGTGATATGATTGCTAGAATGGCAAGAGGTGGATTTGGTTCAGATCTTATGTATTTTAAAGAAAATATTTACGGCAATAACGTTGAGTATTGCCATACAGATAGTTTTGCTGCAGGTGTAGTACCGATATTTCATAAACATTTCTGTGATAACGTAATACACAGAAAACAAGGTAAACCTATTTCAGAATGTGAATATAGTGGTACTTTTGGTATTGACGAATCAAATGCTGCATCTGTCTTAGAATCATTAACAGTTTTAAAAGATGATGATCATATGAGGGACGAATTTAGAAATATGGCATTTGAATTTTGGAAAGAACATTGCGATGCTAACATCATATATAATGATATAATAGAAAAGACTATGAAATTTAATGAAGTAGAGTCACAAGGATTGGAGGCATTCTTCGGATGAAAATTTGTATAACTGGAGCAACAGGATTTATTGGTAGTCACTTAAGATGGCAGCTTGAACACGATGAGCATAAAGTTACTGTATGGGATCGTAAAGCAGGTAAGAATATAAAAGACTTTAAATTAGAAGGTGAAGACTTTGTTATTCACCTAGCTGCACTTGCTGATGTAAGAGCGAGTCTTGAAAATCCTGATTTGTATTGGAAAAATAATGTTGAATATACAACACGTATCCAAAGAATATGTAATGAAGCTAAAGTTCCATTATTGTATGCATCATCTTCCTGTATACACGCATGGCATAAATCTCCTTATGGAATATCTAAAAAAGTAAATGAAGAAACTGCGTTTCCCGGACAGGTTGGTTTAAGATTTACAACTGTGTACGGTGATGGTGCAAGAGATACAATGTTTATGGGTAGGTTACAAGATCGCAAATTAAAATATGCCACAGATCATATACGTGATTTTATACATGTTGATGATGTACTAGAAGCTATAGATTTAATTATGCTTAAGATTACAGATCCACATCTATTCAATGGTATAAAATTAGAAAAGGCTTACGATATTGGAACAGGTGTTGGTCATAAAGTAAGTGACTTAGCACGTATTCTGATGCCAGATATTGAAATAAAATCTGGTGATGATTGTGAAGCATTAGATAATACTGCTGACATCACTAAGATTGAAGAACTAGGTTTCGCACCAACTATCAACGCTAGAGAGTTTGTAGAGAATTTAAAATGAACTATGCAAGTATAGTCCCATTAATTGGTGGCGAAACTATTGCTATGCAAAATGTTTTTAAAGCAAAACCGGAGTACATATTAAGCTATGAACCGTTTAAAGCAAACGATACTCACTTGGTTGAGTATTATAAAAATCAAGTTCCCTATCATTTTGTTGGAGATACTAGGGTGGATGACTTACCTCGTGTCGATATTGTTAATACCGTATGTCCTTGTGCTGGCCTTAGCAGTCTTAGTACTACAGCATCTTCTGATTCTAGTACTAACGATTGGATGTTTACCACAGCTAATTATGTTTTGGGTCAACTCAAGCCTGAAGTATTCTGGGGCGAAAATGCACCAAGACTCGCTTCAGCAATGGGACAGCCGGTTGTCGAGAATCTCAGAAGTATCGGCAAAAAGTTTGGATACACTTTCAGCATTTATAAAACGAAGTCTATCCTTCATGGATTAAGTCAAGTAAGGGACAGAACATTTTATTTCTTTTGGAAAGGTAAAAAAGTTCCTCTTTTTGAATATATAAAAAGGGAACATGAAAAAATAGAAAACACGATACGATCAGTAAATAACAATCCTGATGATCCTATGAGTGTTTTAGTAAATCAAAGTGTTCCATCAAAAGATCCATACTATAGGTTTGTTCTCGAGGAATTAGAGAATAATAAAACGCATTCTGAATTTCAAGATAAAATTAAAAAGAGTGTAGATGTATTACACTACATTGAAAATTTTGTTACGTATGATAAAGTGGCAAGTTGGATGGAATCCAACGGGTTTGATAAACAAGCAATCCGTTGTAAAAAAATGTTTGAAAAATTAAAATCAGGTGGTAATGTTATGCGCAGAGGTGTTAATATTCCTAAAGATTATATTGGTGCGTTTGTTGGAGCTTATCCTACAAGTCTTACACATCCTGATGAAGATAGGTTTTTAACTATCAGAGAATGTTTATCAATTATGAAATTGCCTGAAGATTTTCAATTACAAGGTGGTTTAAAAAATCTTAATCACATATGTCAAAATGTTCCAGTCAACACTGCAATGGATATGGCAGAAAATGTTAAAAGTTTTCTTGATGGTAGATTAGATAACCAAATGATTGAAACTGACTTTATTGTTCAAGACAATAAAACACAAAACTATACGTATGATAAAAGTCCTTTACAACTCGATAACTTTATGGTATAATAATGGAAGATGAAGATATAGCAAATAGATTAAAAATTGTTCTACAAGAACTCAGCGATGTAATGAAACACCGTAAAGAAAAAATTGAAGAACTACGTAGTCAAATCACAATTATCGAAAACGAAAATGAAGATCTTGAAAAAAAGATCAATGAACTAATAATGGATGCATTCTAATGTCAATAATGGATAAACTTAAAAAGAATAGTAAAGTAAAAGAAACTTCTGTTCTTTCAGAATCAAAATTTTTTACTGAAAAAGATATGATACAGACTGACGTACCGATGATTAACGTTGCGTTATCAGGTTCTGTCAATGGTGGATTAGCACCCGGTCTAACAGTGTTGGCAGGTCCATCAAAACATTTTAAGACTTCATTTGGTCTTATTATGGCAAGTGCTTACCTTAAAGCGTATAAAGATGCAGTACTCTTATTCTATGATTCAGAGTTTGGTTCACCTCAGGCTTACTTTCAGCAATTCAATATTGATACTTCAAGAGTTTTGCATACACCAATAACTAACGTAGAAGAACTAAAGTTTGATTTAATTAGCCAACTGGAAAATCTTGATCGTAAAGATAAGGTTGTAGTCATGATTGATTCTGTTGGCAATCTGGCATCTAAAAAAGAATTAGAAGATGCAATCAATGAAAAATCTGTAGCGGATATGTCAAGGGCAAAAGCACTCAAAGGTCTTTTCCGTATGACAACGCCTTATCTGAATATGAAAGATATCCCTCTACTTGCCGTTAATCATACTTACATGGAAATAGGATTATTTCCAAAAGCTGTTGTATCTGGTGGTACTGGCATTTATTATTCAGCTGATAATATTTGGATACTTGGTAGGCAGCAAGATAAAGTAGGTACTGAAATAAAAGGATATCACTTTGTTATTAATGTGGAGAAGTCTCGTTATGTTAAAGAAAAATCTAAAATACCTATCAGCGTTAGTTGGGAAGGTGGAGTTCAACGGTGGTCTGGTTTGCTTGACGTTGCTATGCAAGGTAAGTATATATCTAAGCCAAGCCCAGGTTGGTATAGCACAGTTGATCAGGAAACTGGAGAGTTATCTGATACAAAGGTACGTGAGGCTCAAACATTAGAAGAAGATTTTTGGAAACCAATTTTTGAACAAACAGACTTTTTAAGTTATATTGAGAAAAAGTTTAAGATAGGGTATGAGCATGATTCCGGAACACATTGAACAACGCATGCCTCAGGAAGAGAATAAAACCTATCAACTGATACCCGGTAAAGATGGTGACCAACATTGGCTAGTAAGATTTATTGATGGTCCATTTATTGAAACTGTTGTACAATATGGCGCAATATCAATTAATGATGCTGGTGAAGATACTATAAATTTTAATTTCTTTGTTGAGTCATCACCGGATCCAGATTTAAATGAAGAAAACTTAGAACTGCAGGAGTGGTGTGGTGATGTACTCGAAGCGATTATCAAAAACGGAATTCAAGACGGATCTATTCATATGCGATCGAAAGATGAAGCCGATTAAAATTTTGATATGTGGATTGTCTGGATCAGGTAAAACAACATTAGCAAGACAATTAGCAGGTCACTTTTTAGTACCACACCACAACGGTGATACATACCGAGAATACTACAATGATTATGACATGTCAAAACAAGGTAGGTATAGACAAGCACAAAGAATGTATTATGAATGGGGTATCTTAGACTTTATATGTCCTACTGCTTTTTTAAGAAATTTTGTTGAAGCAGACTACACAATATGGATGGACACAATTGATAATTCAAAATATCCGGATACTGATTTGCTTTTCGAACCTGTTGTAGAAACAAAAGTTATAAGAATAGATAAATGGATTACACAAGATCAACTTCACAAATGCTTGGCAGATTTCAACCCTGGCATAAAGGGCATACTGAGCTTTTTAAACGATTGCTTGCCGAGTCTGGGCAAGTTGCAATAATGATAAGACAGCAAGTTACTGATGAAAATAACCCTTATCTTTGCAGTGAAATAAAAACACAAATAATTAATTCTTTGGAAAAAGAAGGGTATACATTATCAGTAAATTATGATATAATATATGTACCAAATATTACTAATATTGGTTATGGAAGAGACGTTGGTTATACAATAAAACAGTATGACTTAGGTGAAGAAATACATAAAATATCAGGAACAAAAATTAGAAATGAAATTAAACATTGAACAAACTATATTAGGTAACCTCATTACTAATGAAAAGTATATGAGAAAAGTCTTACCTTTTATAAAACCTGACTACTTCGAAGGTGTGTATAAAACAATATTTAAAGAAGCAGGTAAGTATGTAGCTAAATATAATAAGTTACCTACTGAAGCTACCTTTGGAATTGAATTACAACAGTCTGAAAAATTAACACAAGAACAATTAACAAGAGCTTCTGAAGTTTTACCAAACTTGTTTTCTGCTACAGATGTTGATAATCAATGGCTTGTTGATAGTACTGAAAAGTGGTGTCAAGATCGTGCATTATATAATGCTGTCATGGAATCAATATCCATAATTGATGGAAAGCATGAAACTCTATCAAAAGGTGCTTTACCAGAAATTCTGTCAAAGGCATTAGGTGTTGCTTTTGATACAAATGTAGGTCATGATTATGTTGAAAATGCGGAGGAAAGATATGAGTTTTATCACCAGGAAGAAGACCGCATACCATTCGATTTGGAATACTTCAATCAAATCACAAAAGGTGGAGTACCGAACAAAACTCTTAACGTGGCTCTTGCTGGTACAGGCGTTGGTAAGTCTTTGTTTATGTGTCATGTTGCTTCAGCTGCTTTAGTTGAAGGTAAAAATGTTCTTTACATTACAATGGAAATGGCTGAAGAAAGAATTGCTGAACGTATTGATGCTAATCTTTTAAATGTACCAATTGACCAACTCGATAAAATGTCAAAAGATATGTTTACTACAAAGGTAAATGACTTGGCACGTAAAACTACGGGTAAGTTAATTGTAAAGGAATATCCAACCGGTTCAGCACATGCTGGACATTTTAGAGCATTATTAAATGAATTGAAACTTAAAAAACAATTTGAACCTGATGTTATATTCGTTGATTATTTAAATATATGTGCTTCATCAAGAATGAAAGGAATGGGCGGTGCAATCAACTCATACTCGTACATTAAAGCAATTGCTGAAGAGTTACGTGGTCTTGCAGTCGAATTCGAGTTACCGATCTTCTCTGCAACGCAAACGACTCGTTCTGGTTATTCTAACTCGGATATTGGGCTTGAAGATAC
>MDTD01072892.1_pt1 | contig 13214 bp, 13 predicted proteins | sample 811221 | NCBI WGS metagenome assembly MDTD01 (sample SAMN05326646, study PRJNA326480) | marine metagenome | isolation source: seawater | place: Pacific Ocean: South West | collected 2011 | reverse complement strand
GGTAATGGATCAGCAAATTCAGGCGGCGGAGGTGGAGCTGGAGCAGTAAACGGTCCATCTGCTGCTAGTGGCGGAGCAGGCGGTTCAGGTGTTGTTATATTACGCTTTCCTACATCATCGGTTTCAAGTTTTACAGTTACAGGAACACTTAACACCCCATCAACAGGAGCAAATACAGAAGTCACAAACGGAAGCGATACTTGTTTAATTTTTAACACAGGCACAGGAAAAGTAACATTTAATTAATATGGCATACTACGCACACATATCTAACACTGAAACGACCGTAGAGGAGCGTAAAGAGCTGATGGAATTACAAAACCAAAGAATGGATATTATTGCTGTTAACACTAGCAGCGATGAATATCAAGCCTTACTAGCGGACTATAATTCTAAAAATACTAGTGCTACATTAGAGGCTCTCGAGGCAGAGCTTCAAGCCCTTTATCCCGAAGATCTTTTTGCCACTGAAAGCTTCCCTACACCTGAGCAACTTGATCCTTTAAAAAAATCAATCGAAGAAGAAAAGGCTAGTTTAAAAAGTCAACAAGATGAGCTCATGGCGCAGATGCAAACCTTAAGTGTGAAAGGAACTGAAGGCGTTGATAAAGAAATACAAGATAAAAACGAAGAGATAAGTAAAATCCCTTCACTAGTAACTTATGTATGTGGTGGACAAGACGAGACAATAACAGAGGTTATCGCTTACACAGGAGACTCTATTAACCCTACCCCTGAAGAGTTGGAGGCATATAAGATAAACTACGACAATACTCCTGATTTAGAGCAAATAGTAAAACGCAATAGCGGAGCTCAAGATGTAAAAAGAACATCTTACAATACACAAGACGGCGTGCACAAACTTGGAGGCACACCGTTTAGAAAAAACTATGCAGGCAAAGGGATGCTGTATGACCCTGTAAGAGATGCGTTCTACCATCCTAGTCCTTATCCGAGTTGGGTTTTAGATGAAGATACAGCAATATGGCAACCGCCAACACCAAGGCCAGAGGGAATGGACTGGTATTGGAAAGAAGATACGCAAGAATGGGTGGATTATTATTGGCAGCAACCGAAAAATGAAAGTCCATTTCCAAGTTGGACCTACAACGGAGTAGATTATATTCCTCCAGTTGAACATCCAAATCCTGATGACTTAACCGAGTATACTTGGAATGAAGATTTACAGCAATGGGACAAAACAACATAATATAAATGGCAACAACTAAAGTAACACAACCGGTCATAGATTTAAATGGAGTCGCAGCGGCTACCGATGTCAGCGCACTTAAAATGCCTGCAGGCGGCGCTTTTTCTGGATCGCCAGCTGAGGCAATGATGCGTTGTGACACCAGCCAAACTTCACAAGGTTCAGACAGTATTATGCAACATTATACAGGTAATAATGAGTGGAAAAATTTTGTAAATCTACCTGAAGAATTTGAATATTTAGTAGTAGCTGGAGGCGGGGGCTCTGGATCAAGTGGAGGAAGATCAGGCGGCGGTGGCGCAGGAGGTTTATTAACCAATTATGGCGGCGTTAAGCTTTCTTTAACAAGAGGAACTGCAATAAACTTTCAAGTTGGAGGAGGAGGTACAGCAGGAGGATCAAACTCACAAGGGGGTAATGGAACGGACTCTTACTTAAATCTATCAGCAATTGGATTATCAGATATCACAGCAAGTGGCGGTGGCGGCGGTGGCGGATCAGCTAGTGGTTCTACAGCAAACGGAAGATCGGGTGGATCTGGTGGTGGTGGTGCAACAACAACAGGTACTTCTAGTGGAGGAGCTGGAACAATAGGTCAAGGTAACAACGGAGGCACTGGAGTATATGCTGACCCACGTTACGGAGGGGGCGGCGGCGGCGGAGCGGGAGCAGTTGGCGCTAATGGTAATACAAGTGGCTCAGGTGTAGGAGGAGCTGGAGGAATTGGGTCAATAGTCAATATTTTACCTGCTGCAAACATAGGTTCTGGCGGCGCACAAGTCCAAGTTGGTGAAGTAAGCGGATCAGATGTTTACTACTCTGGCGGAGGCGGCGGAGGATCTACAGGAACAGATGGGGTCGGAGGCTTAGGCGGTGGAGGTGATGGAGGCACTGGAAGCCTTACTCAAGAAGCTGGAGCTGCAAATTCAGGTGGTGGCGGCGGAGGAGCAGGGTCAGGTATAGCTGGCGGGTCAGGAGTAATTATATTAAGATACCCAAGTTCAGTAACGTGCGCTGTATCAGCCGGAGAAGCTACCAATTCACCTTTTACCGAAGGAACAGACAAAGTAACCGTAATAACAGGCACAGGCACAGGAACAGTAACATTTAGTTAATTATGGCAACAACAAAAATAACAACACCAGAGCTATTTGATTTAAGTACAGTAAACACTGCACTAAGGCTGCCTAATGGTAGCACGGCAACAAGACCTGCTTCGCCCTCTCAAGGTGAGTGGCGATTCAATACTGACCTGAAGTATGTAGAATTTTATGACGGGAGCGATTGGAGACAAATAGATACTGAGACGACCTGTACAACCAATACGGTTGATTATCCAACCACTAATAGAGCCTATTATAAACTTGATTCAACCGCACTAGATCAAACAACAAATAATAAAGACGGTGCTCCCACTGACGTAACTTTTTACAATGGGCAGCAGTATAGTCAAGGAGCTGTGTTTAACGGCTCTTCTTCTAAAATAGATCTTGCTGATAATATTATTGGCGCTGGCACTAGTAGTTCTTCTGCCTCTATATGGTTTAAAAGCACTAGTGGTAACACAGCTGGTGATTCCGAATGTATAATTGATGCTTATAATAATAGTTCAGCGGGATGGGGTCTATTTATGGAACCCGCATACGGTGGTAATCCAGATGGACACTTAGGTTTGGCAAACTATTCTTTAGGTGGTTCAAGTAGTTATACAAGCGTCAGCTACCGAGACGGGCTATGGCATCACGCTGTAGTAGTTTTTGATCACGGAGCCAAAACATTAGAACTTTTTGTTGATGGCAATTCTACTCCGGTGTTATCCCAAACAGCTAATGTATCACCTACAAATATTTTTACAACTAAATCTGCTATAGGTTATCAAAACGCCAATCCATCTTATCCAAGATATTTTAATGGCGTTCTTGATCAGTGTAGAATATTTGCGGTGGCACTTACACCCGATCAAATATCAGAACTATACAATGAAGTGCAATGTCCATGTACAACAGATAATAACGACAACCCTACAACAAACGTAGCTTATTACAAGCTAGATGGGAACGCCAACGATTCTCCTTCAAGTGCTTATAACGGAACATGGAGTGGAACGGAGGCTTATGCGTACGGGCCGTATGGAATAGCGGGAGATTTCAATGGCACTAACTCAGTAATAACTGTTTCATCTTCTTTACCTTGGAGTAGTTCTTTTTCTATTTCTATGTGGTTACGTCCTGCATCTGGATTATCTGGAAGTGGTTATTATTTACCTTTCATGCAAAAAGACTACGACAGCGGTGTTGGTGGTGTAGGTTTAGCTTTTTATTTATATGGTTATGTATTGAGTCCTTATATTGGTGATTTAGGGGGTAGTACTTACCCTAATATATTTAATACAGGAACTTTAACCGCTGATACTTGGAATCATGTCGTTTTAACGAGAACCTACAATGTTCAGTGGGAATTATTTTTAAATGGAGCCTCTTTAGGCACTTACACTACTAATGGTCTAACCGAAGATTTTTCTGGTTCAGAATATTATTTTGGAGCAAATGGTTATGCAATAGGAGTCGGAGGCACTCCATATTATTATCCTGGTCAAATAGACCAGGTTAGAATATTTAGTTCTGCATTGTCAGCGACTCAAGTTACATCTCTTTACGATGAGGTGTATTGCAACACAGTGAGCAAACTAGATATTTTCAATGAGGGTACTAGCTCATGTCTAGCTTTATACGAGTTTGAAGACAATGCCGACTCTACTGATTCACCTACTTATGATGGCATATGGTCGGGCACAGAAGCTTATGGGGGGGGACAATATAAAAAAGGCGGGATATTTAATGGTAGCACAAGTTATATAACTATTCCATCTTCTATTTCTAGCACATTTACAGATGAATTTAGTTTTTCCGCATGGGTATACCCTACTGACAATTTCAATTATAATTGTATTTTTAGCAATGGTTATGGCATGGAGATTTATTATTATCAAGGAGAATTTTCCCTATATTCTAATGATACAAATAGCGGTTCTAGTAGAAATATTAATAACTTTGCTACCACTACAACTAGTTTTTCTATAAATACGTGGCATCATGTGCTTTTAACATTTACAAAAACTTCTCAATCTTGGTATATTAATGGTCAGGCAGAAGGAACAAATACAACGAGCTCATATACTCCTTATGATGAAAATAATCCGACTTTAGGTTATTTTTCACCTACCTCTTTATATTATTTGAGCGGGCGTTTAGACCAAGTAAGAATCTTTGACAAAGCATTAACAGCAACTGAAGCTTTACAAGTATATACAGAATAATATGGAATACATACAAACAACAACATATAATAACATTGAGGTAACTTACATAATAGTAAACTCTAAAAAAAATGGACTTATCTGATTTGAAAATATATTCTATAAACGGGACAGCTTTAGGGGTGTCTATGACTGATATTGATGTTGCTTTAAAAATTATTTTACTTGCTGTTTCTATAGGATATACTATACACAAATGGTATTTCTTAAATGGAAAGAATAAGTAAACATATATCATACAAAGAGGGAGTTTACTCTAATACTGCTACTCGATTAAATATAGATAATTCTCCTAGCTCATACCAACTTTCAAACATGGGCGTACTAGCAGACAATGTATTTGAGCCACTCAGACAATGGGTAGGCGGTCCTATAAAAATTACTTCTTTTTTTAGATGCGAAGAATTGAATAAAGCTTTAGGCGGAAGTTCTAGATCACAGCATTGCGAGGGTAGAGCGATGGATATTGATGATGTATTTGGAAGAACAACCAACGCTCTAATGTTTGAATATATAAAAAACAATCTAGATTTTGATCAGCTTATTTGGGAGTTTGGTGATGATAACAACCCAGATTGGATACATGTAAGCTTTCGATCACCTGACGAAAACAGGTCTAGATGTTTGAAAGCTTTCAAAGAAAATGGTAAAACTAATTATATTGTTATATGAGTAGACCTAAAAAAAAGTTCGGCCAAACAACTGTCGGTCGATTACTCAAAGGTGCAGTTGGTTTAATAAATCCAACCTTAGGGAATCTTATTCAAGGAGAAATGTCTGTGGAACAAGTTATTGCTTCGATTAAAAATGCTGAAGCGCCATTAGAAGACAAGATACGGGCACAAGAAATGATACTAGAGGCATACGAGGCTGAGGTAGCTGATAGAGCTAGTGCAAGACAAAGAGAAATGGCTGCGGTAGCGGCTGGGTCTAATGATTTACTTTTCAAAACAGTAGGGTGGGGCATTACTCTTTGTTTTGTAGCCGTGGTAGCAGGGGCGATAGGCGTGTGGCAAATACCTGAAGAATCGCAAAGATTATTTGATATGGGCTTTGGTGCAGTAGTGGCAGCGTTTACTCAAGTTATAGGATATTATTTTGGAAGCTCTATGGGTAGTAAACAAAAAACTAATTTAATGAACGGTCAAGATGGCTAAAATATATTCAACAACACATGTTGTAAAACCTAAAATTAAAAGACCTGGGGTACATTCAAAGACGAAAACTTCTTCCCTTAAATCTTCTAGAAATTACCGCAAACTATACCGAGGACAAGGAAGGTAATATTATTTGTATCTTTACGATTAATTTAAATTTAATCTAATGGATATACGAAAAATATCTATCGGCCCAGATTATAAAAATAATTCAATGCATTATTTAGTGGGACAAGATGTGTTGGCAGGTAAATATAAAATACATTTAATACAATATGATATTGACTCAAAGTCTATTAAAATATGGATTGAAAGATTAGATGAAGTATTATTGTGGAAAGAGTTTACTGCCACTATGCCTATATCTATCGAGTATAATATTAATTTTTAATGAGATCAATACATTATTTTATTGTAAAGCCTGTAAATAACAAAAGATATAATAACACCACTAACATTGAGGGAGTTGACTTTATAACTAGTGTTTCTCAGGAAAATCATTTAGCCTCTAATCGTGAGGCACGAGTTATTTCTACCCCATTACTTTACAAAGGACCTATAAAAACAGAAGATGTATTATTAGTGCATCACAATGTTTTTAAGTATTATTACGATATGAAAGGAAGGCAAAAAAGCAGTATGAGTTTTTTTCAAGATGATATTTTTTTTGTTGAACTAGACCAGTTTTTTATGTACAAACAAAACAACAAATGGAATTGTCACGATAGGTATTGCTTTATCAAACCCATAAACAAAGAAGATGGATATTTAGTCAAGAGCTTTAAAGAGGAGCCTTTAGTTGGAATAGTTAAATATACAAACGAGTACCTTAAAAATCAAAACGTGAAAGAAGGGGACAAGGTGGTTTTCAAACCAGAAAGTGAATATGAGTTTAACGTCGACGGTGAAAAATTATACAGGATGTATGACCATCAAATAACAGTGGTATTGTAGATAATGAAATCGGAGGAACTAAAAGTAAAAATAATTGAAGCGGGGCGTAAGGCTGTAGAGCAGCTTATTAAAGTAGCAAAAGAAGACATTATAAAACCGGATCCCGAAGATGAGTTAGCGGCTGATCGTTTGAAAAATGCGGCTGCCACAAAGAAGCTTGCTATATTTGATGCTTTTGATATATTAAATAAAATAGATCAAGAAAAAGAAAATTTAACTACAAACCATAAAGAGGACAAAACAACAACAAAACAAGGATTTGCAGAACGAAGATCAAAATAATTTATATCACAAGGTTATTGATTACATACCTAAAACTGTTTTTGCAAATAAAAACAGAGGTAAGTCTTGGCTTTATGGTTACAACGAAAAATACGATTTAGTAATTATATCAAAAACTGGAGAGCTCGGTGAAGTGATTAATATCAATGGTTTGTGTATAGGTTTGCCTCCCGCACCAAAAGAAGTATACAAAAGAAATAAGTCTAAAGCTCAACAGCATTGGGAGCGTAAAGACCTTCCACGCTCTCTTTCAAAAATACAGTCAATATTTCAGTGGAATGAAATGAGCTCCTCGTTTAAAAAAATGTGGGTTGACTATATAGAAAGCGAGTTTGATAAGCGTGAGCTCGGATATTGGTTTTACAACAATGGAGTTAAAACATATATAACTGGTTCACACTATATGTATCTCCAATGGACAAGTATTGATGTTGGTTATCCCGATTTTCGTGAAGCGAACAGAATATTTTTTTTATTTTGGGAGGCATGCAAGGCCGACAAAAGATGCTTCGGCTTAGACTATCTTAAAATTAGACGTTCAGGATTTTCTTTTATGGGTTCTTCAGAATGTATAAATACAGGTACACTCGCCAAAGACTCTAGGGTTGGTATTCTTTCTAAGACTGGATCGGATGCTAAAAAAATGTTTACTGACAAAGTTGTTCCAATAGCTAACAGGCTACCTTTTTTCTTCAAGCCAATTCAGGATGGTATGGATAAGCCTAAAACAGAATTAGCTTTTAGAGTTCCTGCGTCTAAGATTACAAAAAAAAATATGTATGATGTAGTAGACGACGAGCTCTATGGTTTGGACACAACTATAGACTGGAAAAATACAGATGATAACTCATACGATGGAGAAAAGCTTTTGCTTTTGGTTCATGATGAAAGTGGAAAGTGGATTAAGCCTAATAATATATTAAATAACTGGCGGGTTACAAAAACTTGTTTAAGATTAGGAAGCAAAATTATTGGCAAATGTATGATGGGTTCTACCTCAAACGCGCTAAACAAAGGTGGAGATAATTTTAAAAAGCTCTATGAAGATTCAGACTTAAAAAAAAGAAACAGTAATGGACAAACCAAGACAGGCCTCTACTCTCTTTTTATACCTATGGAGTGGAACATGGAGGGGTTTATTGACCAATATGGCATGCCTGTTTTTCGTAAACCATCAGAGCCAATTTTGGGAGTGGACGGAGAGTATATTGATAATGGAGCTATCGACTATTGGGAGGCTGAAGTTGATTCCCTTAAAAAAGATCCTGATGCATTAAATGAGTTTTACAGGCAATTTCCACGCACTGAATCACACGCTTTTAGAGATGAAAGTAAGGGAAGTGTATTTAATCTAACTAAGATATATCAGCAAATTGATTACAACGATTCTTTGATAATGGATCATCATATAACAAGAGGTAAATTTTACTGGAAAGACGGAGTTAAGGACGGAGAGGTAGTATGGACCCCTGACAATAGAGGTCGTTTTATTATTACGTGGACTCCCCCGAAGCTATTACAAAACAAAAAAATGCAGAAACACGGTAGTTATTATCCTTTAAACGAACATATTGGAGCTTTTGGTTGTGATTCGTATGATATATCAGGAACTGTAGGAGGTAGGGGATCAAATGGAGCTCTTCACGGATTGACTAAGTTTAACATGGAGGAAGCGCCGAGCAATGAGTTTTTTTTAGAATATATTGCTAGACCTCAAACAGCTGAAATATTTTTTGAAGAAGTATTAATGGCTTGTGTTTTTTATAGTATGCCTATACTAGTAGAGAATAATAAACCACGGCTTTTGTATCATTTTAAAAACAGAGGATATAGAGGTTATTGTATGAATAGGCCTGATAAAAGATATAACAATCTCTCCAAAACCGAAAGAGAGTTAGGGGGTATCCCTAATACTTCAGAAGATGTAAAGCAATCTCACGCGGCAGCCATAGAATCTTATATAGAAAAACATGTGGGTCTAGACATGACAGGCACTTACCGTGATCCAGGGGATATGGGGTCAATGTATTTTAATAGAACATTAGAGGATTGGGCTAAGTTTGATGTAAGTAATAGAACTAAACATGACGCTAGTATTAGCACAGGCCTAGCCATTATGGCAAATCAAAAATCTACTTATTTGCCAGAGAAAAAACAATCAAAAATATATCTTAACTTTGCAAGATATAGTAACAATGGAAATTTAAGTCAATTAATTAGATGAAAGAAGTTAAAATAGACATTTCATCTGTGGGGTTTCCTAGTCAATATGTTTCAGATGCTGAGAAAGCTACTGAAGAATATGGGCTTCAAATAGGACAAGCGATTCAATACGAATGGTTTAGAAAAGATTCAACAGGGTGTAGATATTATAGCCAATGGCGTGATTTCAACAGGTTAAGATTATATGCTCGAGGCGAGCAACCTATCGCCAAATACAAAAACGAACTTGCAGTAGATGGAGATTTATCCTATTTAAATTTAGATTGGACACCAGTTCCTATAATTGCTAAGTTTGTTGACATAGTTGTAAATGGTATGTCTGACAGATTATTTAAAGTAAAGGCCTACGCCCAAGACGCATTATCACAATCCAAAAGAAGCAAATATCAAGACATGATTGAGGGCCAAATGGCCGCAAAAGAAGTGTTGCAAACTGTGCAGGAGCAGACAGGATTTGATCCGTTTATCATGAACCCCGATGAGCTCCCTGCCTCCGACGAAGAGCTCTCGTTATACATGAATTTAAATTACAAACCCGCTATCGAAATAGCCGAGGAGCAAGCTATTGATACTATATTTTCGGAAAATCATTATGAAGACATTCGCAAGAGGTTAGATTATGATATGATGGTAACAGGTATGGCTGTTGCTAAACACGAATTTTTACCTGGAGCTGGTGTAACAGTAAAATATGTAGACCCTGCAAACGTGGTGTACAGCTATACTGAAGATCCTAACTTTAAGGATTGTTTTTATTGGGGTGAAATAAAAACTTTACCCATAGCAGAGTTAGTAAAAATTGACCCCACACTTACAACCGATGACTTAAATACTATCGCTCAATATAGCCAGAGCTGGTATGATTATTTTAATACTGCTCAATATTATGAGAATGACATTTTTTATAGAGATACATGCACCCTGATGTATTTTAATTATAAGACCACTCAAAAGATGGTTTATAAGAAAAAGAAAATGGATAATGGTAATATAAAAATGATTGAGAAAGACGATTCTTTCAATCCACCAGATGAAATGTTAGAGGAGGGCAACTTTGAAAAAGTTGAAAAAACCATAGATGTATGGTATGATGGTGTGATGGTTATGGGAACTAATATTCTGCTCAAATGGGAGTTAGCTAAAAATATGGTACGTCCTAAGTCTAGTTCTCAACACGCTATGCCTAATTATGTGGCCGTGGCTCCCCGAATGTATAAAGGTGTAATTGAATCACTAGTTAGGAGAATGATTCCTTTTGCTGATTTAATACAAGTAACTCATCTAAAGCTTCAACAAGTTATAGCTAGGACCGTGCCTGATGGCGTGTACATAGATGCAGATGGACTTAATGAAGTAGATTTAGGTACGGGCCAAGGCTACAATCCTGAAGACGCGTTGCGTTTATATTTTCAAACTGGTAGTGTAATTGGTCGTAGTTATACGCAAGAGGGTGAGTTTAATAATGCTCGTGTACCTATACAGCAGCTCACAAGCAATTCAGGCGCTTCTAAGACACAAATGTTGATCGCTAACTATAACCACTACCTAGACATGATGAGGGCTGTAACGGGCTTAAATGAAGCGAGAGACGGTAGCACACCAAATCCTGATGCTTTAGTGGGGGTTCAAAAGTTAGCTGCTTTAAACTCTAACACAGCAACTAGGCATATTTTAGACGGAAGTTTGTACATATATAGAACATTAGCTGAAGCCTTAACTTACAGAGTCGCTGATATATTAGAGTATTCAGACTTCAAAGAAGACTTTGTCAATAAAATTGGTAAATACAATGTAAGTATATTAAATGAAATATCCGATTTGTATATTTATGACTTTGGGGTTTTTATAGAGTTATCGCCAGATGAAGAGCAACAAGCTATGCTAGAGCAAAACATACAGATGGCTTTATCAAAAGGAGATATCAACTTGGAGGACGCTATCGACATAAGAGAAATCAAAAACCTAAAACTTGCCAATCAATTACTTAAGGTAAAAAGGAAAGCCAAGCAAGAGTCAGATGAAAAAAGAGAAATGCAAAAACAAGCGATGGTTGCTCAGCAGCAATTACAATCGCAACAGCTAGCTGCCCAAGTAGCTGCACAAAAAATTGAAGCAGAAACAAGATCAAAGATGCAATACAAACAAGCGGAGATAGCTTTTGAAATAGAAAGAAACAAAAACGAAGCACAGCTTAAATCTCAGCTTATGGAACAAGAGTTTCAGTATAATCTACAACTTCAAGGTATAACACAAGGAGCTATATCATCAAGGGAAAAAAACAAAGAAAAAGCTAAAAGCGATAGAATCAGTCAACAGAATACTGAGCAGTCGCAACTTATAACGCAACGTAAAAATAATTTACCACCTAAAAACTTTGAATCCAATGAAGATTCTTTAGATGGATTTGATTTAGCCGAGTTTGAACCTCGATAAAATGCGTTAAAATTTTATGTAAATTTGTAAAAATTAAATCTAATGGAATTAAAAGTAAGAGAAATGACTGAGTTAGAAAATAAATCTACTCAGCAAGTTGAAAAAGAGCTGCTTGATAAACATGAAGCTCAACAAGAAAACAAAGAGGAAACAAACACAGTAGAGGCAAAACAAGAGCCCGAGGTAAAAGAAGTTGAGCAAACAGAGACTACCGAAGCAACAAATGAGCCTGTACAAGAAAAAGAAGTAGTCGAGGAAACAACTGAAGAGCCTGTGCAAGAGCCTCAGTTGGACGACACAAAAGTTCTTTCATATATTGAACAAAGATATGGTAAGCAAATAGATTCTTTTGATGAACTTCTAGCTGAGAGAGAAAAGGCTGAAGAGTTACCAGATGATGTAGCTGCTTACTTTAAATATAAAAAAGAAACAGGAAGAGGAATTAGTGATTATGTAAAGTTACAAAGAGACTATTCTGAAATGAATCCTGATTCTTTGCTTAGAGAGTATTATTCAATCACTGAAGAGGGATTGGATGCTGAAGATATCCAAATGATGATGGATGATTTTAGCTATGATGAGGAGGTGGATGAGCCTGCTCAAATCAAAAAACTCAAGCTAGCAAAGAAAAAAGAAATTGCTAAAGCAAAAAAGTTTTTCAGACAACAGCAGGAGTTGTATAAACAGCCTCTTGAGTCAAGGGAAAGTTCTGGCACTGCTTCAGAAGAGCTTCAAGCTTATAAGCAATATTTAAATGATGCTAAGACCCAACAAGAGGAGGCAGCTAAACGAAGTCAATGGTTCGTTCAAAAAACCAACGAGGTTTTTAATCCTGAATTTAAAGGTTTTAAATTTAAGATAGACGAAACAGAATTAGTTTACACCCCTGGAAGCGCATCTGAATTAAAAAAAGCTCAAGAAACACCAATGAATTTTGTAAATAAATTCTTGGATGAAAAAGGACTTTTAGTTGATCCAGAGGGCTACCACAAGTCATTAGCGATAGCTATGAACCCTGAAAAATTTGCTCGTTTTTTTTATGAGCAAGGGCAATCTCAAGCTACAGACAATGTGATGCGTAAGACAAAAAATATAGATATGTCTGAAAGAAACGCACCGCAGACAGTAGCAAAAGGTGGCCTACAGGTAAAAGCGATTTCTCAGCCATCGAGCCGAGGATTAAGAATAAAGAGTATTAAAAAAAGTTAAATTAAAAAATTGAAATTATGCCAGGACAAGTTAAATCCGTACCTACTTTCGCGTTGACCCCGAGTTCTGAAAGAACTCCATCAACCGAAAACTACATAACTAATTTCGACTTTTTGAATCAGTATCTACCTGATACTTATGAAAAAGAGTTCGAGCGTTATGGAAATAGAACTATCTCATCCTTCCTAAGAATGGTTGGAGCTGAGATGCCTACCAACTCTGACCTTATCAAATGGGCTGAGCAAGGTAGATTACATACTAAATATACATCTGTCGGAACAGCTGCACTATTAAATGCTGATACTGCAACATTCCAAGTAAATGATACATTAGATCCTACCGCAGCAGAGCAAGTAGTGAGAGTTGGTCAAACTATCGTTGCTGTACAAAATGATGGCTCAGGTCTTAACAAGGCTGTAGTAACTGCCGT
>MDTD01051366.1_pt1 | contig 13214 bp, 6 predicted proteins | sample 811221 | NCBI WGS metagenome assembly MDTD01 (sample SAMN05326646, study PRJNA326480) | marine metagenome | isolation source: seawater | place: Pacific Ocean: South West | collected 2011 | reverse complement strand
ATTTATCGCATTTGTACGATTTGAAGAGAAACTTTTGCTCCTTAGCAGAAGCAAAGACGACAACGATTTCCCAGGACTCTGGGATGGTGTTTGGGGCGTTGGCGAATCACAAGAGGAAGTTCTCGCCCGTGTTTCGGAAGCAACTGGACTTCCTCTTGACACGCTCGAATACATCGGAACAGGTCCAGAACGTGGTATCGATATGGGTCGAAACCTTGTCGATGTCATGCCAATTCTTGTCGCAACAAGCTCCGAAGAAGTTACGCCAACGGGCCGATACGTTGGTCATGAGTGGGTCGATCCTGGTACACTCCAAGACAAGAACTGTCTCTTTTCCAACATGGACATGGATGGTGCAGACAAGTTGTTCCGTGAAATGTACGGTTCCGTCGGCTCCTTCGTTTACATTGTAAAGACAGCCATCGGCTCTGAGCACCGAGTCGCTGATGAAATGTATGCTCGACTGCATGGCAGCGGTTCCCTCACATCGTTGCAAGGTGAAATCTTCTCGGTTCTTCATCCGACCAATATGCGTGGTTACGTGTTTGTTGAATCGAGTGCTTTGCACCACGTTGAGAAGTTGATCGGTCGCTCAGGTGGACGAGACCCAACAGCACGCCGTGGGATCTCGCAAACCCCTCTCAAGAACGCAAAGCAAGTTCTCCCGGGTGAGTCTCCGTTTTCAGCAGTCATGCCGTATCTCGAACCAAAGGCGGTTACCTCTGGAATCGAAGTTGGATGCATTGTTGAAATTGTCTCGGGTGCATTTAAGGGCGAAAAGGCTCGTGTTACCAGCGTATCAGAAACAAAGGAGGAGGTAAGTATGGAACTGTACGAACAGCCAATTCCAATGACGCTCAACATGCGTGGCGACCACGTTCGAGTCATCGAACGTGTTGACTGAAGCTCGCTCTTTGGTGTTCTTCAATGTGGACATATGACGCGAAACGCCTTCGATTTATCGGACGAATCCTTGTAATCGTATCGATTATGACATGGTTTTACCGACAAGATTTGATGTCATTGAATTACATCATTCTTCTCAACTTTATTGTCAAATTCATCATCCATCTGATCGCCAAGACGTCACTCTTTACCAAGAAAGAAAGCGACGTGTCCATCGTTTCCTTCAAGCGAAAAGCCAAGATCTTCTCGCTCCTTATTTCGGTCTTCATGGCTGTTATTCTCCTTTCAGCAACAGCGTTCTTGACCATGTCGGATCAAGTTGGTGGCGATTTAGGTGAATACGATTCTCCGCATTATTACGATGGGAAGTTCAACAATCTTGAGAATGCTTCCGTTTCTACTGGTTCATTCTTCGGAACACTCATGGATTACATGGTCGGGAATTCCGATCGGTCTCCAGGTCAAACGGTTCCCACTCAACCATACAAGCAAGCCGAAGTCGAGAAAAATGATGTCCGAATAACGTGGTTTGGCCATTCCACAATCCTGATTGAGACGCATGATACAACATTGCTTTTCGATCCTGTCTTTGGTTCAGACAATCTCAATCCACTTGTTTTCGGTCCAGCTCCATTTGATTATGAACACACGTATCAACTAAGTCAATTACCAGAAATTGACTATGTTTTCATTTCACACGATCACTACGATCATCTCGACATGTCAACGATTCAATCGCTTGATGAATCGATGTTCTTCGTTCCACTTGGTGTTGATGAGCATCTGAAAGTATGGGATATTCCATCCAATCAAATCATGACGTTTGATTGGTATGATGAAGCAACCATCAGTGAAGGGTTTGATATTGCACTCACACCCTCTCAACACTTCTCAGGTCGCGGTTTAACTCGTGATGGAGCATTATGGGGGTCATGGGTCGTTCAAATCGAAAACCATTCGATTTACTTCAGTGGCGATAGTGGATACAGCAAGGAATTTGTCGAAATTAACAATCGCTATGGCCCATTCGATATCGCCATCTGTGAGGCTGGTCAATACAACGAAGCTTGGGATCAAATCCACATGTATCCTGAACAAGCCATACAAGCGGCAATCGATCTCGATGCTACGACCATGATTCCAATTCACAATACGAAATATATTCTCGCTCTTCACGAATGGGACGATCCTCTCGAACGCGTCTATCAGGAAGGAAAGCGAACAAATCAACACGTATCCACACCAATGATTGGAGAATCCTTTGTTCTTGGAGAATCAATGGAAGACAATCCTTGGTGGAGAGAGGTTGCAAAACACGAACCATGGTTCCTCAAGACAAGTGCAATCATTGGCTGGATGCTTCCACTCCTCATTCTAACAGGAGTTGGAATGATTGCTCACGAGCGATTTCTACCTGAATCTGAAGAAGAGTAATCAGAGGGTAGTCATCTGCATAATCCCGGAGATGCTGTAATTTGCGGACAGATGGTTTAGGATGTAAATATTCATAACCTCTGGACTAGGATGAGATCCATGGGAGATGGAAAGGCGCCATTTATCATTGACAATCGAGATTCCGATATTTCTGAGAAAGTTCAGGGCTATCTTCATGATTATTGTGAGCTTTCGAGCCAATTTGACATCGCTACAGGTTATTTTGAAGTCGGGGCTTTGAAACGTCTCGACGGTGAGTGGCAGAAGCTTGACAAGATTCGCATTTTGATGGGTTCAGAGGTGTCGAACACTACAAAAGAAACACTGCTACGTGGGATGCGGGAGAAGCTATCGAACTCATTTTCACATGAACGAGAAAAATACGGGAATGAATTTTTAGAAGGCATTGACGCAATTGTTGAGGGGGTCCGCTCAGGGAAAATAGAGTGCAGAGTGTATGCTGAGGAGAAATTTCATGCAAAGATGTACATCACGTACGCCCGTAATCCAAGAGTTCCCCCTATCGCCCTAGTGGGATCCTCAAACTTCACTGTACCAGGAATCTCTCAAAACATTGAATTGAATGTGAAGATCGAGGATAGCGGTAGAGTGCAACAACTACAACAGTGGTTTGATTATTTTTGGAACCATGAGAATACACAACCAATCTCTGAAGAAGTACTGGAAGTCATGGAGCATGAATCCTATGACTATGAGCCGTTTTTACTCTATGGAAAAGCCTTGGAAGAATACTTCAGAGACAAAGGAACTGTTGGGCCGAAAGTATGGCATGAATCAGATTCGGTCATGTGGCCGCTGCTCGACAAATACCAGCGGGATGGTTATGAAGCCATGTTGAGGATTGCAGGTCAATGGAATGGAGCATTCCTTTGTGATGGTGTTGGACTGGGTAAGACGTACGTTGGCCTGATGCTGATTGAGCGACTCGCTGAATGCGAGGGAAAGAACGTTCTATTGTTGACCCCCAAATCAGCCCATGATGCAGTATGGGAGCCTGAATTGAAGGACAAACTGAGTAAACTAAGAGGTTGGGGTTCAAATTTCATTCATATGAAACATACTGATCTCACTCGGAAGAAATTCGCAGATGAATGGGAAATGGCGAAAGGGAAATTTGACGCAGTGATTATTGATGAGGCACACCATTTCAGAAATCATGACAGTCAAAAATACGAGAAATTGCTTGAATTCATTAACCATGTTCGTCCAAAGCAGGTGTTTTTCCTTACGGCAACACCAATTAACAACTCGGTATTGGATCTGAAAAATATGATCGATTTGTTTACGGGGAAACAAGACAAACACTTCGCTCGACCACCTCTTGCAATAAACAGCATGTACGGTCATTTCCGACGATTGAAAATCGCACTCAACCAAGTGATTCAATCAGAAATTGATGGTTTTGAGACCGTTGATCTCTCATCTCAACTAGGCAAAAGAGATGCCGCAGAAGTGTTGCAACAAGACCCACTTGTACGAGGGATTGTCGTTCAACGGAGCAGAGGTTTTGTTCGCCAAAGTCAAGAAATTCATGGCGGGAGAGATATTGAGTTTCCAATACCTCAACCGCCCAAAGCATGGAATTACAGTTTGAAAGATGTTTATGGTGATTTACTTGATGAATTCGAAGTAGCTTTTGCGAAGGACAACCCTCTGTTCAATCTTTCATTGTATTATCCTTACAAGTATTACAGGCATGACATTGACGAACTCGATGACATTGATTTTATCGAGGGGCGATTGAAACAAATCGGACGACTTATTCGGATTGGAATGTTGAAATCATTTGAAAGCTCAGTACATGCCTTTGAGACTCGCTGCAACCGATTACTGCTCAAGCTTGTCGCGTGGTTAAGTCATGAGAAACACTTGATTGACGACAAGGCGGTTGCAAGGTTGGATGCTTGGAAGATAGAACATGAGGAACTGGTGAGATATGCTTCGGAATTAGAATCGTTTGAAGAAGACGATGATGAGGAACAGGATGATGCTTATGCAGATTTGCCCAAAGTCGACAAGAATCTTTGGTCAAATGAAGATTTTGAAGTCCAAAAAATCATTGATGATACGTATGATGATCTTGATCAACTGATTGTTTTCATCAACAAATTGAGACCTATCAAGCCTGTTGATGATGCGAAATTACAGAAGTTGATTGAGTTAATCCAGACGGATGCAGCCTCGAAAACTGGCAAAGTCATCATCTTCAGTGAATTCATGACCACTGCTCGTTACTTGTACAAAGAGCTCAAAAAGGCGATTCCGGATTTGCGAATTGAGGAAATCGACAGTAATACTTCCAAAGATAGAACCATGGTCGTCAAGAGATTTTCACCGTATTATAACAAAACCACACCTGAAGACCTTGCAGAATTAGGGGAAGACGAGATTGATATTTTGGTTTCAACCGATGTGTTATCTGAGGGTCTGAACCTCCAAGATTCCACCAGACTAATCAATTATGATATTCACTGGAATCCAGTTCGGTTGATGCAACGAATAGGACGTATTGATCGGAGAATGAGCCCAGATGTTGAAGCGCTAATTAAGCAGAAACATCCTGAGAGAACAGACGAAAGAGGTAAGATTGCGTATTGGAATTTCTTACCTCCTGACAGTCTTGACAATCTCATTAATCTCTACAGCAAAGTAACCGGAAAAATGATTCTCATTTCGAAGTTGCTTGGAATTCAACATGGACATGGCCTTGATGAGACCCAGGAAATGGATATGCTCCGTGATTTGAACGAAGACATGTATACGCCAAACACCACCGATGAGACGCTCAAACTCACCCTCGACCGACTTATCAAGGCACACCCTGACGAGGCAAAACGTTGGAGAAGGATGCCTTTTGCAACATTGAGTGGAAAGTCCAACTCTGGTCGCCGAGGCGTCTTCTTCTGCTATCGAATACCGGGCCCCCCTCCTCTAACGAAGGAGGAGATTGAAAGTGGTGAGATCTACAAATGGGTCACTGAGGATGGTATCGGAGATTCAAGGTGGTACTTCTTTGACCTCGAAACAGAAGAAATTTTGGATAACACCGGCGCAATGGCTGAAATGCACAACATCATCGAATGTGAAGTAACAACCGCAAGAGAAATTGGAATCGAAAAGAGCGTGCTAAAAGATTGTAAGAAAAAGGTTCAGAAGCACATCAAAAATACTGTATTGAAGGCTCTTGATGCTCCGATGGGTACAAAACCAAGACTTGTTTCTTGGCTATCAGTTCTATGAGCAAAACCTGTATCTAAGAATCTGTGAATGAACATTTCATTGCACAAACTTTCTATACGCAACCGGAATACAGGAAGCATGAATGAGGAGCAACGAAGGGATCACTTCAAAACAGTATTGTTTCGTAGAAAAATAATCTGCTTTGAAGATTTAATTTCCGGGATAGATGATGCATGGCATGAACAATTCCAGCAGGATTTTGAAACATGGTACAACAATATCCACGAATCGGAAGGAGTTTCTATTGAGGCACTAATCGGGAATCTACCTCCTAGCCAAGAACAAATAGGCAGAATGAGGTTGCCTGCTTTGCGGATTCTTAATAATGAATTCAACTTGCATCTTAACCTTCCCCGAAGTGGGCAAGGGAACACTAATACAGCGCGTCAAATGATGTCGGAAGCGATTGCAAATCAATGGTCTCCGGAGGAGTTAAACACCGTGCAAGTAATGGTTTTGCCGAGGGAAAATCATGAACTTGAAGGTACTGTGAAAGATTGTATTTGTCTTCGTGATTTTACCAAAAGTTCTGAGCTGGAGTTTACTCAAGAAGAATGGGATAATGATGAAAGAAGAAATCCAGATGACACAGATGAGTTTTCTACAGAACATGCTGACCTTCTATACATGCACAAAAACATAATTCTTGAAGGCCCCCCTGGCACAGGCAAAACGTTCGCACTGAAACAGATTGTTAAAAAATTGAACGAGAGAAATGACATTGAAGTTGGAGCTAATGCTACTGGAAAATACGCAGTCACGATGCACCCCGCAACAAATTATGAAGATTTTATTGAAGGCCTTCGTCCCAGTTTAGAGCAAGATGAGCAAGGTGAGGAAGAAAGAGGCGGTTCTCGTTTTGAGTATCGTGCAGGGTCATTCATTGAAATTGTCAAAGATGCAATCAAAGAGCCAGATAAAACGCACGTTGTCTTATTGGATGAATTGAATCGATGCAACGTGCCAAGTGTACTGGGGGACTTGCTTACATTGATTGAGCCAAGCAAGAGAACGGAATCTATCGCTTCAGTAGATGATGTGGACGAGGATGGTCCCACTCAGAGGCAAAGAGTTCACTTCATTACAGGTTCAGAAGTCACAACCCGGCCAGGTACGACGACATATGGGATACAGTGGTCAAAGAAGAAAGGAGTGAATTTGTTACCTCGAAGTGAAGTCACAGTTCTTACCAATCCTGAGGAAGGCAATCTTATTCTTGTCCCTCTCGAGGATAGAAATGACGTTAAATCAAGCAATTTCGGCGGACAGTATAATGAGGACATTATTTACGTAAATGAAGATGTTCGTCAAGAGTTAGATTCACTGATAAGTGGCATCAGTCTCTTAGTTATTGATGGGGAAGGATTCCCTGTCGTTCAAGAGGGGTGGCAAAGATATCTCCTTGCTGGTTGCGTTGGGGACCCACCAGAGAGACCAATTCAAATCTTGAACAAGGAAGGGGAAAGGGTTGAGTTTGAAGTCTGTGAACATAGTCGTATCGATGGAATTCCAATTAAACACAGGTACTTCGGAACAATGACGATTCAAATCCCTCTACCTGAGTGCGTATGCGATGAAGAGCAACAAAGCGAGCATTACTGGTGTAATCCTTGCGATCAAAAATGGTCAAAGAACAACAGGACTGAAGTTAGATTAAGTGGCTCTAGGAAATTACTCCACATTCCAGACAATCTGTACATTGTTGGTACAATGAATACGACCGATCGTTCCGTTGCTCCGATGGATTCTGCAATGAGACGTAGATTTATTTTCATTCGCCAAGATCCGATGAAGAGAATTCCTCAGTATCACTACAATTCTCTGCTTGAGACTGAAGGATTTATGTTAGCTCATAATCTGTGGAGGAGTTTGAATAAACGGCTTAAGAGCGTGTTGGGAGCCGACGCCACGATTGGACACTCATATCTTTTTGATTTGATTGAAACATTAGATGAATGCAAAGAGGTTGGACAATATCCAAGCCATATCAAAACATGTTGGAAGTATTCGATACTTCCACAAATCACGGATATGTTGGATGCAACTGGTAGCCCCGAAAGCAACTGGGACGAGATTAACAACAATGATGAAAATTCAATAAAAACAAAATTGAAAGATTATTATGGACTTGAATTGATTTTTGACCATTCAACGAACATGATTTTCAATCGAAGCACCATCAAAGATGAAACGGACTGATATGGATGCCCGGGCCGTTTAGGAAATTCAGTATTGAAGTTGATTCTCCAGTCAGCGGCATACAAATTGGATTTGCAACGAATGAAGAAGGTTACATGATAGCAGTTGTGCCACGATATTGGTTTAGAAACCCGGATGCTCCGTCCTTAGGTGTGCTTGATGACTCAAAAATTTTAGTTGTGCCTGGTAAATCAAAAACTAACAGAAAAAAGAAACTTTATCGCGAATTTATCAGCCTTAATAGCATTCAACCATCAAAACATTTCAAATCTTCTAACAAGAAAAATGGCGTCGTAAAAACATGGGCCAAGGTTGCAAATTCTGAGGATTTTTTAGAGGTTCCTGAGGAAGAGATCCATGAATCTCAGGAAAGGGATAGCGATAGAATGCATGCGCTTCTTAATTTACTATTAAAGCATAAATCCAATGATAACAAATCGAATAAATATGAGGGATTTGACCTTCTATCAAATTCTAAGGAATTCAAAGTTATTCTGTTCAAAAGTGTCATTGAGATGGTTGAACAAGACATGAGGGAGTTGCGAGGAATATATCGACAGCAACTAACACATACATCAACAATAAAAGGGCAAATCGACTTCTCAGCGAGCAGTAAGTATCTCAACTCTGGCATGCCAAAATTAGTATGTAGAACAAATGTATTTGATTTGAAAGCGCCTCATTATTCAGCCCTTATGACTGCTTTCGATTACATATCCTCAACCGCTAACTCTAAAGATTCATTTTTGAAGGAATTAGCTGCTTCATTTTCTAAGGAAGCAAGAATTCAGCGGGCACGGTTTAGAGAGATTCCATCCCTTGATCGCGGGCGAGCCATTCAAACGCTCAAGAACACACCTATCCCCCCTCAACTACAAAAATGGCGTTCCATTTTCAAATTCGCACTCGCTATATTAGAAGATAAAGGATCTCACCTCAAACATGGGAGGTATGAATCAAATCAGATTAATTATCTTTGCAGTGATCTCTGGGAAGATATCATAGAAGAGATATTGATTCATTCTAAAACTGATGAGTGGAACTTTTCAGTGAAACCGAATATTTTCGACCCTTGGAAAGAGAGAAACTCGCCAGGCCAGTCAGGAGTTAAGGATTTGAAAAAGGAACCAGATTTTCGTCTCTCCAAAGAACATTACGACATTATATTGGATGCAAAATACTACGACACAAATCCCGAGAAAGTATTCTCCAAGAACCAGTACCAATTTTTTGCGTACGCCCTCATGCGGTTAGAGGGAGAACGAGCAGGCCCTCGAAGCCTTGTTTTTGCATTTCCACACGCAATGAATCTCTATCCCGACAAAGTAAAGAAATATCCGGCTGATGGTGACTACGTCCTCCAGTTCCCATTTACAATACTAGAAGAATACGAAGCTTCACCAGTACTTCACCCACTATCAATTGAGTTCCCCTCTCCTGAATTTTACATTGACCCTGCTGCTAGGAAGAAATACATAGAGGAAATAGGGAAAGAGATGGATGAAGTTGTGGAAGATTATTTTTCCCAAATTAGCGATAGGCCTAATCCTTAGATTCTAAATTACACGTTCTGGGCTTTTGTGATTCGTTTATTTGTTATGGAAGCAACGTGAGAAAGTATCAATTCTCGAGTATCATTACTCAACTTCAGACTTTTGTAGATCAAATTATCAAATCGGTTAAACGCTTCATTGGCCGCGAGTTCATCTGCTTTCACAGGCTCTTGAGAACTGAATTGTAAAAATTCTTTACAAATTTCTCTTGCATATTTTGATGGAATATTTCTACTGTCTATGACTGGTAGGCTTTCCATTTCGTAAACTGCATATTGTAACACTCCTTCTCCTAAACCTGTACGTCCGCACAAAGAGGACATGAATTGTCCGATTGAAGAATTAAGCAAAGCGATTTGCAGGAGTTTATTTTTTACATTTGAATTGAACGTTCCACCGTAAAACGTTTGATCATCAACCAGATTTTTCCCAAAAACATAGAAGTATTTGTCATGGAAAAATCTGTTGCAGAAAAAATCAGCATACGACTTTGGTTGAATTCCATACCAATGTCTGCGGCCTGAAACCGATGCTGTCTCATGCCATTTTACTCCCTGCTTCTGTTTTTGTCTACCCTTTGTTACCTGTTCCTCTCCCCATTCAATATATTTCAGCGCATTTGTTGAAGCGAGACGCTCTTTCCCTTCATTGCAAATAAAGACTAGGAATTTCGAATTATTCGTATCAATGCAGTATGATTTACATTCGGAGGGTGACTTGAGGAGTGGTTTGAGATATTCTGATTCAATACCAAATTCTAATGCCTTGCTTCGTTCAATGTAGAAGAATTGGTTGATTCCTGATGTAATTCCTCTTCGGACAACTGCTAGTTCACTTAACGGAACTATGAATTCTTGGCCGAGTAGCCAGAAAAATTCATCAGGAGCATTACAGTAAACCGATAATTTATGACCCGTATATCCCTTTCCTTCTGTCTTTCCAGAGTTTAGTAATTTGATTTGGCTGTATACTCTGGTTCTAGCCTTTTGTGCTGAAAGATTTTTTGTAGATGACTCGAAACTCTCCAAAAGGGTAATGAATTTTATTTCAGAATCAGGCTGTGGTTTCGATTTCGTTATCTTCGAAATTACAGTGTTGACCGCTGCAGTGGAGAACTGACGATCGAATTCCGATGATAGAACAAAATTTACATTGTAATATGAAAATAAATATTCCTGCAAGGGTATGCCAAAACCGACATCTAACCATGTATTGGAGCAAATGAAAATTTGAACTCCACCTGGACGCAGCAATTGCATTGCTCGAACATAAAAATAGCAATACAAATCCGACTTCTTTTCAACAGGCTTGATGATACTTTTACCGAACTTGTTAACAGCCTCGCTATACAATTCAAACAGTTTGTTTTTGTAATCAGCTGGTTTGATATCCTCTTGTCGCACATAAGGAGGGTTTGCTAAGACTAGGTCAAAACCACCATTCTTCGAGAACACACCTGCAAAATGTATTCTAAAATCAACGCTGTCTGGAAAGTCTCTTTGCTGACGAAGTTGGAAACGTATTTGCGCCTCTTCTTCTTTAATTTCTTTTCTCAAAGCTTCGATTCCTGACGTTACAGAAAGGTAAACCTCTTTCTTTTCAGCAAGCCTATCTGCTTGTTCGTACAAGCTCCCTCTAATCCAATCTACTTGGGATGGATTTGGGGCGAGTAATGCATCCCCAGTTTCAATATTGAAATCAAGATTTGGAAGTTGAATCGGTTCATCAGATTCGACAGCCAAGGACAACCACAAACGTACCATAGCGATTTGCGTTGCGAAAGGATCGAGGTCAACCCCAAAGATGGAGCGGCTAATGATGTGAAGTTTCAAATCGTATTTACTACGGTAAAACTCAGATGATAGGGTTTGCAGATTTTCATGAATTTTGATTAGCTCTTGAAGCAAGCCAAGAAGGTATGCTCCCGATCCACAGGCTGGATCTATTGCTTTAATTCCATCCAATGCTTCCCTGATTTTCTTTGCATCTTGTATTAAAATCGCTTCTGTTTCTTCAAAATCGACTAAATTCCTGATTTTTTCTTTATCAACATCGGTCTTGTCTTCTAAGATCGACTTGAGCCCTTCTTTGCACATGTATGAAACAACGACTCTTGGGGTGTAGAAAGCCCCTTTTCCATCCCTATCCGTCACCAACTCCTCGAACATGGTCCCAATCATTTCTGGATCGATAGCAACCTGCTCATCAAACGGCGTTGATTCCTGCACGGTGAAATTGTATCTGTAGAGAAGTCCATCCATACCGATTATGGGGGCGAACACTTCGTTTGGAAGGTCCGAAAATTCTCTTTCGAATGGCGATGGTTCAAACAATCCTCCGCCTATGAGTTCAACCTCGCCATAAATCTCTGATGCCTGCTTTCCAGGTACAACCAATCCTTCCAAGGCCATTGGCAAGAAACCCTCTTTGTAGAATTTCTTGTCGCTATCAAGGAATGAATCGTAGAGATTGCGCAAATAATTTCCATCGGGGCCAAATCTCAGCCAACCTTTCTTTTCAATAAATCGAAGGAAAAGAAAACGATTGAAAACCAATTGAACATACCTGTGTATCTCATCATTATCATCACGTCCTGCATGATTTAGCAATTCTGTTTTGAAATCGTTGAATGTTTGCTTATAGTCTGAGTAGAACTTCCTCGATACCTTCTGAATATCGAAAGCCTTGACAATGTTTTCGAGATTGTCTTCTTCGCTTATCGATTGGTCGTAGACGAGGTGCGGTAAATTCTCAGTGCACAACGTACGAATTGCATCTCCATCATTAGGCCCCCAGCCAAAGGATTGTAGCTTTGGCAAGGCTGTCTCCCCCATGTTGGTAAACCTTGCAAACTCGTAATGTGTATGCTCATGATGACACATAAACAACAATTGGTCTTGAGACCACGTCTGATGACTTGCAGTAGGCCGTACTTTTTCGACTAAATTTCGTAGTAAATTTCGTAGTGGTGTTGTCATTCCCCGTCCTTTAGTAAATACGGAATTAGATCCGAACCTTACAATGAACATTCCTAATGGCCATCCCGGGAATTTTGCAATTTGGAAGAGGTCTTGAATGCCATCTTCACTTCGCAAATCCATTGACTCTAGTTCTTGATTCCAATCGTACCCGAGCTCATCAAAATCAAACTCTTCAAGATCATTAATTTCAATCGGCCAATTCAACGCGTCTTTGAGGAGTTTTTTGACGAAAATCTCAGGATCGTTTGAGCCTTGAATCTCCTTGATGGCATTGAAAATCTTGGTTGAGATTTCATCTGCCATAGCCCCCCGTAACCTAGGTTTGGTAAAAACCTCTTGACACTCTATGCCAAGGTTTCGACTCCGACTGTTTGGTTCTGGGAGAGGGGAATTTCATGATTCAAAGCAGGGAAAAACGATTCTATCACAAAACGCCCTCTTCTCGTAACAGACGAATCTTTGTTTCAATTCCACCAGGTCCACTGTAGCCACCCAAAGATCCATCTGTTCGGACGACTCGATGGCAAGGGATTTCCGGAGCGTATGGATTCTTTCCAATTGCATTGGCAACTGCACGGACAGCCTTTGGTCGACCGATTTGTTGAGCAATCTCAAGGTATGTACGAGTCTCACCACGAGGTATCGTTTTCAGAGCCTCCCAGACCGAAATCTGGAACGGTGATCCCTTCATTCTACTCAGACGTCAAATCGGTCTGCGTTCATGACCTTGTTCCATGCAGCAACGAAGTCACCAACGAACTTGTCGTGGTTGTCGTTTTGTGCATAGACTTCAGCAATGGCTCGAAGTTGGGAGTTGCTTCCAAAGACGAGATCGTAACGAGTTGCTGTACGGACATCTGCTCCAGTCTTGCGGTCACGT
>MDTD01190634.1_pt1 | contig 13215 bp, 16 predicted proteins | sample 811221 | NCBI WGS metagenome assembly MDTD01 (sample SAMN05326646, study PRJNA326480) | marine metagenome | isolation source: seawater | place: Pacific Ocean: South West | collected 2011 | reverse complement strand
TCGAACTGGCACTCCCAAAAGGGCAAGGATTTTAAGTCCTTTGTGTCTACCAATTTCACCACGAGGGCACGTCGTTATTATTGTTAGTATATTAATACACAAGAGTTTTAAAGAAGTAAAAAAAAATTATTTATAGTAATATTTAAAACTTATAAATTATTATTGCCACATGAAAAAGATCTTAATTTACAATTCTGGAGGTGGATTAGGTGATTCTATTCAAATAATTCCTTTATTGCTTAGCCTTAAAAATCATTATAGGAAATCTAAAATTTTATATTTGGGCGCTCATCCAAATCATTTTGAGGGTAAATTAAAAGAATATAATATTAAAATAGAAACGCTTAATCTTAATCTTAAATATTTTGGGTTCAGATGGTGGCATTTATTTTTCGTAAAAAAAAATTTTAAAAAAATTAGTGAGAGTAAATTTGATCTAATAATTGATCTTCAATCAAAATTCAGAAATTCTTTAATTTTAAAACAAATTCCGCATATCAGTTTTTATTCAACTACTTTTAATGGTTTTTTTTCTACTAACAAACGTAAAATAAAATATAAAAACCATGTTGAAAACTTGAGTTTTTTTTTGAATGAAAAAATTAAGCAGATTAATTTTAATTTTAATAAATTACCTAAAAATTTATTAAATGAAGCTAAAAGATTACTTCCTAAGTCAGATTATATAGGTTTTTCAATTACTCAAGGTAATAAATATAGGAAAAAAAGTTGGTCAATTTATAAATTCATATCTCTTGCCAATAAGTGTTTGATTAAGAAAAAAATTCCAGTTTTTTTTATTGAGAAGAACCAAGAGCAAATTATTGAAAAAATTAAAAATCAGGTTCCTACAGCATTATTTCCAGAATTAAAATCTAATCTTTCTTGTCCAGCATTAGTAACTGCGTTATCGTCTAGATTAAGTCAGGCTATAACGATTGATAATGGTGTTATGCATATGATGTCTCTTTCTAATACACCAATGATTGCTTTATTCGGCCCCACTAATTCTGAAAAATTTGCACCCAACAATAATTATACAATTATTTTAGACTCAAAAAAACTTTATAACTCAAAAGATATTAATACCATTACTGTCGATGATGTTTTTACTAAAATTTGATAGATAAAAAATTTTTTATAAGATCAAACAATTTATCTTTAAATGTAAGTCTGTTATCAACTATACGATTAAAATATCTTAAATTATAATTGGTATTAATTTTGTCATTATTGTTAATTTTATTATTTGAAAAATATATATTTTTTTCGTAAGTAATATTTTCATCAACGTTATTAATTTTTTGAATTATAAAACTTTTCTTTTTTAAAAATTTTTTGACCTCAGTAATTGTATGATTTTTTTCATATAATGATTTTTTTTTATTTATTGCTGCCTCTAAAACTCCTCTACAAACTAAACTAATTTTATTTTTCAAACCACGTAAAACTTTGAGATCATTCCCTTGGGTATCAATATGAAGATAATTTATCTTTTTAATTTTATTATCTTTGCAATAATCTTCAAGAGTTATGGTTTTAATCTTTATTCTTTTTATAACTTTACAATGTGCCTCTCTATAACCGGGCCATGTTTTATCAATATTTTTAGAAAAATTATTAAGTGATGATACTGTAGGATTTTTTGCTATGTTGAAAGTTGATAATCCATTTTTATCACTTACCGCAAGATTATTTAATTTATAATTTTTTATTTTAACATTTTTATATTTTTCTATTTTTTTTTTATTAGTCTTTATTTTGTTAATAAGTTCGGGATTAGCTTCAAAAGCATGAACCATTATTGTTGGATTTTTTAGAGCCAAAATCAAGCCGTCAAGACCATTAAAAGCTCCTACATCAAATATCGTTTTATTATTAATCATTATTTCAAAACTTCACTTTCTTAATTATATATTTAAAATTTTAATATTTTTTTTAGCAACTAAATCTTTTAAGTCTTTTTCTACTTTTTTTAACAAAGGCTTTGAATGAGATCTTGTAACTATTGAAACACCTATTTTACCTAATCTAAAAAAAGGATAGCTTCCAATCTCTAGATTTTTTTTATATTTTTTTTGAATTAATCCAAGTTTTTTTGAAATATTGCTCTCAACTGTATAAAGGTTCATTGTTTTGCTATGAATTTTTAAACCTTTGATTAAATATCTTTTACAATTTTCAATCATTGAATTTAAAATTGATGGGACACCTGGAAAAGATAAAACATTTTTAATAATGAATCCTGGTGCAGCGCTAGACGGATTATAAATTAATTTAGATCCTCGAGGCATCTTTGCCATTTTTTTTCTTCCGTCATTGAATTTTTTTTTTCCATAGTATTTTTCTAAAATTGAAAATGCTTCGGCATGATATTCGTATTTAACTTTAAAAGCCTTTGAAATTGACTTAGCGGTAATATCGTCATGTGTTGGGCCAATACCTCCCGTCGTAAAAACATAATTAAATTTCTTTGATAATGATAAAATACATTCTACTATTTTTTTTTCCTCATCAGGAATAATTCTAACCTCTCGCACTGAAATTCCACAGCTAGAATTCAACCAATTGGAGATAAAATTGATATTCTTATCTTGTGTTCGCCCTGATAGTATTTCATTTCCAATTATTAATATTGCGGCATTTACTTTTTTTTTCATAAAGATAATAAATATATATGAATTATAAAAATAAATTAATACCAGGACTATTAATAAAAAGATATAAGCGTTTTTTTGTTGATATAAAATTGCGCAATGGGATTATCACAGCACATTGTCCTAATACAGGGTCTATGCAAGGTCTCTTGCAAAAGAATAATAAAGTATGGATTAGTAAATCTAATAATCCTAATCGTAAGTTAAAATATACTTTAGAAATTATTCAAGATAGAAATTCAAAAGTTGGCGTAAACACGCACCTTAGTAATAAAATTGTTCATCACGCTCTTCAAAATAATTTAATCAAAGAAATTAAAAATATATTAGAAATTAAACCCGAAACTAAATTTGGATCTAATACAAGATTTGATTTTTTGATCAAAAATAAAAGTAATAAAATATTTTTAGAAGTAAAAAACGTAACATTATCGAGAAAAAAAAATATAGCTGAGTTTCCTGATGCTGTAACCTCAAGAGGTCTGAAGCATATTAATGAGTTAGTTCAAGCCTCTAAGGAAAAATACAAAATTTTTATTATTTATTTAGTTCAAAGAGATGATTGCAATTCCTTTAAGATAGCAAAAGACATTGATCCAGCATATGCCAAAGCTTTGAGTAAAGCTGTTAAAAACAATTTAAAAATTCTTACCTATGATTGTAAATTTTCTTCAAAAGGAATAAAACTAAATAAAAAAATTAAATTTATTTCTTAATGATTGAAAATTTTAAAGAGTCTTTTGAAAAAACTAAAATAGCTGGAGGGATAGCTGCTGGTGCTTTAGATGAAGTTTATAAAATAATTAAACCTGGTATATCTACTAATGATATAGATAAAATTTGCTATGAATACATTAATGATCATAAGGCATATTCTGCCCCTTTATTTTACCGTGGTTTTCCAAAAGCCTGCTGTACATCTACTAATCATGTTGTATGTCATGGGATACCATCTGATAAGATTTTAAAAGAGGGAGATATTGTAAATGTTGATGTAACAGCTTTTAAAGATGGTTGGCACGGAGACACTAGTAGAATGTTTAAAATAGGAGAAGTTTCTGTTAAAGCTGAAAAACTTATTCAAGCCACTTATGACTCAATGATGAAAGCAATTAAAATAGTTAAGGATGGAATTAATCTTGGTGATATTGGTTCAACAATACAAACCCACGTAGAAGCGAAAGGATTTTCTGTTGTTCAAGATTTTTGTGGACATGGAATAGGAAAAACTTTTCATAAAGAACCTACTGTTTTGCATTACGGAGAAAAAGGAGCTGGTGAAAAAATTAAAACTGGTATGATTTTTACTATCGAACCAATGATAAACCTTGGGAAATATGAAACTAAAATATTAAACGATGGATGGACTTCAGTTACTAAAGATAAGTCATTATCAGCACAATTTGAACATACAATAGGTGTAACAAAAGATGGATGTGAAATTTTTACTCAATCAAATAAAGAAAACTAAATTCGATGATAGAAAGATATTCTAGAAAAGAAATAAAAAGTATCTGGGAAGATCATAATAGATATTCGATTTGGTTAAATATTGAATTGGCTGCTGCAGAAGCCATGGAAAAACTAAATATCATTCCTAAAGGTGTTGTAAAAAAAGTAAAATCAAAAGCTAAAATAAATCCAAAACGAATTTTACAAATTGAAAATAAAGTTAAACATGACATTATAGCTTTTTTAACCTCAATTACTGAAAGAGCTGGGAAAGAAGCAAAATATCTACACAAAGGGATGACTTCGTCAGATGTTCTAGACACTTGTTTTAATATACAATTAAAACAATCAGGAGAAATACTATTAAAAGATATAAATCAGTTACTACAATCAATTAGAAAACAAGCTTTAAAACATAAATACACTTTATGTATTGGTAGAAGTCACGGTATTCATGCTGAACCAATAACTTTTGGATTAAAAATGCTATCTTTTTATCAAGAATTTTTAAGAAACAAAAAACGTTTAGAAAATTCAATTCAAGAAATATCTACATGTGCAATTTCAGGTGCAGTTGGAACTTTTGCCAACATTGATCCACGTGTGGAAAGTTTTGTTGCTAAAAAACTAAAATTAAATGTAGAACCTATTTCAACCCAAATAATTCCCAGAGATAGACATGCACAGTTTTTTTCAACACTAGGTATCATCGCAAGCTCTATAGAAAGATTCGCTATAGAAATTCGACATCTTCAGAGAACAGAAGTTTTAGAGGTAGAAGAATTTTTTGGAAAAAAACAAAAAGGTTCATCAGCAATGCCACATAAAAAAAATCCAATTTTGAGTGAAAACTTAACTGGTCTAGCAAGATTAATAAGGTCTTGTGTTATACCTGCTTTAGAAAATGTAGCTCTTTGGCATGAAAGAGACATTTCCCACTCTGCTGTAGAAAGGAATATTGGTCCAGATTCTACAATAGCTCTTGACTTTGCTTTAATTAGATTAAGCAACGTAATTAAAAATCTTAATATCTATCCAAAAAATATGAAAAAAAATTTGAATTTAACTAATGGCATATTTTTTTCACAAAGATTACTTTTAGAATTAACTACTGTTGGTTTTACTAGAGAAGAATCTTATAAAATTGTTCAAAGAAATGCGATGCAAGCATGGAAGGAAAATTCTTCTTTTTATGATAAAATTATATCAGATAAAAAAATTACAAATAAAATAACTGTTAATAAGATTAAAAAGTTATTTAATTTTAGTTACCATACAAAAAAAATTAATATAATTTTTAATAGAAGTCTTAAAAAGTAATTTCATGAATAAAGGTAAAAAACTATACGAAGGTAAAGCTAAAATCATCTACGAAACGAAGGATAAAAATTTAGTTATTCAACATTTTAAAGATGATGCTACAGCTTTTAATAATTTAAAAAAAGCTAATGTTGAAGGTAAAGGTGTCCTTAATAACAGAATATCCGAATATATATTAACTAATCTTTCACAGTGTGGAATAAAAACTCACTTTATAAAACGATTAAATATGAGAGAGCAACTTATAAAAAAAGCTGAAATATTTCCGATTGAATTTATTGTAAGAAATATTGCTACCGGCTCTTTAACTTCAAGACTTGGTATTCCTGAGGGCACAGTACTAGAAAAACCATTATTAGAGTATTGTTATAAAAAAGATGAACTTAATGATCCTTTAATTTCAAAAGAACATATTTACTCATTTGGTTGGGCTTCAAAAAAAGAAATAAAATATATTGATGAAACAACTCTTAGGATAAATGATTTACTATTAGGGATGTTTAGAGGGATAGGTATAAAATTAGTTGATTTTAAAATTGAATATGGAAAAACTTGGAATAAAGACTCAGAAGAGAGTGAAATAGTTTTAGCTGATGAAATAAGTCCAGATACGTGTCGTTTATGGGATGCAAAAACTGAAAAAAAATTAGATAAAGATAGATTCAGGAAAGATTTAGGTAACATTATTCAAGGATATCAGGAAGTAGCTAGAAGATTGGGTATTATGCCTGAAGAGACAAATATAAGTGAAGTAAACTTTGGAAAAACTATCCCAATAAAATTCAAAAAAAAATAAATTGAAATTCTCAATCACAGTAACTCTTAAAAAAGATGTTTTGGACCCTCAAGGAAAAGTCATACAAAATACTTTAGTAGCTATGGGAATCAATGAACTAAAAAGTATAAGGCAAGGAAAGCACTTTGAAGTTGAGATTAATGAAAAAGATGAATCTGTAGCACAAAATAAAATTGAAGAAATGTGTAAAAAGCTTTTAGTAAATTTAATTATTGAAGATTATAAAATTAGAAAAATTTAATGAAATCATCTGTAATTGTTTTTCCTGGCTCCAATTGTGACAGAGATATTGCAATGGCTTTGGAGTCAATGCAATTTAAAAATCAAATGGTTTGGCACAAAGAAACTAGACTGCCGAAATCTGATTTAATAGTCATACCAGGTGGTTTTTCATACGGGGATTATCTTAGATCAGGAGCAATCGCAGGAAAATCTCTTATTATTGATGAGGTAATTAAAGCTGCTAATTCAGGATGTTTAGTTTTAGGAATTTGTAATGGATTTCAAATTTTAACTGAGACGGGTTTATTAAATGGAACATTGCTAAGAAATAAAAATTTAAAATTCATTAATAAAGACGTAAACATCAAAGTTATAAATAATGATACTAAATTTTCAAATAAATATAAAAAAAATCAAATTTTGAAAATAAATATAGCTCATAATGAAGGCAATTATTTTACAAGTCAGTATCATTTAGATGAACTTCAAAAAGAAAATTTAATCGCATTTAAATATTGTGACGAAATTGGAAATATTAATGAAAATTCAAATCCTAATGGATCTTTGAAGAATATAGCTGGTATTTTTAATTTGAAAAAAAATATTTTAGGGATGATGCCTCACCCTGAAAGAATGGTAGATAAAGTTATATCTAATAAAGATGGTGTTAATTTATTTTCAAGTTTACTTAATTAAAATGAAAATTACTGATCAAATCATAGAAAAACACGGATTAAAGAAAGATGAGTTCAAAAATATTAAAAAATTATTGAAAAGAGAACCAAATTTGCTTGAACTTGGAATTTTTTCAGCAATGTGGAATGAACATTGTTCTTATAAATCCTCTCGAAAACATCTTAAAAGTCTTCCTACTAAAGGAAAACAAGTTATACAAGGACCTGGAGAAAATGCAGGTGTGATTGATATCGGAGATGATGATGCAATAGTTTTTAAAATTGAAAGTCATAATCATCCCTCTTACATTGAGCCATACCAAGGGGCTGCGACTGGTGTAGGAGGAATACTTAGAGATGTTTTTACAATGGGAGCAAGACCTATTGCTTTGTTGAATTCAATACATTTTGGAAGTCCCAACCATCCTAAAACTAAAAATCTTTTAAATGGAGTTGTATCTGGAATAGGAGGTTATGGAAACTGCATAGGAATACCTACGGTAGGAGGAGAAACTAAATTTAATGAAACATACAACGAAAATATTTTAGTTAATGCTATGGCAGTTGGTCATGCAAAAAAAAGCAAAATATTTTATTCTAAAGCGAAAGGTTTAAATAAATCAGTTGTCTATGTAGGTTCTAAGACAGGTAGAGATGGAATTCACGGAGCCTCAATGGCTTCTGCCGAATTTGATGAAAATTCTGAAGAAAAAAAACCTACTGTACAAGTAGGAGATCCATTTACTGAAAAGCTATTAATGGAAGCTTGTTTAGAATTAATGAAAGATAATTCAATAATTTCTATTCAAGACATGGGTGCTGCAGGATTAACATCTTCAAGTGTTGAGATGGCATCAAAGGGTGATTTAGGAATAGAGCTTGAGCTTGATAAGGTTCCTTGCAGAGAAGAAAATATGACCCCTTATGAAATGATGTTGTCCGAAAGCCAAGAGCGAATGCTTATTATTCTCGAAGATGGAAAAGAGTCTTCTGCAAAAAAAATATTTGATAAATGGGATTTAGATTTTGTTGTAATCGGTAAAACTACAAGCTCAAATAATCTTACATTAAAATTTAATAATAAAATTGAGGGAGAAATTCCTATTGAGGCTTTAGCTTCTAAAGCTCCGATTTATGATAGAAAATGGATAAGAAGAAAACCAAAAAAAACCAAGGTTGATTTAAAAGACCTTAAAAAAATTAAAATCGAAGATGCTTTAATAAAGATTTTATCTAGTCCAAATCATTCAAATAAAAGTTGGGTCACTAACCAATACGATCAAATGGTGATGTGTGATACCATTCAAAAATCTGGATCAGATGCAGCGATTATCAGGGTACACAATAAAGACAAAGCTATTGCTGTGTCAGTAGACTCTTCTGCAAATTATTGTAAATCATTCCCAATCACAGGTGGTAAACAAATTGTATGTGAAAATTGGAGAAATTTAATTACTGTAGGAGCAAAACCATTAGCAATTACAAATTGTTTAAACTTTGGAAATCCGGAAAATCAAGAAATAATGGGTGAGTTTGCAGAATGCTTAGAAGGTATAAAGGAAGCTTGTGAATATTTAAATTACCCCGTGGTCTCAGGTAATGTTTCATTTTATAATGGAACAAATAAAAAAAATATTGACCCAACTCCAGTTATAGGAGGAGTGGGATTGATTAAAAAATTTTCATCTCCTGTTGACCACAATTTAAAAAAAGAAAATAGTAATTTAATACTTATAGGAAAAACTTTTGGTCATTTGGAGCAAAGTTGCTTTTTAAAAGAAAATTATTCTATTAGTGATGGCATGCCCCCAGAAATTAATCTTATGAATGAAAAAAATAATGGTGAAAGTTTACTAAAACTTTTAGACAAAAACTTGGTTTTATCATCTCATGACGTATCTGATGGTGGTTTAATAACAGCTCTAGCTGAAATGTCGTTAGAATCAAGTTTTGGAGTTAAAATTCATAAACCAAAAAAATTAACTAACTTGTTCAAGTATTTTTTTGGTGAAGATCAAGCTAGATATGTTGTAGAAATAGAAGACAAAAACTTAAAAAAAGTTGAAAAAATTTTGAAAGACAATAATGTATATTTTGAAAAAATTGGTAATACACAACATAAATACTTCGAAATTGAAGATGAATTAAAAATAAATAATAAAGATTTATTTAAAATTAATAATGAATGGTATAATAATTTTTAATGCCTTTACCTGTTGAAGAAATAAAAAAATTGATAAAAGACTCTATTCCAGATGCTACAATTGAAATTAAAGATTTAATGGGAGATAACAATCACTATTCTGCTGTCATAAAATCTTCTCAATTTAATAATTTAAGTAAAATAGAACAACACAAGCTTGTATATAAATCTTTAAAAGGTAAAATGGGAAACGAATTACACGCTTTATCAATAACAACTGAAGGAAAATAATGGAAATTAAAGAAAAAATTGAAGATTTAATAAGAGATAATGAAGTATGTTTATTCATGAAAGGTACGCCTGACGCTCCTCAATGCGGTTTTTCAATGGCTGTATCGAATGTACTTAAGCACTTAAATGTAAAATTTAAAGGTATAAATGTTTTAGAGGATGAAAATTTGAGACAAGGTATAAAAGATTTTAGTGATTGGCCTACTATACCTCAACTATACGTTAAAAAAGAATTCATTGGAGGTTGTGATATTGTTAAAGAAATGTTTGAAAAGGGTGAATTAAAAAAGCTTTTTGAAGACAAACAAATCATTTAAATTAATTACAAAATAAATGAGGCAGTATATTTACAAAATTATAATTGCGATAATAGCTGTTGTAATTACATTCGAATTTACAATTGGCAAAGAATTATCAAAAATCAACGAAAAAATTGATCTTTTTGGTTCAGCGGATGGAAGAAAAAAAATAATCTTATCTCTTAAAAAAGAAATAAGAAAAGCTAACGAAAAGGAAAACTATCTTGATGAAGAAGAGAGAGAATTAATAAAAAATTTTATACTTAAGATGCAAAAAGAGCTAAATTTAAATAATTAATTACATTTAAATATTTTAGCTAAAGTGATTTCTTCAGAAGAAAAATTTATATTTATTGTTTCATTATACAAATTTTTACAATTATTTGGAACGCCTTTATCTAAAGCTCTCTCTGTAAGAATAGCATAAAAAGGTCTTTCATTTTTTTTATGCAGTTGACTAAAATTTTTAAAACACTTTTTCTTTGAATTAAGAAATATATTTATCCTATTATTTGTATTAGAAATTATACACTCATTATTGTAACCGTTTGAGTATAAAAAATTTGCAATTTTTTTATTTGATACTCCCCAATAATCTAGTTCAAATACACCATCTATTTTGGATAATAGAGACAAATTATTTAACCATATATAATTATAGGGATAAATTTTTAGATTTTGAAAAATAAAAAATAATGAAAAAATTACTAAACCTGAATAAGCAATTTTTTTATTAAATATATAAATCGAAAATAAAGAAATAATCAACAAAATTGGAATTAAAAATAATAACTGTCTTAACTCATCATAAAGATTTACTTTCAGTAAAATTAAAGAAAAGATAATAAAAAAAGTTGATAAAATTAAAGAACCAAGAGTTATAATATTAAATTTATTTGAAAATATCTTTTTTTCAATAAATGGAAATAAAGCCAAGCCTAACAAAACTATTATTGGTAATTTAAACAGTAGCCAAATAGGAATATATGTAGGAGGTAAATCTTGGGCTTTCATACATTCTCCTAGAGTTAATGTGCAAACAGTTTGTATATGATTGCTCATGTATTTTATTGAGTCAAAAATTAAAAGAGGATCACTCCAATAATTAGGATGAAAGAGATAAAAAAAGAAAATCAAAAATAACAAAAATAAAAATATATTTTTATAAATCTTTATTAAAAATTCAAAAAAATTAATTTTAAAAGTGTTCGTAGTAATTACAAGTAATAATAAATATTGAATAAATATAAGAATACCAGAAATTCTTATAGAGAGAAGAAAAGCTGTAAGTATTGATAAAATTAAAAAATCTTTATTATTGAGTTCATTTTTTTTAATAAAAAATTTTACAATCTTTAATGAATAGTATGTGCAAATTAACCAAACTGACATAAAGGGAATGTCTAAAGTATTGAAATAACTATGGCCTATTAAGTATGGATACAAAAGATAGAAAATTAGTGATAAGTAAATATATTTCTTATCAATATCAAATATATTTAAAATTTTTTTGAAATAAATTCCTGAAATAAAAAATAAAATTACTATTGATGGATGTTTAAGAAGTAATGGATGTAAGTTGATAGACAAAATTGTAAATATAAATTCAAGTAATTTTTCGATTGGATATGAAAAGATTTGAAAACCTATTCCATAAAAATTCATTCCATAATCTTGAAAATTAACTTCAAAATTCGATCCAAAAAAATAATTAGAGTAAATTTTTTTATTAATTTGCCAAACTAAGTCATGATGATGTTCATCATGTGTTAAACCTACATTTAAAGATAAAATTATTGATAAAATAAAATAAGATAAGATGAATAAATTAAATAAAATTCTTATAAAGTTAAATTGATTCATTAAATTTTCTTTATAAAACATATATCCGAGTCTTTTAGATTACCTTTAAATATTTCAATATACTCAATATTTTTTATTAAGTAATTTTGGTCACCTTTAGTAAGTATGTTCGACTCTGAAATAACTTTATTTTCTAAATTTTTTAATAATTCGTCAACTAAAATATGCTCAATATTTTTATTACGTTCATAATAATTAGGATGCTTAAAATCTTCTATTACATAAAAACCATCATTGGTTAAAAATTTAAAAAAAGTTTTTAAATTAACTAAAATATCACTTAAATCATGTGATCCATCATCTATTATCAAATTAAAATTATCTATTTTATGTTTCTTAAAGATATTTTTTAAATTTTTTTTAATTTGTGATGTATTATTTATATCAAGTCCAAAAACATGTATTTTTTTTGAATCAAAATTAAAATTTGAAATGTTGATATCAAAGCAAAATATTTTTGATAAAGGAAAATATTTGCTAAAAGCTGCAGCCGAAGATCCTGCATAAGAACCTATTTCTAAAATATTTATTTCTTGATTTTCAAATTTATTTAATTTCTTAGAATAAAATTTAGAAAATCCATGTCCTTGATCACCTGATATTTTAAAAATATCTGCTTTATCGCTACCATAATGATGAAAAAGTTCATCCAATGTTTTATTTTTAATCAAATCTTCGTCTAATTTGATTTTTTTTTTAAATTTATAGATAATTTTTCTCTTTAATAAGCTAAAAAAATTCAATTACCTAGAATAGTATTCAATTACAAGATTTGGTTCCATGATTACCGGGAAAGGCACTTCTGCAAACTTGGGAACTCTGACAAGTTTAGCAGTTTTATTTTTATCATCTAATTGAATGTACTCTGGAACATCTCTTTCTTTACTTTGTAAAGAACCATCAATTACAGCTAATTTTTTTGATTTTTCCCTTACTTCAATTAAGTCAGTATTTCTGACGACATAACTAGATATGTTAACTCTTTTTTTATTTACTTTAATATGACCATGATTAATCATTTGTCTTGCAGAAAAAACTGTTGGCGCAAATTTTGCCCTGTAAATAACGGTGTCGAGTCTACTTTCAAGTAATGCAATTAAATTTTCGGTTGTGTCACCTCTTTTAGAAAGAGCTTTTCTGTAAATGTTTCTAAATTGTCTTTCATTAATATTTCCATAATAAGCTTTTAATTTCTGTTTTGCTTGTAACTGTACGCCATAATCAGTTGGTTTGCCTTTTTTATTTTGACCGTGTTGTCCTGGAGGATAAGCTCTAGAGTTAAATGGGCTCTTAGGTCTGCCCCATATATTCGCTTTTAATCTTCTATCAACTTTGTGTTTTGATTTAAGTCTTTTTGTCATATTTAATTATTGTGTTGTTATAAGGTTTGATAATGATTTGTCAATTAAGCTTTAATACTATTTTTTACTTAATGTGCTAATAATACTAGCTAAAATCCTTAATTCTTTATCATTTGGTTCTAATCTATAAATAAGAT
>MDTD01043555.1_pt1 | contig 13215 bp, 12 predicted proteins | sample 811221 | NCBI WGS metagenome assembly MDTD01 (sample SAMN05326646, study PRJNA326480) | marine metagenome | isolation source: seawater | place: Pacific Ocean: South West | collected 2011 | reverse complement strand
TACGAAAAAAAAAAGGTTCATATAATAACAATCTAATCTCAGGTTTTGCTGGATTTGATAATAATATTAAAAGAAAAATTTTTTCTTCAAACAAAATAAATATCTTAGATAATAAAAAAACAATTAAGCAATATTTAGGTAAAAATCAAATTGTAGTAGCTGGCTCTTGTAGAGATAATGATTGGCTTATTAAGTTTTGTAAGTTAAATAATATTTTTTTAGCAATACATAAGAATCCAGCAAACTTTGACACAGATGGAACTATTGATCCTGACTTATATCTAGTTCACTCAAATTATCTTATAAATAAAAATAATGAAAAATTTACTTATAATATTGGTTCATTGCATTATGATTTTCTTTATCAAGAGAGTAGAAACAATAAAATATTAAAAAAGTATAATTTAAAAAAAAATAATTATTTAATATTCTTTGATGAAGGACCTCAATTTTCACAAAAATTTCTTCTTATTGAAAAATTAAAAATACTTAATAATCTTAAAAAATCTAAGTATGAAATTATTATTAAATTTCACCCAACCTTCTTACAAAAAAGAAAACTCAAGATGACTTCATCTTTTAGAAAATATTTAAAAGAAATTAAAAAAAATTTTAAAATTTGTAATAACAATGATTATCCAGTATTACTAAAGAATTGTTTATTTGGTATTTCCAATTTTGGGACAATATTTTACGAACTAAACTACTTTGGGAAGCCAATATTATATATAAATAGACTGAACTATTTTAAAAATCTTTTCGAATTCAAAACAATTAATATTAAATCAAATATTAGATTTCAAAACCTTTACTACAATGAATTTCTAAAAATTAATAAATATAAAATTGATAAAAAAAAATTTTTGTCATCAAATTTAAAATTTAATTTTAAATTTTATGGAGCAGATATAACCGATAAGGAAATATTAAAATTTTTAAAAACAAACAATTTTAAATTTAAAAAAAAAATAATTCCATTTTATGGAGAGAAATTCATGAAAATTGTATATAAAAAATATAAATTGAAAAAAAATTATAATCCAATATTAAATTTTTATTTTATTTCTAAGTTCTTATTTTTTTACTATTTAAGAGTTTTTAACAATAAATTTTTATCATTTTTAAGTTATTTATAAAACTGAAAGCTATATAGGTAAATTCATATAATCATTTATGTTGACTGTTCAACATTTGAACTATATTGTTCAATTTATGAACACAAAAAAAAATATATATAAAAAAAATGAAGATCATCTAGAACTATTAAGATCAGTTCATAATAATCCAGAGGCATCCCAAAGAGATTTAGCAAAAAAATTGAATATGAGCTTAGGTAAATTAAATTATTTAATTAAATCTCTTAGTAACAGAGGACTTATAAAAATTCAAAACTTTTCAAAAAGTCAAAATAAAATTAATTATATTTATATCCTTACTTCTGAGGGTTTGAAAAGAAAAATTGCAATGACATTTAAATTTATGGAAGTGAAAATGAAAGAATACGATGAGTTAAAAAAGGAGGTGGACAATGTGGGTAGTGGCAAAAATAAAAAGTAATTCACTAAATCTTTTTAAAAACGATATCAATAAAAGACTTAAGAATATTAAATTGTATTATCCAAAAATAAATTATAAGAATTCAGACAAAAATATACTTAAGGATTATATTTTTTGCTATCATGAAAAATTTAAAGAAAATTTCCATAAACATTTTAAAAATTTTAAAGGTTTAACGTATTTTTTAGAAAATAACAAAAAATCACAAATAGATATAATCAGCTTTATAAACTACTGTCATGATCATGAGGATAATGAGGGTTATATTAAAAATACTTTTTTTAAGAAAAGTATTACAAATTTTGGACAGTTTGTTAATGGACCATTTGCAAATTACATGTTTGAAATCGCCAGTAAAGAAAAAAAGAAAATTAAAGTTTTATTGGGTAATTATAAAATAAATGTTTCTGATAATAATAATATTTTATATCAAAACATTTAAGAGAACACATAAGGTTTAAATATGAGAAAGAAAATGTTATTTGACCTAGTGCGGAGCTTTGCTTAAATAATTTTTTTTGAAAGATAATGTTTAAATTATGTTTAAAAAAAAAATGAAAACTTTAATTATTTCAGAGATAGGTGTAAATCATGATGGAAGCTTGAAAAAATTAAAAAAACTAATTTATTCTTCAAAAAAAATTGGAGCTGATATTGTAAAGTTGCAAATTTATAATACTAACGAACTTACAATAAAAACTTCAAAAGTTGCAAATTATCAAAAAAGGATTGGGAAAAATCAGTTTAAAATTTTAAAAAAATATGAATTATCAGAAAGCACTATAAAAAATATTATTAGTTATTGTAAAAAAATAAAAATTAACCTTTTTTCAACTTGCTTTGATATTACTAGTTTTAAAAAATACAATAAATTATCAAAATCAAATTTATATAAAATTTCATCAGGAGATCTTAGTAATTTACCTTTGATATTTGAAATTGCTAAAAATAAGAAAAAAATTATTTTATCTACAGGTATGTCAAATCTAAAAAATATCGATTTAGCATTAAAAACTATTATTTTTGCTTACAAAAAAAGTTTTGATGATCCCCATATCGATAAAATTAAAAAAATAAAACTTAATAAAAAAAACACTCAAATTATTAAAAAAAAAGTTTCTATATTACATTGTGTTAGTTCATATCCTGCAAAACTAAATCAATTAAATCTTAATTATATTTCCACTTTAAAAAAAAAGTACAATATGCAAATTGGATTATCTGATCACAGTAAAAGTTTGATCTCGGGAGCTATTGCTGTATCCCTGGGAGCAGAAATAATTGAAAAGCATATAACTTTAAATAATAAATCAAAAGGTCCAGATCATTTATCATCATTAAATTTGAGTGATTTTAAAAAATATGTTGATAATATTAGGGATACAGAAAAAATTTTAGGGACTAATTTAAAAGGAATTAATTTAGATGAAAAAAGTAATTCCAAAATTGTAATGAAATCTATATATGCTAGAAAATATATTAAAAAAGGCGAGTTTTTTTCTTTAAAAAACTTAGCTGTTAAAAGACCTTTTAATAAAAGACAACCGTATCAACTATGGAGTTTATTAGGAAAAAAGAGTAAAAAAAGTTATATAGAGGATCAAGCTATTTAAAAATGTCAAACATACCTAATCATAAATTTAAAAATTTTCTTAATTTTTTTGAAAATAGCCCTGGTAGACTGTTGAAATATATTGAACTACTTACACTTAAAGGAAAGTCGTCTACAGTAGCAACAACAGATAGAAAATCTTTAAATACAGTTGCAATAGTAATTAATACTAAGTGTAACTTAAAATGTGTTTGGTGCCATAGAGAGGAAAAACATATAAAAGATAGTGGATATTTAGAAAGAAACGGAAATTTAGAAAAATTAAAAAAACTTTTACCAAAACTTGAAGGCTTCGATTGTATTCACTGGGGCGGATTAGCAGAACCTCTATTAAATAAAGATATTTATGAATTGACTAAACTTGCAAAAACAATTGTTTCAAGGGTAAAAGTTACAACTAATGGAACTACGCTTAATCCAAAAGTTGTAACAAAAATTATTGAATGTGGAATGACCGATGTAGAAATTAGCTTAGATGGATTTGATGGAAAAACAAATATGAAATATAGAGGATCTGATGAGTCAAAAGTAATCGGTTACTTGGAAGATTTATCAAATAGAAGTGATATACCTTTACAGATTAACTCAGTTCTTTCATCCGTAAATATTGACTCTTTATGGGATGCAATTGATAAATTAAAAAATGTAAAAAATTTAAGAAAAATGCATACAATTCCTTTGTTCATCACAGACCACATGAACAAACTTGGTATAGGTCCAGCTAAACTTGAGGATCACAGAAAGTTGCTTGCTCATTGGAAAGAGAGAATAGATTTTTATGGATTAAATATAGAACTGTCTCCTGATCTTGAGGATGTAACTATGGATCCAGTTGTTTCGATGAAAAGAATGCACAATATCTGTTACACTGTATACGAACATCCTTTTATTAATCTTGATGGTAATATTAGTCCTTGTGGTAGATTACAACATATAAATCTTGATAATGTTTTAGAAAATGGTTTTGATAAAGCATGGAATGGTCCAAAAATAAGAAAATGGAGAGAGGAACATTTATCAGGTAACTATGGAACATATTGTCAACGCGAATGCCACATGAAAAACACTTGTCCAAGTAGATTAGGAAACTTAAAAGAATTTATGGGTTCTTATGATGAAGAATTAAGAATTTTAAAATTTGATGAAAAGTTAAGAGTTAATAAATAGTATTAATTAAGTTGAAAAAAAAAATCCAAAAAATTTTTTTTATAAGTGGTACAAGAGCTGAATATTATATCATAAAGGACTTATATATATACTTAAATAAGTTTTTTAAATCAAAACTTATTTTACATTCTGATAATTTTAATTTGCAAAAAAATTATTTAAAAGAAAATTTATTTAAAAATAAATCGAATTTTAAATTTATAAAAACTAACACTGGTAAATCAAATGAAACTAAATCTATTTCCTCATCATTTTCAAATCAAGTTAAAATTCTTAGTGCTTATTTAGACAACCAAAAGCCTTCAGTTATAATATTAACAGGAGATAGATCAGACACATTGGCTGCGGCTATAGCTGCAACATTTAATCAAATACCAATTATTCATATTCATGGCGGTGAATTGTCATTCGGAAGTATTGATGAAAAATTTAGACACTGCATTTCAAAATTATCAAATTTTCATTTGGTTTCACACAAAAATTATAAAAAAAGACTAATACAGCTTGGAGAAGCAAAAGAAAATATTAAGGTAATCGGTTCTTTATCCTTAGATAGTTTAAAAAAAGAAAATATACCAAATAAATCGAATTTTTTTAAGTTAAATGATTTTTTAAATAAAAAATATATATTGGTTTCATTAAATAGTTCTTCAAGTGAAGAAAATATTGCAAACATATCTAAAAAGTTATTTGCATCTCTAGATAATTATAAAAATATTATGAAAGTTGTCACAATCCCTAATTCTGATTTATTTAATACACATATAATAAAAGAAATTTTGAAGAGAAAAAAAAGAAAGGATTATGTAATTTACCAAACCCTCGGAAGTCGTTACATGCACTATTTAAAATATTGTCAGTTTATAATTGGAAATTCATCAAGTGGAATAATAGAAGCTCCTTATTTTAATAAACTTTTTGTTAATATAGGAGATAGACAGGATGGAAGATTGTACTCAAAAAGTTCAACAATTAAAATATATAAATTAAAGAATTTAAATAAACAAATAAAAAAAATCCTAGAGTCAAAAAAAAAAATAGTTTCTAAAAATCTTTATTTTAAAAAAAATAGTAAAAAAATTGCTTTAAATTTTATTAAAAATATTAAGCTCGAAAATATTAATTATAAAAAATTTATTGATTTAAAATTATGATTAAATTTGAGTCTAAAATTAAAACTGTAGATTCGAATACCACAACTATATCTATTATAGTTTCAGAACTAAATGAAGGTGTTAATTCAACAGAGGATTTTTTTATAAAAAAAAGAAAAGACAAAATTGAATGGGTAGTTAACAGGTTGTGTGACCATAATAGTGGTAAATTAATTATAAAAAAAAATGAAAAAGAATTTGCGATATGTCCCGTACACAATTGGAAACTTGATTTAAAAAAATTAGAATACACGAACAAAATCGCTAAAAAAAAAGTTAAATTTGAAATTCAAAATGGGATTATCAAAATAAAAAAATCGAGAAAAATCTTAGAATTTCAAAATATATCAAAAGAAAATATTAAAGATGAAAAAGTTGAAGTAAGGTATCTTTCACATGCTTCAGTTTTAATTAAATACAAAAATATCAAAATTCTTACCGACCCCTGGTTTATTGGACCTGCATTTTGTAATGGATGGTGGTTAAAAGAATACCCTAAATTCGATATCAAAAAATTAATTAGTGAGATCGATTATATTTTTATATCTCATAATCATCCAGATCATTTGCACATCGAAACTTTAAAAATGTTTAATAAAGAAACTAAAGTTATAACTCCAAAATTTCAAAGTAATTCAACAAAATTGTTAATTCAAAGATTAGGATTTAAAAATATTTATGATTTAAGTTTTAACAATATTTATAGTATTGAAAATGAAAATATGTTTTTTACACTTCTTAAATCAGGAGATTTTAGAGAAGATAGCGGTATTTACTTTCTAATTAATGGAAAGAAAATTCTTTTAAATGTTGACTGTAATAATTTGAATGTAGGAGTTTTACCAAAAAATATTGATTTATTGATGTCATCATTTGCAGGTGGTGCCTCAGGATTTCCGTTATGTTTTGATGATTATTCAGACGAGGAAAAAGAAAGAATCTTAATTAGAAATAAAAAAAGCCTATGCAATATGGTTATGCGATTAATACATTTGACTGAATGTAAAAATTTTATCCCGTATGCTGGATACTTTTCAGAAAAAGCAAAAAGAGACCAATTTATATTTAAAAATAATAAAAAAAATTCCTTTGAAGATCTTACAAATTTATCAAGAAATACAAAATGTAAAATTATTGATTTCGAAAAAAACGATACAATTATATTTGGTAAAAAAACAGTAATTAAACAAAATAATAAAGAGGAGAACAAACAAAAAAAAGAAATAGTAGAAATCAAAAAATATATTAATTTTACAAAGAAGTTATTTTCAAACCTATCTGTTGATTACATTAAAAACTATTTTTTAAAGTCAGGTTTCAAAGATAATCTTATTTTATATTTAATACCTACAGATGATAAATTTAATTTAGTTAAGCGTGGTTATATTATTGATTTTTCAAAGGATAAGATTTCATTCAAGTGTTTAAATTCAGAAAATATTTTGACCAAATATAATCAAAGTACAAATGGTATAAATAAACATCTTTTGATAAAAGTAAGAAATGAGTCACTAAATATGGTTTTATCGAATAAATTGCCATGGGAAGATCTTTTAATTGGTTTTCAATGCAGAATACAAAGAAAACCAAATATTTATAATGCAAGTTTTTGGAATTATTTTACGAATAAATATATTGACGAGGTAAATTTCAGATATAAAAAACCATGTGGATCTTGTGAGGTACTTTTTCAACAAATATATTAATGAAAAAAAACTATAAATACCTCACTTTTATTCCAGCTAAAAAAAATTCTACAGGTCTTCAAAATAAAAATTTAAGATTAATATCTGGAAAAAAATTAGTAGAGATAACTATAAATTTTATTAAAAAAACAAAAATTAAAAACAATTATATCTTTGTTAGCACAGATTCCGAAAAAATTTCTAAAATTTCAAGTTATCATGGTGCAAATGTTGATTTTCTAAGAAGCAAAAAATTATCAAAAACTAACTCTATTTTAGATGATGCTATATTTGAATTTTTGAATAATAAAAAATTTAGAAATATAAATTTTGAATTTTTAATATTACTAATGCCAACACAACCTTTTAGATCAATGCAAACTTTCTTAAAAGCCATAAAAATAATTAATAAAAAAAATTTTAAAAGTATAATAAGTGTAAAAAATTTATATAGATCTGATGAGCATATTTTTAAAAAAGAAAAAAATATTTTAAAAATTAAAAAGAATGTTAAGTCGGTTAACAGACAATTTATAAAAAGTAACTTTACACCATGTGGGTGTTTTTATATTACAAGTCTAAGTGAGTTTAAAAAAAATGGGTCATTTTATAATAATAAAACATATGGAATTGAAACATCTTTTCCTCAAAATTTGGATATAGATAATATTGATGATTTATATTTTGCAAATTCTATAAGTAAAAACAAAAAAAAATTTAAAATAAATATTTGATGAAAAAAAAAATATTATTAGTTGGTGGTGCAGGTTATATAGGTAACAGTATTATAAATTATTTTTTAAAACTTGATTATGAAATTTCTGTTGTTGATAATCTAATTTATAAACAAAAGTTTAAACATAAAAAAAAAGTAAATTTCATAAAAAATAATTTCGTAAGCTTGTTAAATATGAAAAAAGTTGTAAATAATCATGACTATGTTGTTTTCTTAGCTGGTTTAGTAGGAGATCCTGTAACAAAAAAATATCCTAAATTATCAAAAAAAATTAATTATTATGACACAAAAGCATTTATAAAATACATCTTAAATCAAAATATTAAAAAATTTTTTTTTATCTCCACATGTTCAAATTATGGTTTATTAAGTTCTAAAAAGAAAGCAAAGGAAAATGAAACTTTAAAACCTTTATCTCTTTATGCAAAAGAAAAAGTTGCAATAGAAAAGTATATTTTAGGTTTTAAATTTAAAACAAAAGTTGAAGTAATAATTTTAAGATTTGCAACAGCTTTTGGGGTTTCTGATAGAATGAGATTTGATCTTACTATTAATGAATTTACAAGAGATCTATTATTTTTTAAAAAATTAAAAGTTTATGATGCTGATACTTGGAGACCTTACTGTCATGTTAATGACTTTGCAAAGACAATAGAAAAAATTATTAATTTTAAAAAAAAATTAAACTTTCAAGTTTTTAATGTGGGTTCAGATCAAAATAATTTTACAAAAAGACAGATTGTAAAAAAAATAAAAAAAATTCTTAAAGTAGGAAAAATAACATTTCAAGAAAGTTCTAATGACCCACGTAACTATAAAGTTAATTTTGATAAAATAAAAAAAATAATAAATTATCAACCAAGTTACTCTGTCAATTATGGAATTAAAGAAATTGTAGTATATTTAAAGAAAATTTACATGAAGAAAAAAAATTATACTAAGAAAATGGGAAATTATTTAATTAAATGAAAAATATAATTATTTTTGGTGGTGGTAGTAGTGCAAGAGTAATTTTTTCTGAATTGATTAATTTAAGAAAATTTAAAATACTGGGTTTTATTGATAATTATTCTAAAAAAGGAGAAGTAATAGAGACCTTTAAGGGTAAAAATTATAAAAATCTAGGTAAAACATCAACGATCAGTAAAATAAATAATAGTGTTTACGGTATAATAGGAGTTGGTGACAATTATATTAGGCAAAAAATTTCAAGTGAAGTTTTTAAACATAGCAGAAATTTTAAATGGGAGACCATTATATCTAAAACTGCTATAATTAGTCATAACGTTACAATCAGCAAAGGTTCCGTGATAATGCCAAATGTTGTAATTAATACAGGAACTCAAATTGGATCTCATTGTTTGATCAATACATCATCCTCAATAGATCATGACAATATATTTGAAGATTTTTCTAGTACAGGACCTGGTGTAGTTACTTCTGGAAATGTTTATTTGGGCAAATATAGTCATATTGGTGTTGGAGGTATAGTAAAACATGGAGTTAAAATTGGTAATAATACAATAATAGGTGGAAATTCATTTGTTAATAAATTATGTAAAAATAATTGTGTTTATTATGGTAATCCAGCAAAAAAAAGAAAAGGAAGGAAAATAGGTCAAAAATATTTATAAATGATAAACAACAAAACAATATTAATTACGGGTGGAACAGGATCATTTGGAAAGCATCTTACTTTAAAGCTTTTAAAGAAATATAATCCAAAAAAAATAATTATTTTTAGTAGAGATGAATTTAAACAATTTGAATTTAAGAAAGAAATACCTAAAAATTTTAGAAAAAAATTAAGATTTTTTATTGGTGATATAAGAGATTATCAAAGGCTTAAATCTGCTTTATTAAATACTGATATTGTATTTCATGCTGCTGCTCTAAAGCATGTTCCTGCTTTAGAATATAATCCATTTGAAGCTGTTAAAACAAATATAATTGGATCTCAAAATTTAATAACCGCATGTCAAGATTTAAAAATTAAAAAAATTTTAGCTTTAAGCACTGATAAAGCTGCTGCTCCGATAAACTTATACGGTGCAACTAAATTGACCGCAGACAAATTATTTGTAGCATCAAATAATTACTCTGGTAATTCACCATACGCTGCATCTGTTGTTCGTTATGGAAATGTGATGTCTAGTAGAGGCTCTGTTATTCCATATTTTAAGGAAAATAAAAATAAAAAGTTTCTTGAAATAACAGATTTAAAAATGACAAGATTTAATATCACATTAGATGAGGGTGTAAAATTTGTTTTAGATAGCTTAAAAAGAATGGTAGGAGGTGAAATTTTTGTTCCTAAAATCCCTTCTTATAGAATTACAGATCTTGCTAGAGCAATTTCACCAAAAGCAAAATTTAAAATCATTGGAAAAAGACCTGGTGAAAAAATAAATGAAGAAATGATTACAAGTTCAGATGCTTTAAATTCTATAGATTGTAAGTCTTATTATGTAATATTACCTTCATCAGGTCATATAAATGAAAACCATATAAAAAAAATTATAAAAATTAATAAAGGTAAATTTTGTAAAGAAAATTTTTCTTATAATAGTGGAAATAATGAAAATTTTTTATCAATTTCTGATTTAAAAAAATTAATTTAATTAATAATGAAAATTTCCTACGGTAGACAATTCATTGATTCTAAAGATAAAAAAACAGTATTAAAAACTCTTTCAGAAGAATTAATTACTCAGGGTAATAGTATTATAAAATTTGAAAATGAATTAAAAAAATATTTTTCTTGTAAAAATGTTGCAGTTGTATCTAGTGGAACAGCAGCTATGCATTTAGTAGCCCTTGCATTAGGATGGGGTAAAGAAGACTTAATATTAATGAGTCCAATAACTTTCTTATCTACAGCAAATATAGTTGAACATTTAGGTGCTAGGATAGAGTTTATAGATATAGATTCATACTCTTATAATATTTGTCCTAAAAAATTAGAAAAAAAAATAAAATTATTAAATAAGAAAAAATTAAGAGCAGTTGTGGCTACTGATTTTGCAGGTTTGCCATGCGATTGGAAAAAGCTTAAATATTTATCTAAAAAATATAAGTTTGAACTAATTAATGACAATTGTCATGCTATAGGAGCAAATTTAAATAAAAATAAGTCTTATGGAACGGACTATGCTTTAGCAAGTGTGCATAGTTATCATCCGGTTAAAAATATCACAACTGGGGAAGGTGGAGCGGTATTATCTAATAATGTAAAATTAGTCTCAAAAATAAAGCAATTGAGATCTCATGGTATTGAAAAAAGAGGTATAAAATCCCCCTGGTTTTATGAGGTAAATAACCCAGGTTATAATTATAGAATTACTGATTTTCAGTGTGCACTTGGAATTTCTCAATTAAAAAAATTAAAAAAATTTTTAAAAAAAAAACAAATGATCGCAAAATACTACTTTAAATTTTTTAAAAAAAAGTCATATGCACAGCTACCACAAAAAAAATTTATCCAAGGACACGCTTATCATTTATATCCTTTATTAATTAATTTTAAAAAATTAAAATTAAATAAAAATAAATTTTTTCAAGATCTTAAAAAAAAAAATATATATTTACAGGTACATTATATCCCAACTTATAAATTTTCATATTTTAAGAAAAAATATAAAGTAAATATAAAGAATTTTCCAAACTCGGAAATTTTTTATGAACAGGAAGTATCTTTACCAATATTTTATTCTCTTAATAAAAATCAATTAAAAAAAATTTGTACAACTATCGATAATATTATTAAAAAAAATTCCAAATGAAATGAATACAGTAATCATACCAGCAAGATCAGGAAGTAAAAGAATTAAAAATAAAAATATAAAAAATTTTTTAGGTAAACCTATAATTGGTAGAGTTATTCAAAATCTAAAAAAAGATAAAAATATTAAACTTATTGTTGTTACAAGTGATTCACAAAAAATTTTGAAATTAAGTAAAAAATTTGGTGCAGATATTTTAATAAAAAGACCTAAAAATCTCTCAAATGATATTGCTGATACATACCCAGTTATTAAACATGCAATAAATTATTTAAGATCTAAAAAATTTATATTAGAAAATATATTTTGTGTGTATCCTACTTCAATTTTCTTAAATAGAGATATTATATCTAAAGCGTTAAAAAAATTAAAAGTAAATAAATATGTTTTAACAGGAACAAAATATAATCATCCAATTGAGAGATCTTTTAAAAATTTAAAAAACAAAATTAAATTAAATTTTCCAAAAAAAATAAATCGTAGAACAAATGATATAAGCCCATCTTTTCATGATGCAGCTCAACTATATCTTGCAAAATATTATACTTGGATAAATCAAAAAAAAATAATATCTAATAATTCTTCTTTTGTTGAATTATTAAAATATAGTTGTGTTGATATTGATACAATTGAAGATTGGAAAATGGCAGAACTAATTTATAAAAAAATAAACAAATTATAAAAATTTATTTGATAGTAAAATAAAAATTATTACATCTTTAAATCTAAATATAATTATGATTAAAACATTAATAGTAGGTCTTGGTAATATCGGTTTTCAATTTGACGAAAATAATATAAAAAAAAAGATTACACACTCAAGCTCTGTTTACTACCATAAAAAATTTACTTTAATAGGAGGTGTGGAAAAAAAAAAAGAAGTTTCCTCTAAATTTGAAAAAATTTATAAAGTACCAAGTTTTAAAAATTTAAAAATTGCATTAGAAAAATTGAAACCTGAATTTATAATATTTGCTAATCAACCAGATTTAAAAGATCTAAATCTTTTGTCAAAAAATAAAAATATAAAGTTCATATTATTTGAAAAGCCATTTATTAAAAATAAATATGAAATACAAAAAATTTTAAAAATATTAAAAAAAAATAAAATATTTTTTACACTTAATTTTCAAAGGAACTTCTCAAAGAATTATATAAATTTAATGAAAAAAATTAAAAAAGGAATTATTGGAAAAAAGCTTAAAACTTTTTGTTTTTACAATAAAAGTTTTAAAAATAATGCTACTCATTTTTTAAATTTAATTTCTCTTTTTTCAAAAAAATTAATAAATATAAAAAAAATTGATCATCAAAACATATGTCTAAATTATCAAAATGGTGATGTATATTTTTTTAAAGTTAATGATAACAGTTACAACAATAATAGTCTTATAATATACGGAAATAAAGGAAAAGTAGAATTAACTTCTAGACCAGAAAATTGTATTATTTATAAAACAATAAAAGATAATTTATATAAAAAATATTTTTTATTAAAAAAATTTAAAAAATTTAGTTTAGT
>MDTD01057990.1_pt1 | contig 13216 bp, 7 predicted proteins | sample 811221 | NCBI WGS metagenome assembly MDTD01 (sample SAMN05326646, study PRJNA326480) | marine metagenome | isolation source: seawater | place: Pacific Ocean: South West | collected 2011 | reverse complement strand
CACTCGAATCGACGAGTCGATTGCTCGAGCCATTGCTGTATCAGCAGGCGGTCCAATCAGTGCCGCTGTCGTGTTCAGTGACGGGCGATCTGATCATGGATTGAAATCCCGACCGATTGCGGACATTCGATCCGCTGGTGTAAAGGTCATCGTGGTACCGGTTGGTTCCGCAGAAGCCATGGGCGATCTCGTGTTGGAGAGTGTCACTGCCCCAGATCAGGCTTTCACGGGAGATCGTGTACCGGTTCAGGTTGCGATCACTCGTCGTGGATCGACCAAGGAGGCCTTTGACATTGTTCTCCGCGATCGACGTACGGGTATCGAACTTGATCGAAAGCGGGTTGATGGTGGAGAACAGGTGCGGGTCGAGGAAACCTTGATGGGTGTCCCGGATCTTGGTGGTACCGCGACCTGGAGTATCACCATTGAACCCGATAAACCCGATCTGGTTGCCGACAACAACCAGAAGGATCTGGATGTCGAACTGCTTGATGAACCTCTTCGGGTTCTCTATGTCGAAGGTTCTCCACGATGGGAGTATCGATATCTCAAGAATCTGTTGATCAGGGAAAAATCAATCGAGTCTTCGATCATGCTCCTTTCTGCTGATCGAAGTTTTGCTCAGGAAGGTGATCGACCACTTTCAAGACTTCCTGTGACTGTTGATGAATTCAGTCAATTCGATGTGATCATCATCGGAGATGTTCCATCAGGAGTCATGTCTCCTGAACAACACCATCTTCTTCAGGAAGCAGTGGCTGCTGGTGGAGCAGGTCTGCTCTGGATCGGTGGTGAGATTTCAACACCATCATCATGGGCCCAGACGGAACTGGCGGACACCTTTCCCTTCAACGGTCCATTTGAAATGCCATCAATTGGATCACCTGTACAGATGCAGCCAACAGATGAGGCACGAAGATCAGGTGTTCTCCAGCTTTCGGATGACGGATCCTCACAGTGGCCACAGGTTCTGCAGGATGAAAACACCGATTGGTCCAAGCTCCAATGGGCTCAGTGGATACAACCAAGTCAACTCAAGCCCACCTCATCGGTACTGGCTGAAACCATCAGGGTTCGAGATCAAGATCTCCCGATTCCACTGATCATGTCCATTCGCTATGGAATCGGCAGAAGCATCTATGTCACGACTGATGAGATATGGCGCTGGAGATATGGACGTGGTGAACAGCTCGGCGAGCAGTTCTGGATCCAGTTGATTCGTCATCTTGGTCGCGCTTCTCTGGCTGCTGCTCGTGAGATTGCCGAACTTGTTCCATCACAGAGGCAGATACCTGTAGGACAGGTACTCCAGTTGAAACTGAAGGTGTTTGATGAATCCACCCAGATCAACATGCCTGAATCGATCTCTGTTTCGGTCATCAATACCGAGGGTCGACTTTCAACCAATCTGGATCTTCAACAAAGTGCTCAGGATCTTGATACCTGGACCGGAGCATGGGTTCCCGCGTGGGCTGGAATATTCCGTCTTTCAGTTGATCTCAATGGTGTTGATATTGAAACTCAGGTCCGTGTCGAAGATGTGACTCTGGAATACCAGAGACCTGAAACCGATCATGATTCACTTGCCACCCTCGCTGAAATGACCGGTGGTGAGGTGGTTGAACCGGATTCAATTGAATCACTCTTCAATTCACTGCCGGATCGTTCCATCAACGAGACTGAGATCAGAAGAGCCGGACTCTGGGATGCACCATTCATTTTCATTCTTCTGATGGTCCTGTTGACTCTCGAGTGGACTGGTCGACGGTTATTGAGGCTTGCGTGACATGAGAATGAGGAATTTCATGTTGTTACGTTGGCCAGGTTCTATCATTGACGTGAGACTTGTATCGTCATGAAGGATGTGATTCGACATCTTGAAGCAGCTGGTCGTCGGGCTCGGCGTCTTCTCCTGACGCGCCGTCTGGCGATCATCGTCTCCGTCTTGATGACGATCATCATGGCCACGATCGCCATTGACTGGTTGCTTCGATTTTCATCAGGTATCCGAGCAACCGTACTTGTTGGTCTGATAGTTCTGCTCATGGTGATGATCATCAGATCACTCATCCCTGCATGGTTGTTCAAACCTTCTCGCAATCAGCTAGCACTTGAACTTGAGAATCAACAGAAGCAGCTTGAAGGACATCTTGCTTCAAGCATCGAGTTCACCCTGACTGGCACAAGTGATTCGAACCCGTTGGCTGCAAAATCAGTCAATGAAACAGCCAGGATGATGAAGCGTGTCGATATCCCTTCGATGGTTGACGCCCGCCCTGCTCGTCAGGCCATGCTTGTACTGACCATGGTCTGTGTTGGACTGGTCACCTGGGTTCTCATCTCACCTGCAACCATCCAGACCGGATCAATCCGAGTTCTTGCTCCCTGGTCCAGTATGAAATGGCCTGCCAGAACAGCAGTGGCTTCAAGGATGGATGAGATCCTTTCCGAACATCGGGTACACGGAAGAGGTCTTCCACTTCTTCTTCGAGCAGAGAACATGACTCCGGATGCAGATGCTGATCCAGTACGTGCCCGTTACCGGGAGATTCAGGATGGCATATCCGGAGAATGGTCGGATGTATTGTTGACCCATCAACGAGACGGTATCCATGAGCGATTGATCAGTGCTGATGGCGAAGCGGTGGAGATCATCTTCAGTACGCAGGATGCGGAGACTCCTCTGGAACGAGTTCTGTTGATGTCTCTGCCCAGAGTCGACAATGTTCAGGTTCGCATCGATCCACCCTCTTATGCTCAACCCTGGCGCAAATTCAGAGAGATCACACCAACTCAGTCTGGACGTGGTATCGAGATGATCCGCCCTCCTGTACTCGAGGGTTCGATGGTCACGGTTGATTTGTCTCTCAATCGGGATATTGATGTTCCTGCGAATCCCGACTCGGAGTGGTTTGATCGAACATTCGGTTGGAAGGATGATCAGGAAGTCAGTTTCACACGTGATTCCAGCAACAAGGCGAATTGGAAGCTTCAGTGGAAGGCGGACGATTCACGCCGGTTGATGATCGCCTTGAAGGATCAGTTTGGTCTACAGAGTGTTGAACCACTCCCAGTACAGATTCCGGTTGAACAGGATGATCCACCAGATGTCATTCTCTCAGATCCTGATCAGGATCTGGATGTCCTCCCATCAGCCAAACTCAATATTCTGGCCGAAGCTGTTGATGATCTTTCTCTGGAAACCATCGGCATCCGCATGAAACATGAGGGGATGGATGAATGGCTTGTTCAGTCGAGCATCCCTGTCGATCAGGAACGTGCTGATCATGCGATGGAAATTGATCTTGGTGAACTGGAAGTCGGTGAAGGTGACATTCTTCAGGTCACTGGTGTCGCCATGGATCGATGGCGGGATGATGAGGGTCATGGAAGAACATCGGAGTCAAGAATCCGCACGATCAGACTCGTGACCGAACCTGAGTTTCTTTCACAGGTACGTGATCAACTGGGTCTTCTGGAACAACGTGCGATGGATCTTGAAGAGCTCCAACAGGAAATCCAGGAGTCCTTCCAGGAATTCACGCAATCTGAGAATGCAGCTCAGGAACTGAATTCAGAAGCCTCACCGAACTCTGATCAATCGGATCCTGAATCAAGCCAGCAGATGGAAGCATCCGAACGGGCTACTGGATCCAATGATGTTCCCGATGAGGTAGAGGTTCAGGAGAACAATGAATCCGATGGTCCTCAGGAAGGTGATTCACGTTCCAGAAACTCTCTTGAGCGAAGGCAGGCTGAGATTACTCGTCGTCTTGGTGATCAGCAGGAACAAGCACAAGCTGTTCGTGATTGGATTTCCTCCAACGGTCTGAGGGATGCTCAGATTGAAACCGTCATCAGTCAGGTTGAGGAAGCACTTTCTGATGGTGTTGAGGCTTCCGTCGAAGCCATGCAGTCAATGTCACGTTCAACAGATTCTGAACAATCGGATGCTGGAAACACTGGCAATGAAGAAACAGCTCGTGAAGTCTATGAATCCCAACAGGAAGTTCGTGAAGCGCTGCAGGATGTCGTTGAAGCATTGTCCGAGGATCAGGAATCATGGCTGATTGCACGTCGTCTCGATGGCATCGAATCACAGCAGCAGTCGATTCAAGACCAGACCCAGGCGATGGCGGATGAAACCCGTGGTCAATCTCTTTCCGAACTGTCGGACGAGACGCGGGGAGAAATGGAAAACATGGCTCGGGCACAGGAGGCGGTTCAAGATCAGGTTTCCCAGTTGATGGACGAAATGGAAGAGTTGGCTGATGCAATGGAGGATGTCGATCCGGCTGCTGCACAGGCCATGCGTAATGCGATTGAATCCGCGGAACAAAATGAAATCCAGGAATCAATGGCAGAAGCCAGCGAACAGATTGAAGATGGTCGTCTTGAAAGTGCAGGGGATTCTCAGGAACAGGCGATGCAGGCACTTCAGTCGATGAGGGGTGCCATGTCGCCAACCGAACAGGAAAAGATCGCTGATCTTCTTCGCCGGCTTGCTGACATGGAAGAAGCTGTTCAACAACTTGTATTCCTTCAATCAGAAGAAATTCAACGATTGATTCAGGCAATCGAATCAGCTCAGTATCAGGATCGTGACACCACCATGATTTCAATCCGAAATCGAACACTTTCCGTGACTGAAGATGCTCGTGGTGGAAGTGATGAAGAACGCGGAATCGTTCGTCGTCTTGATCGGGCTTCCGATTCACAGGGGATGGCTGTCAGTTCACTGCGGCGTATTCCTGTGGAAGGCGAAACAGCTCGTGATCAGGAACAACTCGCACTGGAACAGCTTCAGGAAGCACTTGTTGATCTGCAACGTCAGCAGGAGCAGGCTGAAGAAGAGATGGCGGAAGCCAACCGCCGATCTCTCGCTCAGTCCTACAGGGATATTGGTGAAAAACAGGTGCTTGTTCGAAGTCAGACCAAGCCATTGGTAGAAGCTGATGCCATTACCCGTCGAGTTCGTCATGAAGCTCGTCAGATCTCACGTCAACAGATGGATATCGGTGAGTCGGTTCAGAACCTCCGTGATGAATTTAAAGAGATTGATGAACGACCTGTTTTCATGCTCATTCATGAGCGGGTCATGGAGGTTTCCGCTCAGACAAGTGAAGAACTTTCATCAGCGACAATGGATCAGGGAACCACCTCCAGTCAAGCCAGGATTGCGCGTGATCTTCTCTCCATGGCAGAAGCACTTGAAGATGAATCGGGTGGTGAAGAAGAAGAATTCCAGAGACGATCAGCATCCAATGGTGGTGGTGGTGATTCTGGTTCGGAACAAGGTGGTGGTGCAGGCCAGATGGATCAGGTTCTTCCACCTGTTGCTGAAATACGTCTTCTCCGTTCACTTCAAATGGATCTGATGGAGCAGACAAGAGAACTCGACCAGGATCCAGCGATTGATCCAGCAACCCGTGAACAAAGAACAGCGGATCTTTCTTCTCTTCAGAAGAAGCTTTCGGAACTCGGACAGGAGATGTTTGATCGGCTCATGGAAGGCCAGCAACAGGGTCAACCACAAGTTGATCCAGGTACGACTCCCCCATCATCGCCAATCATGCGTGCCTTTGATGAGCAAACAGCAGTCGATGAACAGGATTCAACGCCAAACAGACGTCAACCTCTATCACTCGATGAGCTTCTTGGTCTGGAAGAGGAGCAAGCGGTTGATCAGACAGATGCGACACTGTTGCCGAATAATTACGATCCGATTGAAGCGATTATTGATGAAATGGATCGAGCAGCAAGTCTTCTTGGGCAGGATCAGGTCACCGGCCCCCCCACACAAAGACTTCAAGAGGACATCATTCGCCGCCTTGACAGTCTCATTGCCCAGGCCAGGGAACAGCAGTCGAGCAGTTCATCAAGCAGCAGTTCTTCATCATCCCAACAACGCAACCAGCAGAATCAACAGCAGCAGCAACAGCAACAACAGCAGCAGCAGCAACAGGACCAGAGACAGCAAGGTGGGCAGACGGAACAGGCTCAAGGTCAGCTTGCTGAAGGGGAACGAACCAATCTTCCCCCTGGTGCTCAGGATCCACGATTAGGTGGTCTGTTGGAAGAGACCGATCAGGAGTGGGGTTCACTTCCGCAGCGGGTTCGTGACATGCTTCGACAAGGCAGACGTGATTCCTATTCAAGTGTCTATGAGAAACTGACCGGTGAGTACTACCGTAAACTTGCGGAGCAGAAAGATGAGTAGATTCCTGTTTCCAATTCTTCTCACTCTTGCGCTTCCTGGTGCGTGGTTGCATGCTTTTCAACTTGCAAATCCAGATCCCCAACCTACGGAGACGGTGAAAGACCAGATTCCGGATCAGGAAGGACCCCCTGCGCCTGCACAGGATCAGACCCCCGATCTTCTTGATCCAAAGATCGAGCATCCTGAAGGAGCCGAGAACAAACCAGCTGAAAATGAGATGGATCCATTTCTTGATGAACGCGTGAAGCGTGGCATGAAATATCTCGCGAATCAGCAGGAGGAAAATGGTTCTTTCGGACGTGGTCGATTTGCCAATCATGTCGCCATCACATCACTCGCAGGTCTTGCGTTCATGTCGGGTGGTCATGTACCAGGTCGGGGCATCTATGGTGATCAGGTTCAGGGCGCGCTGGAATTCGTCCTCGACAATTGTCAGGAATCCGGTTTGATTGCAGCTCAGACAGCTCATGGACCCATGTATGGACACGGTTTTGCAACGCTGTTTCTCGGTGAGATCTACGGAATGTCTCCTAGTGATGACCGTCTTCGTGTCTGCCTTGAAAAGGCGGTTGATCTCATTGTTCGAACTCAGAACCGCGAGGGTGGTTGGAGATACCAGCCTGTTCCCGTTGATGCGGATGTTTCCGTGACGATCTGTCAGGTCATGGCGCTGCGAAGCGCACGCAATGCAGGTATCAAGGTTCCTCGCAAGACGATTGAGCGTGCCGTAACCTATATCCGAGATTGTCAGAACAGTGATGGTGGGTTCCGTTACATGACCCGTGCGGGAACTTCAGCCTGGCCACGTACCGCAGCAGGTGTGGCAACATTGTTCTACGCGGGTATCTACGACGATGATTCCATTGATTCCGGTCTTGGTTATCTCATGAGAACAGCACATCCCAGCAATGGAAGAGTTCGTCAATCCCATTACTACTATGGACAGTATTACGCCGCTCAGGCGATGTACCTTGCAGGTGGCAACTGGTGGAGATCATGGTGGCCGGCTGTAAGAGAGAACATTCTTCGTCGTCAATCAAACAATGGTGGTTGGCTTGATCACCATATCGGTGGTTCCTATTCCACCGCGATGGCTTTGATCATCCTTCAGGTACCCAAGAGATACCTTCCGATTTTCCAACGATGATTCGTCATTCACTTCTTCTGATTCTCATGTTGCTTCCATTCCCGGACCTGTCTCCGGTCATGGCTGATACAGGTCGTTCACCGAAGTGTCTTGCCATCCTGCAGTCTGAGGGACCCAGGTTGGTTGAACCCGGGGTCATGGATGATCAGAGTGTTGAATTGTTTGATCTTGAATCAGGATGGTTGGAACTTCCGGCTGACGAGTGTCTTGCGATCATCCGAAAAGATGGTTGGATACCAAGAAGAGCTTCAACTCGCGTGCATCTGAATGATGGACAGGTATTTTCAGGTTCACTGATCAGCAGCGACAGTGAGGTGATCATGATCGATCATCTCTGGATGCGAGAACTGGAGATCCCGCTTGAGAACGTGATCCGTATCGATTTCAAGCCAGGTACGAAGATTCCTGCTGGAGATACGGATCGCCTGGTTCTTGTCAATGGTGATCTTCTTACCGGTTTCATCGATCAAGTCGGAAACCCGACCATCATCGAAACCGATGACGGTCAGAGAATAGAAGTTCCTTCCGATCGTGTTGCTGCGGTAGCGCTCATGAACGATCCCCGACCACCCGCATGGCCTCAGTTGTGGACTGTTGATGGATTGCGAATGAGTGTTCCAAATATCGCAATCGATGATACGGACCATCTGGTACTGCCTCCGCACCCCTTCATGAAGGGTCGATATGAACGCCTCCCTCGAACCAGCGAAATTGTCGCGCTGGTGATCAAGGGTGACCACTTCGTTCCGTTGGCGGAACTTCCTGTGGTCACGACTTCAACAGAACCAGCAAGAAGAACATCAACAAGTCCCAGAAAATCAGATTCGTTCGCACCACTGGGGTTGACTGATCTTCATTTCAGTGGTCCTGCAAAGTTCAACTTTCAACTTCCAGATGGTTCATCCAGACTTCGTTCCACCATCACACGTCCACAACGAAGCAGGAAATGGTCGAATCCCATCCTGAGAATTTCAGCTGGTGACCAGCTTCTTTGGGAGCAGGAGATTGAATCAACCCATCTGGTTGATATTCCAATTCCACCTGTAACCGAATCATTGACGATGGAAATCGTCTGTGGCATGCATGGACCGGTTCATTGTGGAATCACGTTGAATGATCCATTGATCATGAAAGAGTGATCAATCAGAATTGGACACTCGTCCAAGATCAGCCAACGCCTGTGTCGCCTTGCCTTCATCGATTGATGCAGCTGACAGTTCCACACCTGATTTAAGATCTGGAACAAGATCACAGGCCAACAAGGCTGCCGCAGCATTGAGCAGGGTCATGTCTCGAGCCGGCCCCTGATCCGTTCCATCAAGGACGGACTGCATCATCACCGTGGCATGATCGAGATCCCGTGCTGTTACCTCACGGATATCCACGGTTGTAAGCCCGACTTCTTCAGGTGTGACTTTCCAGCTCGAGATCTCTCCATCGCGGACTTCATAGATCGTCGAAGGTGCCGAGATGGATAGTTCATCAAGTCCATCATCGGAGTGCACGATCAGGGCTCGGGTTGTTCCAAGTCTCTGGAACGCTTCCGCAACAGGTTGTTGGTAGATGCCATCCCAGACCCCCATCAACTGTCTGCCTGCATTGGCGGGGTTGGTCAATGGTCCAAGAAGATTGAAGATGGTTGGAACTCCCATCGCCTTTCGAACCGGCATCACATGTCTGGTCGCCGGGTGATGATGGATGGCGAAGCAGAAGCATATTCCTGCTTCCTCCAGACATTTTGCCTGAACCGCCGTATCAGCATCCACATTGATACCCATCGCCTGGAGGGCTTCCGCTGAACCGCGGCCAGTACGTGAACGATTTCCATGTTTGGCGACAGACCCACCTGCGCCTGCCGCAACCAATGCGGCTGCGGTTGAGACATTGAAGGTCTTTGGTGCCCCACCGGTACCAGCTGTGTCCAGAATGCGATCAGGATCCACACTTGACTCGACTGGTGTCACATGTCGGCGCATGACAAGGGCGGCACCCTCGAGTTCTTCCGCGGTTGGAAGACGGGTAGCGAGAAGTGCAAGCAATGCCCCCATCTCTCCGTGATGTACTTCACCCGTCATCATGGCCTCGAAAGCGCTGGTTGTTTCTTCGACATTGAGGGTCTGTCCAGCCAGCAACGTCCGGAGCATGGGTGTGAGATCGGTGGATCCGGATGCTCTTGCAAATTCAGAAGGCTTGTTGTGATCAGCAGTCATGGTATTTCCAGTAGCTTCCGTCGCCCGATGTACTCATGATGATTCCAGCTGTGGTACAACCGGCACCACGGAAACCGAATCATGCTTGCTCAATCCTACCTCCACAACCTTGATCCGTACGCCATCCAGATTACCGAGGGTGGATTTGGCATTCGTTGGTATGGACTGGCCTATGTCGCCGGCTTTCTGATCGCCTGGGCCTTGATCAAATGGATGGCACGAACCGGTCGATCAATCATTCCTGCCGCCAAGGTCGGCGATTTCATCATCTACATCGTCATCGGGGTGCTGGTCGGAGGTCGGTTGGGGTATGCATTCTTCTACGATCCAGATCTTTTCATTGGATTCACATCCGCGGCACCCTGGTGGGATCTGCTGGCGATCAACCGTGGCGGCATGGCCAGCCATGGTGGAATCATCGGTGCCACACTGGCTGTCCTGATCTTCATGAAGAAACATCGGCTTGTTCCACTGATGCATGCTCCGGACGTGATTGCAATTGCTGCACCTCCTGGCCTCTTTCTGGGAAGACTTGCCAATTTCGTGAATGGTGAACTCTGGGGTCATCCGGTTCCAGATCAAGCCAATGCACCATGGTGGAGTGTGAAGTATCCCGAAGAGGTCTATGAGGGAACGATCGATGTTCAGTCGCTTCAGGGGATCGTGCCCGGCGATGAGACTTTTGTTTCGAACGTCGTGGAAGCCGTTCGAGCTGGTGATCCAGCTGTGGTCGAGGTCGTGGTACCTCAATTGACCGCCTTCTATCCCTCCCAGCTCTTTCAGGCACTGGCGGATGGACCCATTCTCTTTCTTGTACTCATGGCCGTGTGGTGGGTTCCACGAAAGGCAGGAGTGATCACCGGTGCTTTCCTGTTGACCTACGGCGTCCTCAGGATCATCACCGAGATCTTCCGTCAGCCTGATGAAGGGGTGGCCCTGCTGTTCGGTCTGAGCCGCGGTCAGACACTGAGTGTCTTCATGGTTGCTGGTGGTTTGTTGATCCTGATTCTGGCTTCGTTTGCCAAGGGACCACGGCTCGGCGGGTTTGGTTCGAAAGGTGAGCCACCGACTGCTCAACCAGCAGTTGGTTGAACCATTGGCTTCTCGAAGATGAGAACATGTTGTTGAGGCAGTTCATCATGTGTGGTGATCCACCGGAAACCAGCTGATTCAAATTCAAGCCTGGCCTGTTTTTCACTCATCTTGTGATGAGGAAGAATCATGACTGTTGGATCTTCTTCACGGTATTCAACCAATACGACCCGTCCACCAGGCTTCAAGGCCTTCAACATGGAACGCTTCATTTCCCATGGGTTCGAGAACTCGTGATAGGCATCGACCAGAAGCACCACATCCACGGTGTTATCTGGAATCTTGACATCGTCGATTTCTCCAAGAATCGTCTCTACGTTCTCAATGCCCTGCTTTCGAGCGTTTTCCAGAAGAATCGCATTCATCTCTGGTTGGATATCCACACCGATCGCACGTCCTTCCGGTACCCGTGGGGCCATACGAAGTGTGAAGTAGCCGCTTCCGGATCCGATGTCGGCGATGACATCATCAGGATCAACCTCCATGAGCTCGACCAGCAGATCCGTTCGTTCCTCCTGTTCGCGCTCCGGTCGCTCCAACCAGTTTGCACCAAGGTGTCCCATTACCTGTGAGATCTCACGGCCCATGTAGATCTTGCCGATGCCATCTGGAGCCGGTCGCTTGGATCCATATAGTTTCCCGGGATCGATCAGATCAAGTGGATCCGAAGAACTATCGTCATAGACGGTCCAGATGAGTGTGATCTGATTTTTCCTGTTTCCGGGGGCGGCAAAGGATCCGGATGTCGCCATGGGAAGATCCACTCGTGCAACAGATTGGACTCGCCCGCCTGCTGCAATGACCTTCGTGAGAAATTCATGTCCTTGTTTCACATCCTGTTTGCCACCTGGCCATTCGATATTGCCCGGGTTGTGCAGAACAACCACATCACATGGGTCAGCAAGTACGACAGATGAAACAAGTGACAACAGGACTGCAATAAACATGCGCATGAACAGGATTCCTCAGGGGTAGATCAGTTTCTGCAGAGCTGTGACCAGCCAGCTCCAAGGCCTTCAAGAACTTGCTTGAGATTGCCGCCCCGATGAATCTGGTCTTCAGCTTCAGCCAGACGGTTCGCAAGTTCCCATACCCGTCTGCCTTGTTCGGTTTGACCGGACGGGATCATCGCCAGTTGTCCCCGCAGATGCTTGGCAACAAGACGAAGGATCAGAGATGAGGCCTGTTTATTGGCGACATCCTTGCTGGCATTCTTGTTGGCCTTGACGGCCTGGTCGGCCCAATCAGAGATGAAGGATGCGATTTCGGAAGCAAAGGTTTCCCGCCATCTTCCGGCATCAAGATCCTTGAAGATCGGCTTCAGTTGAAGGGCGCAATCCCGTAATGCGGTTTCCTCCGCCCGGACTGCCATGCCCGGTGAACCCTCGGCCCAATCCAGCAACCACTCGACATCAGGTGTATCGGGAAGTTCGGCACTCACCCACTCCCGCATCTCGATATCCGTCAAGGGTCCCAGACGTACATGATCACATCGACTTCGGACGGTCTGCAGCAACCGTTCAGGTCTCGAGGTGACGAGAATGAGCCAGGTTTTTTCCGGCGGCTCCTCAAGGGTCTTCAATAATGCGTTCTGCCCATTCATGTCGATCAATTCAGCCTCGTCGAGGATGAAGACCTTGCCTTGACCATGCATGCTTGTTCGGTAGGCGGGTGCGGCATGGTTGCTTCCATCCGCACTGGTTCCACCAATGACTCGTTCTCTCAGTAGATCAAGTGGAACATTGGCCTGCTTCCGTGTTCGGAGCATTCGATTCTTGGAATGTTCCGCATCTTCCTTGCGGACGATGTGAAGATCCGGATGCGTGCCCGATGCAAGAAGTTGTCCATCTGAAGACATCAAGGCTGATTCACCTTGTCCGAAGTCACCAGCAACTGCCTGTGGATCAAGAAGAATCCTTGCCATTTCGCAGGCGAGTGTGCACTTGCCGACTCCCTGAGGACCAGACAGGATCCACGCATGGTGCATCCGACCGGATTCCAAGGCGCTCTGGATGGTCTGAATCGCTTTCTGATGTCCAATGATCGGTGGCATGATTGAGCGAGGATACCGTCCAACCCGGGTTGCGGGTGGGCATCTGCCTTTCGATTCAGCATCACCCCGAGTTTCGGTCGTCCTCCGGGGTTCTCAGCATGGAGCAGCCTAGCGTGCGAGGGTGATTCAACAAAGACAACTCCCGAACAGGATGGTCCAACTGGCGATCACCGTGGTTCTCTTCATGGTCCTCGGCCGACTTGGACTTCCATGGTGGAACTGGTTCATTCTCAGCATTCCATTGATTCTCCTGCTCGTCTTTCAGCTGCGTTGGCCATGTGTTCTGCTCATTCTGGGTTTGTGGTCAGCTGGTTGGAGTGGGTTGCATCGTCAGAAGTTGCCCTCTCATGACTTGATGTTGATGACAGGTATTGATCAGGAGAAGAGGCTGGTTCAACTTGAAGGTCGTGTCAGTGGTATTGCTGGTATCAGAATGCAGCTTCACGTCACCCATTGGTGGAGTGGTGATATCAAACAGCAGGCATGGGGACGTG
>MDTD01072744.1_pt1 | contig 13217 bp, 6 predicted proteins | sample 811221 | NCBI WGS metagenome assembly MDTD01 (sample SAMN05326646, study PRJNA326480) | marine metagenome | isolation source: seawater | place: Pacific Ocean: South West | collected 2011 | reverse complement strand
TAATCATCATCCGTTTGCGAGTTCCGCGACTGTCAGGTCTAACTCGGAGACCTTTGCCTTGTGTTGGCAGGAGGATGGGAGTTTTGCGATCCAGACCAACGATGGGCACTACGTGACGGCGGTCAATGGCGGGGGATTTGGCCAACCAACCGATAGTAAGCAAGCAGCCTTGACTGACAGTCAGGTGATTGGCGACAACGAGATAGCAACGATCCTGCCGGTGATTACCAACCAAAACAATCTGGTTTACATGACGGGTAGTAGCAATCTGTACGGATTTGCACCTGTGACCCTGGCGCAGCGCATGTCATTGGAATCAGAAGGTGGAAATTGTGCGGTCCTGAGCATGGATCAGAGTGAAATCTACGTGTCTGTGCGCAGTGCGAATACAGTCAACGTGCTCAATCGGAAAACGAACCAACTGATTACTCGCATCCAGGATGACATTGAAAATAGTCCTATGGCAATGGCTGCCCACCCAAATGGTTCGGCTATCTATGTCTGCAACTTCCGAGCCAAGTCGGTAAAGATCATCAGTACAGCGACCCATCAGGTAACGGGCAACGTGACCTTCAGCGCGAATGGCACTGCAAAAGCTATCGCGTTTACAGCGTCTGGAGAGCACTATTATGTCGTAACGTCCGGTGGCAGCGGTAATAGAACTGGCAGCATCCTGCGGTTTGAGGGGGCAACGAACAAGCTACAGACGACGATTGACATGCCCGATGGTGGAGCTACGTCTCTCGCCATCAATCCAGTTACATCTGAAGTGTATGTAGGTGTTTACCCAAAGGCCGATAGCGATGTGCCTTGGATTGCTGTTGTGGAGCCAGGAGGAACATCGATCGCAGCGACGATCACCTATCCAGGCAGTCCTTGGAATCTCGCATGTAACCCGAATGGCGATGTGTTTTATGCAGCTAATTATTACCATAATACTGTCACCGTGTTTGATGTGGCAAAACGGGAAAGCAGCGGCACTTTCACTGGTGTCTGCACGTATCCAAACGCCTTAGCCGTCGATGATCTCGGCACTATTCTTTATATTGCAAGTAATAAAGGAATCTCATCTGTTGATCTGATCAGCGGACACGTTTCGACTTACGCGCGAACGGATATATCGGGAAATGGCCTTGCAATCACAGCAACGAAACCCGTGATTGATGACTTTACACCAACGTCGGCGAGGTCGGGTGCGACTTTGACGATTCATGGCCTGAATCTGGGCAGTGCGGCTGATACGTTTGTGAATTTCGGTAATATCTACCGAGTAAGGGCCGCTTCCGTTGCGACCGATGGAGATACACTCACGGTAATTGTGCCAGATAACCAGGGAGTTGATCTAGATGCCCTTCATCTGGTGGTAGAAGTCGGCACCACGAAAAGTGCGCCCAGTGAAGGCACCTTCTCATTCTTCAATCCAAAGCCTCCCACAATCCGAGATCTGCTGCCCAATCCTATCGGCATTGGCATGACTTTAACCATCGAAGGGGAGAATTTCGTCCCTGCTGGATCTGCGAATATCGTTGTCTTCGACGGAGAAACCAGCAGCATCGCCTTTGAAGCGACTGATACCCAAATCAAAGTAGGCGTGCCCGTTGGCACACGTACCGGACCGGTAAAGGTTCAGGCCTATATGATGAGTGCACCCTCAAGCAAGGATCTGGTGATCCAGCCGGTGCCAAGGATCGACTCGCTGAGTACCTATAGAATAGAGTCCGGGCAGATCCTGACCATTACGGGTACTAATTTCAGCACCGTGATTGCTGAAAACCTGGTAGTGTTTCCAGGGAATATTGGTAAGGGAGTGCTGAGTTGTTCTGAGAGAGAATTAACCGTCAAAGTGCCATACAATTCGTTTTCCGGCCCAGTCCAAGTAGTCGTAAACAGCGTCGGCGGGCCGAGGAGTAACGTTCTGACCATCCTGCAATCACCTTCGTTGCAGTCATTCTCACCAAACCCCATACAAGCGGGACAGACTCTGTCCATCCATGGTGGTTTGTACAGTGAATTTGATCAGGCTATGGTGACATTCGGCATTGGATCACCAACCGGAGGAAATGACCGTGCCATGGCAGAATACGTATCGGTAGACGAATTGCAGGTGGTTGTACCAGTTGGTGCCATTACTGGCCGGATCTCCCTGACCGTCAATGAATTGACAACCGAATCAAACCAGACCCTGACGATCACATGACCGTAACCCAGATACGATCCGAATAGAATCGTGAAGCGGTGGTCAATCCTCCTGGGCAAGGTCGGCGGAGCTGGATCACCCTCCCAGTTCGGCACACCGTTGGCGGTAGTGGAGGTAATTCTCAAACGGCACTTCGGCGGGTACGCCATGATCGCAGGTGGGGATATAACCTCCCCGTTCACGCATAGGGGGGATAATCCTCTCCAGCATCTGATCAATGGCCTTTTTTGAGGTGGCAAGTATCCGTTTGTCGATTCCCCCCAGCATACTGAGGTCCGGGTACTGCCGACCGATTTCGACGACATCGCAGCCGGATGCAACCTCGAACGGCATCATATAGGTCATGCCGATGGCTTCCTGATAGAGCGAGATCACCGGATTGGCCAGACCATCGGTATCCACTCCGATCTTGAGCGATGCACCATGATTGCGGCTGCGCACGTTACTGATCAGTTGCTGGTAATAGGGAAAAAGGAATTCGCGCATCATGGTGGGTGAAATGAGCGACCCCTTATTGTAGCAGATATCCTCGGCCAGAAAGAGGATATCAATGGGCAGATAGCCCTGATGACGGGCTGTGATGGCATCCGCCAGTCGCAACCAGACCTGCATGCAATCATGGATCAGTTCAGGCTCATCACAGAATTTATACAACAGATCTGCCGGCCCGATCAGACTGCGCAGATACATGTAGCCACCGACCAACCCCTGCTGAACGACCATGCCCTGTCGGGCAGCCGTTTGTGCTGCCTTCATGCGGTCTTCCAGGTTCGCAAAGCGTTGCGGAGTTGTCGGCTCCAGACGCCATTTCACGTCTTCTTCCCAGGTTTTCCAGTTCTTTACCGGGTGATCCAGGTATTCCGGCATAAATCCGGAGCGCTTGCCCTTAAAGCACAAGACGTGCCGACCCGCAAAATCCTGAACAACCTCATGATCACCGCGATCTTCAATGATCTTTTCCTCGAACACCGGGCAGAATGCAGCTTCGCACCATCCCAGTTCTCCCAAACTGTGCACGGCTGGTTCATCGAACATGCACATCTGCTTCCAATCTTCCGGCAAGCCTGCTTCCTCCCAAGCCTCAAGGGAATAGAATCCGAACTCTTGCCGGTAAATTGGCGCACCCGGAATGATATCCATGGCATTCCGAAAACGCTGGATATGATCTGGATAACGCATGGTTTCCGGGATGTAAAGCGATAATGAAGTGTCCGAAATTTCTGCCTGCAGTGCCATCTTTGTATTTCCCCTTTTCCCAAATTCATCCTGACATAATGATGCGTGTCTGGACATATCATATGAGAATACTACCTGTACGGGTATATCCGCCCCGGCAGTTCATATATACATTTCGGCAATTATCGCCCGGATCAGTTCAGTACTTCCGCCTGATGCGGTTTGCGGGTGATGACGAAGAGATTGTCACCCCGGTGGCACTTGAAGTCGGAAGGCGGATTAGTCACATAATACCGTCGATCCGCAGGCTCATCAGCTTCTTCCGGACGCTCAACTGTGAACAGAAGAGGATGCTGTGGCCGTATGGCAGTCTCCACCGCAAACACGATCCCGTTATACTTCCGCTTATAATTCAGCATGACAGCGGAATACGTCTGCCCTTCCATCCCGGCTGGCAGTGAAAGTTTATAAATATCGTTTCCTACCCCGGAGGCGAGCAGTTCGTCCAACACCTGAATCAGGCCATAGGTGCGAGAGGAATGTGCCATCAGCGTACCTGCATACTCATCGCCCACGACGATATCGTCGACATTGGCCATGTCGAGCACCTGTACTTTTTCACCATCGCGATTCAGCAATTCGGCACAGGTATGGGTATGGGAATTGAGCCGTTCAACGGTGAGTGCCGCCAGGATCGTTCGCGCATCCCGGTCCTGATCGCTGCGGCTTTTGGACTTGTCGGCTAACAGAATCACATTCTGGGCAGCCGGCACATCTGCTTCAGTCAGGACATCGGTATCGACATAATCACCACTGATGAAGCGATCAATTCCGGGTCGGAGAATGGCCTGCAACGGTTCGGGGCAACTTTCGATTTCGGAAACAATGCGAATAGGAATCGACCGCGTCTGTTCATTCGCATGCAGTTCCCGGATAATCCGCACCGATGTCCGATTATAACCGCAGATCACGATCGGACACTCCGGCCGCAGGATAGTGCCGGCATGAATCACCTGATCCTGAATGGGAGACGACAGACGGTCGCCTGGGGGACGGATCACCACCAGGTCATCCTGAGAGCCAATGAGATATTCTGCCGGAGGATTGAGCTCATACGTAATGGATTCCAGATCATCTTTCGAGGTATGAATCACTCCGATAGCCAGCGTATCCTGATCATGTTTGAGAAGGGTGAGAGCTTCCTGGAAGGTCATTGGACGTTCAGTCGGCTGCCGCGAAAAATGACTGCCCCAGGCCGTCGTCAGCAATTCGTCCAGCACCTGCACCAACCCATATGCCCTGACCGAATGCGCAATCAAGTGCCCGACGTATTCATCCTCATCAATAATGTCTTCGACGGCAGCGGATCGCAGCAAACGCACTTTGTTCTGGTCGCGCTGCAGAAGTTCTACACAGGTATAGATATGGCCAGGAAGGTTGCCATTGATTACCGATAAGATTCCCCCACCCTTCATATCGTTCGAAACCCGGTCTGCGGCCATCTTTTCAATGGTCAAAGCTGCCAGAATCGTTCTGGCATCCCGATCCTGATCACTTCTCGGGCGGGATTTATCAGCAGGCAGGATTGCAGCTTTGGCGTACTGCACCCGGATCTGTTGCAGGACACTGGCGGAGGTAAAGTCACCACGCACAAAGAAGATCAACCCACGATTGATCCCAGCACCAGGCAATTCAGGTTCCTGCTCAAGTTCAGCGGCAATGACAATCGGACTGAATCGGGTTTCTACACCTTGCTGGAGTTCCCGGATCAGAGTAGGAACGGAGCGGTTCCAGCCACAAATGACATAATGATTAGTCAGTTCCTCCAACTCCATTTCCTTTGCTTCCACACCGCCGCGCAGACGTGCCACCATCACCGCCGAGACCACACCGGTAAACATAGCGAAAACCGTAAACCCACCCAGCATGACCACCACCGTAATGGCTTTACCCAGCGGAGTACCTGCTTCGCCCCCAATCGGTTCACCTGCCATCAGCGTGTACAAACTCCACCAGAGCGCATCACCAAAACGGGCAAAATCGGGATTGCCCCGCTCTGCGATCATGATACCGATACCACCGATAAGAAAGACCACAGCCAGAATCACGACAATCAACAGATTTTCTGCCAGTCCTTGTGTCAGCACCGATGCCAGTTTGCGCGTCCGACGCATCAACAAAATACCAAGTCGTACCAGTCGCAACAAACGCAACACTCGAAGAATACGCAATGGACGGGCAATTGGAATCACCGCGATCACATCAAACCAATACTGTCGAAAAAATTTGCCTGTTGAGCGAATGGTGTACCAACGGATGGACAGTTCGACGATGAAAATGGCAGTAATAACATGACTGGCCCATTCATAGGCACGGGGAATTTGCTGGCTTCCCCCGCTATGCGTGACTTCCAGCACTGTCAGGATGATGCTGATAATGATCAGGATACCGATTACCAGCTCGGTAATCGTATGATTGATAAACCGGGCAAGCTTCTGTCGGCGATTCAGTTGAAATGTATTCATCGTCTCTTTCCATCTGATTTCAAATCAAGGAAATCGAACCTCTTTTTGACTGAAATCAAACGTCGCAACTGACACAGACCGGATCATAAGGCCCTGATCTGCGGCAGGCACACTTTATGCGGGCCTCTGCGATCTGTTGTTGTGGTGTGTCCAAGCTCAAACTTCGATGCCTGCTGCCTTTCTAACCCATTAAAGGAAATCCGTTATGTCGAAAATGACTCTGCAACGAAAGCTCATCCTCAGTTTTCTGGCAATTGGTGCGATCCCCATGGCGATCATCAGTGGATTGGGGATTTACAATGCTCGTCATGCTCTTACGGAGAAAGCGCAAGAGCAATTGACGATTGCCAGAAGTGCCAAGCAGGATGCGCTTAAGCGTTATTTTGCCAAGAGTCGGGCGGACATGCACACCATGGAAGTGATGGTCAAAGGGCTGGTCCATAATGCCTCGGTTCATGTCGATTCCCTTAATCAGGAAAAAGCTCTGGAGATTCGGGAGATCATTGAAAATCAGCATGACCTGCTGGAAATGACGTTGGAGTCTGAAGCGGTTCGGCATGTGTTTCTGAATCATAGTGATGATTTTGCTGATGCTGCCAAGCAGTTGAAACACGTTCAGATGAGTGGCCACTTCGGGAGTCTCTGGCTGGTAAACGCTGAAGGAAAAGTATTGATGGCGGTTGGCACCGAAAACTCAAACTCCATCAATCTCAGCACTCCCGATTGGCAATCAGATCCCCTTGGTCAGATCTTCACCAAAAGTATCTCTGCTGATGATGTGGTCACAGTCGATTTTTCCAACAGCAAGGGGACTGGTCGCCTGAGTGCATTTATGGCCCATCCTGTTGAGCTCGAAGGTAAAAAAGGCACCGTCATTGGTGAACTCACCACCTCTGAATTAAACAGAATTGTCAGCCGACGCACCGGGCTTGGACAGACAGGTGAAAGCCTGGTGGTAGCCTATACCAATGGCAACCCCATACTTCTCACTGAGCTGATCGTATCATCGAAAGACTATGCCGGCAGTAAAGCCGGAGAAAGCATTAACAGCCCATTGGTCCAATCTGCGTTGAAACATGATGAAGGCTCAGGACTCTTTACCGATCCGACCGGCATGTCCATGGCCAGCTCACACCGTTTCGTTGGTGCCGAAGGACTCAAATGGGCTTTGCTGACCCATATGGATCTGGATGAAGCTGTCCAGGTGAAAGAAGGAGATAAGGATCAGTTCGGCATATATATCGAAGAACAGAATTACGACGATTTCTTTATCTTTGGCAAGTCAGGGTATTGCTTCTATACAGTCACCCATGAAGCAGACTACCAGACCAACCTGCTGACGGGTAAGTACAAGGATTCCGGCCTTGGCAAACTGGTCAGTCAGGCGATAAATACCAATGCCTATGCACTGGTAGACTTTGCGCCATATGCTCCCAGCAACAATGAACCGGCCGCTTTCATTGGCCAGCCAATCACCAATTCGCAAACTGGTGAAGTCGAACTGGTGGTTGCCCTGCAGCTCTCTATTGATGCCATCAACGACATCATGCAGGAAAGGAGCGGTATGGGTGAAACAGGGGAAAGCTATCTTGTAGGCCCAGATCACCTGATGCGCTCTGACTCATGCTTCAGCAAGGAAACCCACACCGTTATGGCTTCATTCCGCAACCCGACAACCGGTGCGGCCAAAACGGAAGCCGTTGATCTCGCTCTCAAGGGAGAAACCGGCATTAAAGAGACTCAGGATTATCATGGTGAAGAGGTTCTTTCGGCGTATACCCCCATACAGATTGACGGTCTCAACTGGGCCTTGATCTCTGATATAGACGTTGCCGAGGCCTATCATGAAGTAGCTGCAATGACCAATGAGTTTGTGATCCTGGCCAGTATTTTTCTTGCTATCACCTTCTTTGTGGCCTTAGCCACCGGCAAACGCACAGCCAATCCACTCAAAGAGGCAATTTCCATTCTTCGGTCCAGTGCCGACCAGGTCGCATCTGCTTCAAGTCAAGTTGCCGAGAGTAGCCAGAACCTGGCCAGCGGCGCGAACCAACAGGCATCCTCTCTGGAAGAATCCTCTGCGGCCCTGGAAGAATTGGCCGGTATGACCTCGCAGAATACCGACAATGCCAGGCAAGCCAGTCTCGCCTCGTCAACAGCCAAAGACTCTGCTGAGTCAGGACGCGAAGCAACCTCACGCATGGTCGCGGCGATGGATCGTATCAAGGCTTCCAGCGATGAAACAGCTAAAATCGTCAAAACTATCGACGAAATCGCCTTCCAGACTAATCTACTCGCATTAAATGCAGCAGTAGAAGCAGCACGTGCAGGGGATGCCGGACGTGGCTTTGCAGTGGTAGCAGAAGAAGTCCGTAGCCTTGCCCAGCGCAGTGCAGTCGCAGCCAAGGATACCTCCTCCCTGATTGAAGAATCCATCCGCAATGCCGGAGATGGTGTTTCAACCTGTGATGAGGTGACGTCCATACTCAGCACCATTGTTGAAGAAGTCGAAAAAGTATCGCAGATCATTGCAGAGGTATCTGCTGCTTCCGAGGAGCAGACCAAAGGTATCGGTCAGGTCAACACCGGGGTAGCCCAGATGAATGGGGTCACCCAGTCTAATGCGGCCAGTTCTGAAGAATGCGCTTCGGCCAGCGAAGAACTCTCTGCCCAGGCGCGGGAAATGCATGATGTCGTGCGTAACCTGGAAGTGATGGTGGGATCTGCCCAGGAGCGCGTACTCACCGATGCAAACAAGTCCAAAGCCTCTAAAAAACCACTAGAGAGACCGCATGAACATAAACCTACCGAGGCTCCCTTGAAAAGACCTGCCACTTCGCCAACAAAGCCAGGTAAGAATGGTCAGGCGAAAAAAGAAGATGTCGCCAAGGCCAAACATGTACCGTCGCCGGAAGCCATCATTCCGTTTGACGAAGACGACGATTTCTGAAAAGATTGACTATTCTCAGCTGATCGCGAAGGGCAATGAACGAGTTTCGTTGCCCTTCGCTTTATTACGACTGTGAAATCACAAATTCTGGCATGATCTATGCAATAAATATTATCAGAACAAACCCAGTGACAACATTTGTCGCTACGATCCATCACCAGCCCTTATCGGAGTATCCCCCATGAAAAAGCAGGAAAAACCCACTCGTCTCAAGAACTCTCTGGTCGATTTGCTCATCGAAGCCATCGCTTTTGGCGGTGGATATCCCTTCCCGGGTGATGTGGTTCCTGGAGTCTGCCCTGATGAAGAACCAGGACGCAAGACGGAAATTCGCATCAGTAAAGATGCACGCCAATAAGCAAGCCAATACGCTGCTGCATTATAGGCCTGTTTCGCAAAACTCGGCGGTCTGCATTATACTAAACGATAGCCCTTCCGCCTCAGCAATTTGAAACCATGACCATTATTGAGCTATGCGAAACTATCTACTTCTCTTACTGCTTGCCCTTACTTTTGTCATCCCAGCTCAGGCAGCGGATGAACCTTTGCCATTTTTTGGTGACCTCAATGCCCGTAATATTCGGATGCAGGTTGAACGCCCTTCTCTGCGTATGCGTGCGGCCACTTTCGACAGCGATTCTCTGCGCCAGCTCTCCATTCTGGAGATTGCGGAATCCGTTCAATTGCTGCTGAACCTGTTCGAAGACACAGCGCCCTTGGTCAATGTCGACATTTCCCTGAAAGACAACGGGGCGATTGTCCTCACCGGTACCATCGACGGTATTGATGAATCGATCGTCTATCTTTACTTCAAGGATGGCATGCTGTCTGGCCAGATCACCAATCCAATGACCAATGAAACCTTTATCATCGAACCTATATCCATTGATGCGGTGCGTATTTACGAATATGATACCAATAAAGTCCTTACCTGTGCATCAGAACATCTTGTCATGCCTGCTGCAGCCTTAGAAGCACAGCCCAGAATTGTGCCGCGCGAAACCTCTCAGTTTGTCGACCTTCTGATTTATTATACTCCAGCAGCCAGAGATACTATGGGTGGGATTTCACAGGTGGAAGCTGAAATTGAAGCTTCCGTCACCTATGCCAACCAGGCGTTGACCAATTCCGGTATTGGTGATGATGTGCAATATCGCATCGTAAGCCTGCGTCTGGCTTCCGGGTACACCGAAGCTGCCGATCTCACGACAGAACAGGGCACAACCCCTGGTATCGTTTTCGATATTGAGCGCCTTCAAGGGAAAAATGATGGCTATATTGACGATGTCCATGATGTTCGTAATGAACGTGGCGCAGACATTGTCCTGCTGATTACCTACCGCCCTGCGACAGGAGTGGGCGGCATTGCTTACACTTTATCATCCAAAAGTAATGGTGCGGACGCTTTTGCTTTCGGAGCAGTTGAGCTTACCGCGGCAAATGCCAATCTTTCCCTCGCCCATGAAATTGGTCATATCATGGGATGCAACCATGGAGTCACCAATAATGGTGTCGACGATGATGGTCTGCATAATTATTCGATCGGTTATCACTTCACTGGGCTGGACTCAAATGGATACCGCACGGTGATGGCTTACAGCCGTACAGGCGAAACCCGAGTTCCCTACTTCTCCAATCCCAATGTCAATTATCAGGGCGTCCCCACTGGTGGCGTTCCAGACGGTCTGGCTGTCACCGCCAACAATGCCTCCACCCTCCAGGAAACCGCTCCTTTCGTCGGCGACTACCGGGACGAAGTTCCACCCAATGAAGCGCCTGTTGCTAATAACGAAACCTATACCGTCAAGCATGGCAGAACCCTGACCGTTGATGATAAATCCGGTGTTCTTGCCAACGATACCGATCCCAATGACGATGATCTCACCGCTGTGTTAGACACCGATGTCAGCTCCGGTACTCTGAGTCTTAATGCCGATGGATCTTTTACCTACACCCCTGCCGAAGTCTATGTCTCTGAAGTCACATTCACCTATTACGCGACAGATGGCGAGTTGAACTCCTTTACCGCGACCGTCACCATCAACATCGCCGAAAACATCAAAGTGCTGGCCTATAAAATCAAACGTAGCAATAAGCTCTCAGGCGATGGCAATACCCTCAAACTATCCACCGAATTGATCCTGCTGACAGAACTGAAGGAAGACGATTCACAGGAAGTGCTTGGTGGTGTTGCCGCCTGGAAAGATGGCAAAGATCGCTTTTACCACGTCTACAATGCTGAAGATCTGGAGGTCAACATCGGTAACCTGGCTGCCGATCAAAGCCTGCAGGCCATGGGGGTGGGTGAGCCCGGTGGTGGTGACCTTTCAATCTGGTTAGCTGCGGGTAAAGCTAAAAATACCGCCATCAGCGAAGTCGATGATGCCATAGTCCCCGCTTCACTCAAAGGCAAAGAAATCCTTGCCTCGCCCAACAACCTTCTCGCCGGCGAAGGAAAAATATCCGTCCGTTTCGATAAGAAAATCACCCTCAATGCCAACAACGGCACCGGCGGTATCAACGACGTCATCGACGATATCGTTGCTGCCTATGAGAAGAAAAAGCACACCGAATCCGCCACTGATCCTTTCGCACTCCCAGAATAATTCATACGGCAACCCCAATCTGCAGCCACGGACAAGCAATCGCTTACTTCAGGCTTTACCAGATTTTTGGTGAGCCTGTTCATTGGGATAGCTATGGGGCTGACCTCCAGGCGATTGGGACAGGTGAATTTTCCAGTTGCCCCGACTTCGAACGGTTTTCATTCCTATGGGGGCTCCCGACTTGCTCGAATTATATGAGGATGGGGTGCAGATATGCCCTTTGCCTGTAAAGACAAAGGGCTCAATGAATTTTGTTTAGCTGGTCCAGATTATTCTTTGGCGGCCAGATAGCGTTCGGCGTCAAGGGCGGCACGGCAGCCCATACCAGCGGCGGTGATAGCCTGGCGGTAGACATGATCGGCACAGTCACCAGCGGAAAAGACACCTTTGATATTGGTGCGTGAGCTGTCGCCTTCAACGATGATGTAGCCATTTTCGTCCATGGCAAGGTTGCCTTTGAAAGGAGCAGTGTTGGGGGTATGGCCGATGGCGACGAAAAGGCCCTCTGCTTCGATGACAGAGGTTTCATCGGTCTTGACGTTGCGCACGCGGACGCCGATCATCTTGTCTTCTTCAACACCAAGGACTTCTTCGACGACAGAATCCCAGACAATCTCGATCTTTTCATGATTGATGGCGCGGTCTGCCATGATTTTGCTGGCGCGAAATTCGTCACGACGGTGAATCATGGTGACTTTTGAGCCGAATTTGGTGAGGAAGGTCGCTTCTTCGCAGGCGGAGTCGCCACCACCCACCACGATCAGGGGGACGCCACGGAAGAAGGAGCCATCGCAGACTGCGCAATAGCTGACGCCTTTGTTCTCCAGTGCTCTTTCACTCTCAATACCGATTTTGCGGGGACTGGCACCCGTAGCGATGATAACGGTTTTAGCCTGGATTTCCTTGCCGCCACGCAGGCAGACGGTGTGGATGCCGTCATCAACAAAGTCACACTTTTCGACGAAGTCGTATTCGATACGAGCACCAAAACGCTCGGCCTGCTTCTGCATTTTTTCCATGAGTTCGCCACCGAGAACGCCGTCTTCGAAACCGGGGTAGTTTTCGACATCGGTCGTCGTGGTGAGCTGTCCACCGAGCAGGTCACCTGCAATAACCAACGGTTCGAGGTTGGCGCGAGCAGCGTAAACAGCAGCGGTCCAGCCGGCAGCACCCGACCCGACAATGACGACATTTTCCATATCCAGTAAATCCTTCGTTTTGAATCCAGTATACACCCGGGCGAACAGGCTCAGGCAGGCAAGCTTTGGTAGATGTAAACCTACTCAAAAACTGAAGCGATACAAGATCGTATGGCGGTTAGTGGCTGCTCGATGTCCCCATTCGAGGGAATCCAGTGGTACATCCGCAGGACATCTGTCTTTGAGAATGTATGGTAAGTGCCTTTTCACCCCTTCGAACTTTTGGATATGATGACACTGTCGCCTCAAGATTCTTTATCCAGCCGCTGGGTCGGGCCTTTGCTGGCGTGGTACGAGCACCATAAGCGCGATATGCCCTGGCGCGCTGAACCGTCCCCTTATAAGGTGTGGATCAGTGAGATCATGCTGCAACAGACGCAGGTGGATACGGTCATTCCTTATTTTCAGCGTTTTTTGACGCGCTTTCCAGATGTGCATGCGCTGGCTGCGGCTGATGAACAGGAGGTGCTGAAACTCTGGCAAGGCCTGGGATACTATTCCCGGGCCCGGCGCCTGCATGCCTGCGCGAAGCACATCGTCGATGAATGGCATGGTTGCATGCCG
>MDTD01114181.1_pt1 | contig 13218 bp, 15 predicted proteins | sample 811221 | NCBI WGS metagenome assembly MDTD01 (sample SAMN05326646, study PRJNA326480) | marine metagenome | isolation source: seawater | place: Pacific Ocean: South West | collected 2011 | reverse complement strand
AGATTATACAAAAGAGGGAAATATTGCCAGATTAAATGAAATGGGAATTACAGATATAGATAAAATTTATGAAGCTAATGAATTAGCTTCCGGAGAAAATGTGGTTTTTGCCGGAAGTGGAATTACAGATGGATTGTTATTCAATGGAGTACAATTTGAAAGAGATTGTACTAGAACAAGTAGTCTAGTTATTAGTACCCTAGATAGTACTGCTCGTTTCACAAATACAATTCACATAAAAGATGGTGCCAAGAGCATTTCTCTATAAATTTTTTAAAAAGATTTTTTTATGCATATTGTTGTCGTCGGACTAAGTCATCGCACGGCACCTGTCGAAGTGCGTGAACAATTGAGTATTCCAGATTCTTCAATTGAAGATTCATTGTCATCGCTCAAGAATTCTTCAGAAATTCTTGAAGTCTCTATTTTAAGTACATGTAATAGATTAGAAATTTATTCCTTAGTAAGGGATTTAAATATTGGGTTGTCATCAATTAAAGATTTTCTATCAAAATATTCAAAAGTTAATTATGAAAAACTTGAACCTCATTTATTTGACTTAAAACAAGAGGATGCTGTCCTCCACCTAATGAAAGTTTCTGCAGGTTTAGATAGTTTAGTTTTGGGAGAGGGACAAATTCTTTCACAAGTCAAGAAAATGATGAGATTAGGACAGGATTATCAATCTACTGGTCCAATACTTAATAGGCTTCTTACTCAATCTATTAGTGCGGGAAAAAAAGTAAGATCCGAGACTAATCTTGGAACAGGTGCCGTATCTATAAGTTCTGCTGCGGTGGAATTAGCCCAGTTGAAAATAGGACAGTCTCGTGGTCTTGACAGTCTTGTTAGTTTGGAATCCGAAAAAGTTCTTGTTGTAGGCGCTGGAAAAATGAGCAAACTTTTAATTACTCATCTACAGTCAAAAGGTTGCCAAGAATTAACACTACTAAATAGAAATGTTGATAGAGCTGCTAATCTCGCAAATAATTTTCCAAATTTGAAGATAATTCCAGAAGATTTGATTAATCTCGATAAATATTTAAAAAAATCTTCTCTCATATTTACAAGTACTGCCTCAGAAAAGCCTTTTATCGATTTAAAAAGAATTAATAATTTGAGTATAGATTCTCCCATAAAATTTATTGATATTGGTGTCCCTAGAAATATATGTAATGATGTTAAAGATCATACTTTTATAGAAGCTTTTGATGTTGATGATTTACAGGAAGTAGTATCAAGGAATCAAGAGTTCAGAAAAAAAATTGCTAAAGAAGCAGAGTCTTTAATTAAAGATGAAAAAGGACAATTTCTTGAGTGGTGGGCAAGCTTAGAAGCTGTCCCTGTCATTAATAAATTAAGGTCAGATCTTGAGCTTATTAGGAAAGAGGAATTACAAAAAGCACTAAGTCGTATGGGCCCTGATTTTTCGGCAAGGGAAAGGAAGGTCGTTGAAGCCCTCACTAAAGGAATAATTAATAAGATTCTTCATACTCCAGTAACTAAACTCAGGAGCCCCCAATCGCGTCAAGAAAGACAAGAATCATTAAAAATAGTTGAGAAATTATTTTCTTTAAAAGATGAAGATGATTTGTACTAAAAAAAGACTTTTTATTAAGTTTTTTTATAATTTAGCCAAATACCTTCACAAAGTGGCCATTGGACTTTAAACAACCCCCCTTTATCTAGTAGTTTTAACTTGATAATACCTCCTTAAATTAGTTTATATGAAGCGTGTTTTGGCAATCATCCTCGGAGGAGGAAAAGGATCTAGACTCTATCCTTTAACAAAAATGAGAGCTAAACCTGCTGTTCCTCTAGCAGGTAAATATCGATTAATTGATATACCAATTAGTAATTGTATTAATTCTGGTATCAATAAAATGTACGTGTTAACCCAGTTCAATAGCGCATCCTTAAATAGACATATTGGAAGAACATATAATTTAAGTGCACCTTTCGGGCAAGGATTTGTTGAGGTTCTTGCTGCTCAACAAACACCTGAAAGCCCAAAATGGTTTGAGGGTACTGCAGATGCAGTTAGAAAATATCAGTGGTTATTTCAGGAGTGGGATGTTGATGAATATCTTATATTATCTGGCGATCAACTTTACAGGATGGACTACAGTTTATTTGTAGATCACCATAGATCAAATAATGCTGATTTGACAGTTGCAGCATTGCCAGTTGATGAGTCACAAGCGGAAGGATTTGGCCTAATGCGGACTGATGAAGTTGGAAATATAAAGGAATTTAAAGAAAAGCCTAGTGGGAATAGCTTAAAAGCTATGGCTGTTGATACTTCAAAATTTGGAATCTCCTCTGAATCAGCAAAAAACAAGCCTTATCTAGCTTCTATGGGTATATATGTCTTTAGCCGAAATACATTATTCGATTTATTAAATAAATTCCCTGACCATACAGATTTTGGTAAAGATATTATTCCAGAAGCTCTCAAGAGAGGTGATTCTTTAAAGAGTTATGTGTTTGATGATTATTGGGAAGATATTGGAACAATTGGAGCATTCTTTGAATCCAATCTTGCCTTGACAAAACAACCTAGGCCCCCTTTCAGCTTTTATGATGAAAAATTTCCAATTTATACTAGACCTAGATATCTTCCACCGTCAAAATTAGTTGATGCACAAATTACTGATTCAATTGTTTGTGAAGGTACTATTTTGAAATCATGTAGTATTCTCCATTGCGTACTAGGTGTGAGGAGTAGAATAGAAAGTGATACTGTACTCGAAGATACTTTGGTTATGGGAGCTGATTTCTTTGAGTCTCCTGAAGAAAGAATTGAATTAAGAAGAGGTGGAGGAATTCCACTAGGGGTTGGTGAAGGTTCAACTGTTAAGAGGGCTATCCTTGATAAAAATACTCGTATTGGTAATAATGTGGTAATTGTTAATAAAGATAGGGTTGAAGAAACTGATAGACCTGATGAAGGGTTTTACATAAGAAATGGAATTGTTGTCGTTGTGAAAAATGCCACTATCACTGATGGAACGATAATCTAAATTTTTATAAGATCCTTTATCGCTGACATAACTATTAATTTTTGAGCAATTTTTACTAGTTGAAGTAAAACTATAATATTGAGTTTTATTTTTTTATGTCCAAGGCACATTTCGGTTTAATCGGTCTTGGTGTGATGGGAGAAAATCTCGTTCTTAATGCTGAAAGGAATGGATTTTCAAGTATTGTTTTTAATAGAACTTTTAAGAAAACAGAGGATTTCTTAAAAGGTAGAGGGCAAGGCAAAAATATTAAAGGTGCAAAAACTTTGCAAGAATTTGTAGACAAACTTGAGAGACCGAGAAGGATTTTAATGATGGTAAAGGCAGGTTCCGCTACAGATGCTGTAATTGAGAATATTTCAGGATACCTTGAAGAAGGTGATCTATTAATAGATGGAGGAAACTCTCAGTTTCAAGATACTGAGAGAAGAGTTAGACAATTAGAAAGTAAAAGCTTTGGTTATATTGGAATGGGAGTCTCAGGGGGAGCTAAAGGAGCTCTCGAAGGTCCAAGCATGATGCCTGGAGGAACAAAATCGTCATACGATGCTATAGAGAGTCTGCTTTCAAAAATGGCTGCAAAGGTTGATGATGGTCCCTGCGTTACGTATGTAGGGCCTGGTGGTTCGGGACATTTTGTAAAAACTGTTCATAATGGGATTGAGTATGGACTTGAACAAATACTCTCAGAGGCTTATGACTTGATGAAAAGAGTATCAAATATGAGTTGTTCCGAAATATCAGAGGTTTTTGGACGTTGGAATCAAACAGAAGAATTATCATCTTATCTAGTTGAAATTACAGAAATTTGTCTTAGAAAAAAGGATGATCGTTCTGGAGATGCTGTTGTAGAGAAGATACTAGATAAAGCAGGCCAAAAAGGTACAGGATTGTGGACTGTGGTTAGTGCTCTAGAGTTAGGTGTATCAGTGCCGACGATCTATGCATCATTAAACGCTAGAGTCATGAGCTCCTTAAAAGATCAGAGAAAAGAGCTAGAAAAGACTTTGCCAATTACAATAAATAAAAAATTTGAACTTGGAAATATTTCAAATGCAATGAAACCGTTATTTGATGCTGTAGTTCTTTCTACAATAGCTAGTTATGCTCAAGGTATGGATATTTTAAAAGAGGCCTCCATAGAGTACAACTATAAATTAGATATGCCGTCCATTGCTCAAATTTGGAAAGGGGGATGTATTATAAGATCAAAACTTCTAAAGAGGATTCAAGATGCTTATAAAAAGGATCCTAATCTCAAAAATTTAATATTTGATGATTGGTTCAATAATGAAGTAGCCAATAAAATAGGAAATTTATCTTATGTAGTTTCAAGTGCAAGTGATGCTGGAATTCCTGTCCCTTGCTTGTCAAGCACCCTAGACTATTTAAATAGCTATAGGACTAGTAGACTTCCGCAAAATTTAGTGCAGGCCATGCGTGACTGCTTTGGTTCTCATACTTATGAAAGGATTGATATTGATGGTACTTACCATACAGAATGGTTGCAATGATAGAAAAAGTATTTAATAATTATACTCTGCTTATATTTAGTGATAAAACAAAACTTTCTCAAAAACTATCTGAGTTTATTTATTCTGATATTAACAATTTACATCTAAAAAAAGAAAGATATCAAATTTGTGTTTGTGGTGGATCAACTCCAAAATTAGTTTATAAATTTCTTTCAGAAAGAAAACTAGAATGGAATAAAGTTGATGTATTTTTAGGAGATGAAAGGTGCGTTGAGCCTACTTCGAAAGAGAGCAATTCTCTAATGTTAAAAGAAACATTATTAAGGAACTTTGGTAATGAAGCCTATTTTTACAATATATTCAGCAACACTGAATTCAGTGAAAAGATCGTAAGGCAAAATTTTATTAATCAATTAAAAAAAAGATGTAAAGGAAATCCACCCAAATTCGATCTAACATTACTTGGATTAGGAGATGATGGCCATACAGCCTCACTGTTTCCTAATAATAAAAATAATAATAACGAGGACTTAGTAATTTATTCTCATGGAAAAGGTTTAAAAAGGATTTCTTTAACTCCAAAAATCATCTCTGCTTCCTCTAAAATCATTTTTATAGTTAGTGGATCATCAAAGCGAGCTGCGCTTAAAAGGTTACTTGATGATAATGAGTCTCCAGATCGGACACCTGCAAAGTTAATTAAATCAAAAACTCAAATACTAGTATTTTGTGATGAGGAGGCATCAAATGATTTGTCCATTTAGTTAATATATTAAAAATGTTAAGAATTTCAATGGCAAAGAAAAAAATATTATTTGAAGATAAATCATTTGGAGAATGGAAATCTTTAAATGATACAGTTATGGGAGGTGCAAGCATAGCAATATGCGAGAATTCAAACTCAGGTCTAATTCTTAAAGGTAATATTGTTGAAAAAGGTGGTGGTTTTGTTAGTTGTAGATCTCCAAAATTTGATCCATCAATAGATTTGTCAAATTATGAAACCTTCGAATTAAAGATATTTGGTCAAGGGAGGACTTTTAAGTTCGCTGTAGCATGTGAAGATAATTTTTTAGGTTTAACTGAATTTATTCCTGGAGGATTGAGATGGATAAGATCATTCCCAACTAAGAAACTGGGCCCAACTATCGTAAAAATTCCCTTTTTAAGTTTAAAACCTTCTATTAGAGCAAACAAAGTAAAATTCCCTTTTAAATTTAAATCTTCCAAAGTAAAGAGATTACAACTTCTACATTCTAAATTTGGAGATGAAGGCCTCTTGAATGATAAATTCAAACCAGGCCCTATAAAAGTTACATTAAAGTCAATAAGTGTTTTTTGATAGTCTAAGTGAAGGCCTTGATTCTATCCTTTGTAAATCTGCAGATTTCATCAATAAGCCATTTATTCATTCTGTTGTGAAAATAAATGGAGATTTTGAAAATATTGTTGATGATAATTTAAATCTTACCGCACATATATTATGTAGAGATTCTAAGGGCAATAGGATAATGAGGAATGATATTGAGATTGAAATTTTTAAATCAAATGATGAGCTTATTCTTGTATTAGCAAAATTACATTATCCTCAAGAACCATTACTATGGAGTGGGACAAAAAACATCTGGATGGATAGCACAAGTGGAAGAAAATGTTTTCCACCTAAATATAGTTTTTCTTTTGAAAATCTTGCAAGCAGGATAAAGTCTTTTACAAGATAAATCTAGTTTATTTTTCTAAATCAGTTACTGCGCCCAAGCTTGAGGTACTTACAATTCTTGAATATTTAGCTAGGACTCCTTTTTTATATTTTGGTAAAGGTTTTTTCCAAGATTTTCTTCTTGATTCTAATTCATTAGCACTTAATGAAACTTCTATAACTTGATTTAAAGCATCGACTGTAATCAAATCACCTTCTTTTATTAATGCTATATTTCCACCAACTGCCGCTTCTGGAGCGATATGTCCTACAACAAGACCATAAGTTCCACCACTAAACCTTCCATCAGTTATTAGTGCAACTTTTTCACCTAATCCTTGTCCCACAATAGCTGAGGTTGGTGCTAACATTTCTCTCATTCCCGGTCCTCCGACTGGTCCCTCATTTCTAATAACAACTACATCTCCAGCTTTAATATTATTATTGAGAATTGATTCTAGACATGATTCTTCGCTCTCAAAGATTCTCGCTGGACCAGTAAGAACAGGATTCTTGACACCACTAATTTTTGCGACACTACCTTCAAGAGCAAGATTACCTTTTAAAATTGCTAAGTGACCCTTTTTATAAAGAGGATTATTTATATCTCTAATCACGCTCTGGTTAGAAGGAGGAGTGTCTGGAATATTTTCTAGGGATTCTGAAATCGTTTTACCTTCTATGTTTTTACAATCCCCATGAATTAATCCCGCTTTTAATAAAATTTTCATTACTTGAGGAATGCCTCCTGCGTTATGAAGATCAACAGTCACGTATTTACCACTTGGTTTTAAATCACAAATTACAGGAACTTTTTGCCTGATAATTTCAAAATCATCAATATTTAGATCAACACCAGCAGTTTTTGCTATCGCCAACAAGTGCAAAACTGCATTAGTTGATCCTCCTACGGCCATAATAACTGCTATCGCATTTTCAAAAGCCTTTCTAGTCATTAAATCAAGCGGCCTTATGTCTCTCTCTATCGCTTCCACTAATACTCTGGCGCTTTTTTCAGAACTAAGTTCCTTTTCATAATCTTCTGCTGCCATGGTAGAACTATGAGGAAGACTTAAACCAAGTACTTCGATGACTGCTGACATCGTATTTGCAGTAAACATTCCACCGCAACTTCCAGCCCCAGGAATGCAATTTTTTTCAACATCATTTAACCTTTTTTTTGTAATTTTGCCAGATGCAAGTTGGCCAACTGCTTCAAAGGCACTTACTACAGTCAAATCTTCACCGTTTAATTTCCCTGGTTTAATTGTTCCTCCATAAATAAAAATTGAGGGTATATTCATTCTTGCTATTGCTAACATTGCTCCAGGCATATTTTTATCACAACCTCCAATTGCACAAACACCATCCATACTTTGAGCATTACAAGCCGTTTCAATTGAGTCAGCAATTACTTCTCTTGAAACCAGTGAATATTTCATCCCTTGAGTTCCCATTGATATTCCATCACTAACAGTAATTGTTCCAAACATCTGAGGCATGCCCCCGGATTGTCTTATGGCTTCTTCAGCTCTTTTTGATAATTTATTAAGTCCAATGTTGCATGGCGTTATAGTGCTATATCCATTAGCCACTCCAATAATTGGTTTAATAAAATCTTCGTCATTAAACCCAACTGCTCTAAGCATAGATCTATTTGGAGATCTTTGAACACCTTGTGTAATAGCAGATGATCTTAATTTATTCATTCCTTTCGATAACCTTTATAATTATTGACCTAACTCCTCAAGCTGTCTTCTAACATCAGCAATTGCTGAATTTAATTGTTCAACTTTTTGTTCCAAATTATCACTTTTTATTTCATTTCGATTTTCATTTGCGTCTAGAGCCTCTGAACCATCCTGTATTCTTGATGAATACATCATGGCCTTTTGTTTTTTTGTCTCTTTTCTTTTATCTGCTTCAGAGAAAAGATACCAAGCTAAACCGGCAGCACCTATAAATGCCCCACTAATTAATGACAAAAGATTATTAGAAGTTGAATCTCTGTATTCTGACATTACTTTAATAGATCTATATATATATTAGTTCTTTTCTTGAGACATAGTACTCAAACGCAACATTGGATTCCCAATTCCTGGGTTTAAAATATTTTCTTTACCACTTTCTTTATCAATACATGATGTATATATTATTTGATTTGGAAATTTTTTGGCTAATTCATTTAGTCCTTCATTACTACAAATGCAAGATATGATAAGTATCCTTTTGGATTCAACGCCAAGCCTATTTAAACTTTCAAGCCAATTTATAGGATTGTGGTTTTTCATTATCTGAGATAAATATAAAATAACTCCTTCATTTTGGGTTATATTCTTAGGCAATTGCCCAAGAAGGATTGTTGAATTGGGAATTACTTCCTTTGCTCCGTACCATAAAGTTAAACCTTCAGGAATCTCAGCTATTATCTTTAGTGGGTGATTAGAGTCAATATAATAACCGTCAGTTTCACCAAAATCTGTTTCAAGTGTTTGTTTGTTGTATGGAAGCCAATCTCTTAAGGCTTCATAAGTCAACCATTTTCCAATTTGTTCATATCCAGTAGAGTAGAGTACGCTAGGTGTGTTTTTATCTCTTAATATTGATAGCCAATGTTTTAATAATGGATGAGGTGGTACTAAAACCTTTAATGACATTGCCATATGTTTTCCTATAAGATAAAAGAATAACAAATTTATACTTTAGATTCTAAATTACTTTTTTCTGATGATTAAATCAATTCGTTTCCCCTCTATTAAAAAAACTTTTATTTACCTAATAATTACTGGGATACTAATTCTAACTTTTTCACATACAGCTTGGGCAAAGAGACCTCCTGAAATAAGAAATCAGCAGGAATTAGATCTTGAACAAGATATGCATGGTCAAGATTTAAGCGGAAATGAATTTGTAAAGTTTGATTTAAATGGGTTTAATTTTAGTGAGAGTAATCTTCAAGGAGCAGTTTTTAATAACAGTAAGCTAAATAATGCTTCTTTGAATGGAGCAGATTTAACTGATGCACTTGCTTACGCAACAGACTTTACTGGTGCTGATCTTTCCAATGTGAATTTTACTAATGCATTACTCATGGAAAGTAATTTTGATGGAGCTAAAATTGATGGTGCGGATTTTACAGATGCAGTTCTTAGTCGAATCCAGCAAAAAGAATTATGTAAAATGGCCAGTGGAGTTAACACTAATACAGGCGAGAGCACTGAGTATAGTCTTGGTTGCTAACTAAATGAGGAAACGTATACCGGTTATCGTAGTCTCTGGATTCTTGGGTTCCGGTAAAACAACATTCTTAAGATATTTACTTAAAAATGCCAATAAAAAATTTGGTTTATTGATAAACGAATTTGGAGACGTTGGAATTGATGGAGATTTATTAAAGAGTTGTTTGGATTGTGAAGAAAGACCCGATAAATGTGTAATTGAACTAAATAATGGTTGCCTTTGCTGCACAGTTCAAGATGATTTTATTCCATCAATACAAGCACTATTAAAATCAAATTCAGACATCGAAATTATATTTATTGAGACAAGTGGCCTTGCTTTACCAATCCCCTTATTAAAAGCTCTTAATTGGCCTGACATAAGGACACTAATTTATCTAGATATGGTTATTGGGATCGTAAATGGGGAATCAATGCTTAATGATTCACCAATAAATAATTTAAAGGATATTAACTTACAACAAGAAAATATAAAAATTATTGAACATAATTCTTCAATTGATGAGTTATTTAATGAACAACTAGAAGTTTCTGATCTTGTAATTATTTCTAGGGCTGATCTTTTAAATGATGAACAATATATTTTGGTTAAGGAAAAAATTAAAGATAAAATTAAACCAAATATACCTATAATTAAATCTGTTAATGGTCAAATAAAACTAGATTATATTTTTGATAGTAAGATTGAAAAAAATAATTATCAAAATTATCTATCGAATGAACATAATCATTCACATCCTCAAGTTTTTTCAGAATATTTGAGGTCCAATTATTTTCTATATAAAGAAGATTTTCAAATAGAGATGAGAAAAATTATTAATGAAGTAAATATTTTGAGGATAAAAGGGAGATTATGGATTCCTGGAAAAGTCCTACCTTTGCAAATACAGATTGTTGGTAGAAAAGTTAATACTTGGTTTGAAGATGCACCTGCAGATTGTTGGTCTCCAAAAGAAGGAGGGGGGTTAGAAATTGTAATGATAGGACAAGATAGAGAATCCTTTGAAACTGTTAAAAGAAAAATTAAAGAGAAATTTAATATTTCTGGTGATCCAAAAATGTGTTTTTGATTTTATAGTAAGCAACTGAAATATTTAAAATGTCAAAGCATTTTATGAAAGATTCAGAAATCTTTTTCGCTTCTAATAGTTATTCTGATTTAGTAACAGATCAGAAAAGAATTTCATGTGAAAAATGTGGCGGTAGTGGAAATCTTAAGACACCAGAAAATTCAAGGAGAACTTGCTTGTCCTGCTTTGGAAAAGGATTTAGAATTTCTCATTAGTTTTTATATTCCACTGAAATAATAGTTTATTAATTTAGTCTTTTTTTTTTTTCTAATTTGAATTAATCTTCAAATAGAAGTAATTATTAAATTGAATCAATTCGAAGTAAAAGTTTCAATTCGACTAAGACCCTCTGTTTTAGATCCAGCTGGTGAAGCAATTAAATCAGCAGCTGGTAAATTAGGTGTAAATGATATAAATTCATTGAGAATAGGAAAATTAATTGAAGTTAATTTGACTGCTAACGGGGAAAATGAGGTAAAGGAAAAAATTGAATTACTTTGTGATCGATTATTCGCTAATAAGGTTATTGAAGACTACGAATATAATTTAGTACAAAAATAAATGAGTAATAAAACGGTTGGAATTGTTATCTTCCCTGGTTCTAATTGTGACAGGGATATTTTTTGGGCCTTAGAAGGATGCTTAAATATTAAAACAAAATATATATGGCATGAATCATCTGATTTGTCTGAAATTGATTCAGTTGTTTTACCTGGTGGTTTCAGTTATGGCGATTATCTTAGATGTGGAGCTGTAGCAAGGTTTTCGCCTCTAATTAACTCTCTACATGAATTTGTTAGAAGCGGTAGGAAAGTTATTGGAATATGTAATGGTTTTCAAATTCTTACTGAAGCAGGATTTCTCCCTGGTGCTCTTACTAAAAATAAGAACTTAGACTTTATTTGTAATAACTCTGAGTTGGAGGTAATGACTACAAAAGGTGGCTGGTTTAGCAGCTCAATCGAAAGGGGGAAAGTAATTAATTTGCCAATTGCTCATGGAGAAGGGAGGTATTTTTGTGATAATGATACATTTAAATTACTTGTAGATAATGATTTGATAGCTTTAAAGTATAAAAATAATCCAAATGGCTCTTGCCATAATATTGCAGGAATAATTAATAAGAAAGGTAATGTTCTAGGACTGATGCCTCATCCTGAACGTGCGTGTGACGAGAATTTAGGTGGGACAGATGGTTTGAATATATTAAATGCTCTTGTTTAAAAAAAAATCGCCTTAAATGGCGATTTTTTTATGGATACTATTTTTAATACTTATAGCCTGCTACGAATAGTTGTTCATCAGATGATGGTTGCGAGCCTGGAACATAAGCACCTTTTGAGGCTTCAGAATTTGCTTGTGCTCTAGCTATGAGAGCTTTTTGTCCTGCTTCAATATCAGAACCTTTCCATGCCTTTAAGCATGAATGTTGTAATGCTCTTCCATAAGAGAATGAAACATTCCACATAGCCTTTCTATAAAGATTATTCATATTATTAAGGTAAACTGATGCAGCTTCCTCACTTAAACCTCCTGATAAGAATACTATACCCGGAACAGAAGCAGGAACACATCTTTCCATTGTTCTTATAGTCAATTCTGCCACTTTTTGAGGATCTGCTTTTTCACTACAATCAGCTCCATTAACTGTCATTGAAGGCTTAAGTAAAGTACCTTCGAGATACACGCCATTTGTTTGGCAAGCTTTATAGACCTGCTTAATAACTTCTTCCTGAACTTCAGCAGTTTTTTCAATTGTATGATCTCCATCCATTAGTATTTCTGGCTCAATTATTGGTACTAATCCAGCCTCTTGTACAGATCTTGCATAACGAGCAAGTCCCCATGCATTCTCTTGTATTGATAGATTTGAAGGACATCCATCAGAAGTGATTTGTAAAACTGCTCTCCACTTGGCAAATCTTGCACCCTGTTCATAATATTTTGCTGCTCTCTCAACTAATCCATCAAGGCCAGAACAGAATGTTTCAACATCCTTGCCACCGGGTAGAGGGTTTAATCCTTTGTCAACTTTAATACCAGGAATAATCCCTAAATCATTTAATTTCTTAACCATGGGTTCACCATCAGGGTGATTCTGGAATAGAGTTTCTTCGAATAAAATTGCGCCACTGATATATTTCCCCAAATCTTTTGTTGTAAAAAGCATTCCTCTGTAGGCTTTCCTATTATCCTCTGTATTTTCAACACCAATACCAGCTAATCTTTTGCCTACAGTTTTAGTGGATTCATCTACAGCTAAGATACCTTTGCCTTTTGAAGCTAATAACTGAGCGTTTTCCTTAAGTTCCTTTGCGTAATAATTTAATGCCATGCTATAAATAAAAAGAGATGGATTGATTTTTTCAGAATATGGCGAATTATAAAAATAAATATATTACTTAGTCAAGTATTAAATGATACAACGCTTTTTGAGAGACACTAAATTATCACTGTGAAGCCTGATTTTGCAGACTCTTTCGCAGAGTCTACAACTCTTTGACTCATTCTCCCTTCATTAAGGCCTGGTATTACAGGACTTTTTTGAATAATACTTTTTGCCCATAATTCTTGAATTCTTTTTACGGGTGCAATTCTTCCGTCTTTCCAATCTTTTTTGAATAGAAATTTTTCATCAGCATTGATATTAATCATTTTATTTTTTTCGTTTATGTATCTTAAAGTAAAGCCATGAATGTAGTCTTTTTGGTT
>MDTD01149058.1_pt1 | contig 13219 bp, 15 predicted proteins | sample 811221 | NCBI WGS metagenome assembly MDTD01 (sample SAMN05326646, study PRJNA326480) | marine metagenome | isolation source: seawater | place: Pacific Ocean: South West | collected 2011 | reverse complement strand
GTTAAATACGCAACCGCCCTCCTCGGCGATGGCTGCAAACACCACGGGAGTATTGGTCGGTTTAGAAGGCGTGTCGGAGACGCAACTGAGAGTTGTCCGCGATAACGTTGTTGCGCACCCTCAGCCGATTACTCTTACTGTAATGGGTTCTGAACTAGAGTTTGGACGATCCGCTCAGCAGGCTTTGACTCAGGTCGTGGCACCGCCGAGTCGCCCAGCAGCTGAGACGCTGGTGCTACCCCAGTCTGCAGCAACACTTGACCGTTTCGCGCTTCGCGGCGCGGGCCTCCGGCCTGATGGGGCCGGTGAGATAACCAAAAAGGCCAGTAGTCTGAATCCCGATGGATCAAAGGCTGACAAGATCGACTCCATGGTCGCCGTGCGTGACTTGGTATCTGCACGCAGTTTGGAGTTGGCGAGGTTAGCCTCGTCTGGTGACAAACCTCTGGTCGCTTCCAGCGCGCAGCAATCGCCTTTTGCTGGCTTAGTCCAGGGAGACGTGGGTGACGCAGCCGCAAGGCCTGTTGCATCAAGCGAATTTTCCCTCAGGCAGAGCCTAGCCGGCGCTGAGCGCGCTGCGGTCTCTGATGCTGGGCGTTTGAACCAGTTTGCACTCAATCAAAACACCGCCGCGCGAGAATTGGCGTCTCGGCATCTTTCTGAGGCTTTGGGCCAGCGTCTCGCTGCCAACATTGCGGCTGGCCACTATCGCCTCACATTCAATGTAAATCCGCGTGAACTGGGTGCGATTGATGTAGTTATGGAGATGAGAGACGGCCGACTGGATGCCCAAATCAATGCCAGTAACGCAGTGACGCGGGACTTGCTAGGTGACTCCTTGCCGCGGTTGCGCGATGCACTTCAGCAAAACGGTATTAATCTAGCGCAGTTGCAAGTTGGATCAGACTCTCAGCAAGGAAATGCTCAAGGCCGGCAGGCCAGCGACGAGCAGCCGGCTGATCAGGGTCGGGAACAAATGAGACTGACTGATGTATCGGACGATCTGATTTCAGAAGATCTTGAATTGGGACTGGACCTGAATTCAGTTGATTTTTGGGCATAATGAAAGCGTGCCCGGTATAAGTATGGATATTCATCATGGCTGACGAAGAAATTGAAGCAGGCGAAGGCGGAAAGAAGTCGTCGATCCTGACTTACATACTGATCGGAGTTGGTGTGGTTGTCACACTGGCCATTACTGTTCTAGCGACAATGTATTTTGTGGGGTTTTTTGACCCGGACTCTGCAGAACGCATTGAAGCGACTGTTCAGCAATTGGAGATGGACGCAGCCGAGGCGCGACAGCGTGCGGAGGACCTGGCTAAGGGGCCAGATAAAGAGACTCTCGATTCTCCGGAGCTGACGCGCTTTGAAAACACTTATATGGAAATCGAGCGCCCGCTTGTGGCGAACATCGTCAATTCCAGAAAGGTTATGCAGATTAAAGTAGCCATCATGACCCATTACGACGATCGCGTTGTGGCAAACATGGAAAAACATGCATTTGCCATCCGCTCCGAGATGCTCGATGTGATGCGCAAGATAGATGAGTCGCGTCTGTCGGAACCCAGTTTCCGCGCCGATCTGGCTGAGCAGTTGAAGCTTGCTGTGAACTCTGTGCTCGAAAAGTACGAAGACTTCGGCGGTGTAGAAGAAGTCATGTTTACAGAGTTTGTGGTTCAGTGAACCAGATCTGAGGTTGAGAGTAGGTTATGGCTGAAGATAGCAGCAGACTGTCGGAAGAGGAGCTCAATGCATTGGCCTCCGACGAGGGTTTTGATGAGGATTCGGCTTCTCTAATTGACCCCGAGAATGTATCCAGTGCCTCGGTTCGGCCACATAACCTTGTCACGGAAGACACCACCATTGGCATCAACTTAGCCGCGGTGGATATGATTACAGAACGCTTCACGAGGCATTTGCGGCTGGGTTTGCTAGAGGTGCTCCGAACCAGCCCCCGCATAACCGCTGACCGCGTCAAGACTTTACCGTTTTCTGAGTATCTGAGCGGTTTGCAGGCACCTCTTTCGGTAAACACCGTACGTTTGTCGGGCCTTCGTGGCACGTCTATGGTGGTAATCGACCCGAATGTTGTTTTTGCGTCGCTGGATAACTTTTTTGGCGGATTTGGTCGCGGTATCCATGGGCTCCCATCGGGGCGGCTATTTACACCAACAGAGACGCGCATTATCAACATCATGATGGAGGTGATCTTTGCCTCAATTCAGGAGGCTTGGTCTCCCATCATGGAGATCAACTGTGAGCAAATCGGTTCCGAGATTAATCCGGCGTTTGTTCAAATTGTGGATGAAAATGATCTGGTCATTGTTTGTCACCTTGAGGTGGAGTTGTCGGGCAAAGAGCGCGGCGCAATCGATGTTGTATACCCTTTTGCCGCTCTAAAGCCGATAAGAGACGTGCTAAGAGGCAGAGTTCAGGACTCAGAGGACCCCTCTGTCGATCATGATGTATGGGCCCGAGATTTGGCGGGCGCCGCTTCCGACGCAGAATTGGAACATCGCGTCGTTTTGGGTGAGATCGAATTGACACTTGGTGATTTCAAAAAGCTGCAGGTCGGTGACTTACTGGATTTACGTAAATTTGATTTAGCCCGAGTGCTGGTAGACGACATTCCGCTGTTTGAAGCGGAAGTGGGTACCGCAAATGGATATACCGCAGCCAGACTGTTACAAGCGGTAGAGCTGGCAGAAAGTCAACAATGACCTGCTGGTGGAGTGTTAGGAGCGACTCATGAGTGAAGAAGAAACAGTGGATGTATCATTAGAGCAACTCGCTGAGGATGCGGCAGACGGCCAGGGCTTTGATGCGATGGTCAGTGCTGATGTACTGCAAAGTGTTCCTGTCACACTATCTGTCGAGGTTGGCAGAACGCGTCTGAAAATCCGTGATTTGTTACGCCTCAAGCAGGGCAGTGTTATTGAGCTTGAGCGCAACGCAGGGGAACCGCTTGATTTGTTGGTCAACAATACTGTGGTGGCTCAAGGTGAGGTTGTGCTGGTCAATGATCGTTACGGCGTCAGATTGACGCGCATCCTGCCCTCAGAAGACCGAGTCGAAAAGCTCTAAATTTAGAGGCATACCCGTGGCGGAAGAGCTGAGTTGGGTCCGTTGGGTGACCGCGCTTTTTGTGGTCGCTGTCACTATGGGTCTGAGTTTCTGGGCTCTGCGCCGAGTTCAAAACTCCAGCCATAGCTGGCTTCCCATTCGGGTGACTGGTCGAGTTCGTCTTAACCGATCTGCTGAGTTAGTTTTGGTGGAGGTTGACAATGAACGGTTCTTAATTGGTGCAACACCAGCTAATATCAACACTGTCGCTAGGTGGTCAGTTGGAGAGGCGGGGAGAGAGTTAACTCCTGCTCAGCAACCGGCTGATCGTGATGCTGGGTAGGCCAAGCTGACTGGTTCCGCCATTGGGGGTGGGAACAGGCACCGGCCCGCGTTGTTGGGGGGCTAATGTCCAGATATCTCTTATTGGTATTGTTGGGCTTTGTGGCGAATGACGCCGCGGCGCAAGCTGCCATTCCGATTTTAAGTGCTGTGCAGGGCCAGGCGGGCGAGACCGAATACTCGGTAACGTTGCAGCTACTTGGGTTGATGACGGTACTGACCTTGTTGCCGTCGATCCTCCTCATGATGACAAGCTTTACCCGCATTATCATTGTCTTGTCTTTGCTCAGACAGGCATTGGGTACTGCTCAGACACCGCCTAACCAAATCCTGCTGGGCATTGCTCTCTTCCTGACTATTTTTATCATGGCACCCGTTTTCACGCAGGTTTATGACGACGCGATTGCGCCCTATAGCAACGACGAAATGGAGTTGGAGACGGCTATTGAAGCTGCACAAATCCCCATCAAGGATTTCATGTTGCGGCAAACGCGTGACAAGGACTTGCAGACTTTCGTCAGTATCTCGGATAACCCTGATATTAATGAGCCGATGGAAACGCCTCTGACCGTGCTTGTGCCTGCATTCATCACGTCGGAACTTAAAAGCGCATTTACCATCGGCTTTATGCTCTACATACCGTTTATCGTTATCGACATGGTGGTCGCTAGCGTGCTGATGTCGATGGGTATGATGATGCTCTCACCTATGATTATTTCCTTGCCTTTCAAACTGTTGCTGTTTGTCATGGTCGATGGATGGATGCTCCTCATGACCTCGTTAACGGGCAGCTATGTGTAAAGACTGACGATATGGAAACAACTGAAGTCATCGGTATTGGCAGAGAGGCGATATGGGCTGTGATTTATGTTGCGGGTCCGGTATTAATTATCGCTCTTTCGGTGGGCCTCATCATTGGGGTATTTCAGGCGGCGACTTCGATTCAGGAAATGACGCTGAGCTTCATTCCTAAGCTCGCGGCATTGGTGGCGGCTCTACTCATATTCGGAGACTGGCAACTGACGATCCTTTCGGAAATGTTCATCACCATATTCGATATGATTCCGCAAATCTTCAGCCGATGAATCTGATTCTTGATGATGTTGTCCAGATTCTAGCTACCGGATTAATTCCGCTTCTTCGCATCTCGGCATTGCTGTTAGCGGCGCCATTGGTTTCTTTGAGAGTGGTGTCCGTTCGCATCCGTGTTGCAGTGGCACTGGTGCTCACGGTTTTTATCTACCCCACGCTTGATTTGCCTACTATCGATCCGGTCAGTGCCCCGGGGCTGATGCTGATTATCCGCGAGTTGCTCATCGGGCTGCTTTTTGCTGTCGTGCTCCAGGTGGTCAATGCGGCCTTGGTAGTGGCGGGCCAGACACTATCGATGAGCATGGGACTCGGCATGGCGCAGACAGTAGACCCTAATATTGGTCGGGTGCCGGTGTTAGCTTCTTTTCTTGTGGTGATGTCGACTCTGATTTTTCTGTCGATTGGTGGTCACCTGATACTGATTGAATTGATCCTGATGAGCTTTGAAGTCATGCCCATTGGGGGTGATATCAACTTCACTGAAACCGTCGCTAATTTCACTGAGTGGACGGCGATGGTTTTTCTGGGCGCAGTGCTGATTGCGCTCCCGATTATGCTCACAATGATGCTCGTCAATGTCTGTATCGGGATCGTGACCCGCGCCGCGCCAGCGCTAAATATTTTTGCAGTCGGTTTCCCGGCAATGGTGTTGGCCGGTCTTGTTCTGTTCGTTGTCTATTTAGTGAACATTGGCCACAGAATAGAATGGCTATGGCTTGAGGCATTTTCTCGAGCCCAAACCATTTGGGTTGTCACTTAATGGCAGATCAACAGGACGAAGGCCAAGAAAAAACAGAAGAGCCTACCGCGCGACGGCTGAGTAAGGCCCGAGAAGAGGGTCAGATTGCGCGCTCCACAGAAATCACTATCGCCGCGTCAGTAATCAGTGTAGCAATTTACATTTATTTGTTTGGCAGCTCCTTACTTGGCAACGTCGCCAACATATTTGCTCAGGGGTTGGTGTTCGATTCATTGGCTGTGCTGGAACCACAGGTTGCAGCTGGAAGACTGGGTGACGCCATGATCGAGGCGCTACTCAGCATTTTGCCCATCATGATTTTGACCGGAGTGGTGGTTCTGGCGTGTTCGGGTTTGATCGGCGGTTACAATTTCAGTTGGAAGTCCTTGCAACCCAAGGCATCAAAATTCAATCCTATTTCCGGCTTCAAGCGCATGTTCGGGCTTCAGGCTCTGGTGAATCTCGGCAAATCTATTGCAAAGTTTTTGTTAGTTGGTGGCGTGACCTATTTTCTGATCGACGCGTCCATTACCGAATTCGCCGAAATCTCTCTTATGGCTCTAGAGCCAGGCCTTACAGCCTCGGCCTCTATCCTGACCACGGCGTTTTTGGTTGCGTCGAGCACATTGATCGTCATTGCCTTGATTGACGCGCCTTATCAGGTTTACCAGCACAATCAAAAAATGAAGATGACGTTGAAGGAGGTTAAGGACGAGCGTAAGGACACCGAGGGCTCACCTGAGGTCAAGCAACGTATCCGGCAAAAGCAGCGTGAAGTTTCGGCGGCGCGAATGCTGGAGGCGATATCGGAAGCGGACGTGGTGATTACTAACCCGGAGCACTTCGCTGTCGCATTGTCCTACGACCCCTCCTCTGAGGATCCACCTAAAGTGGTGGCGAAAGGCGCTGATTTGATCGCAGAGAAAATTCGCGAGCGAGCCGCAGAGGAGGGTGTGCCGTTATTCCAATCACCGGTGCTTGCGAGAGCCCTGTTTTTCACTACCGAGCTCGAAGGATTTATCCCCGAGCCCCTCTTTGAGGCGGTGGCTCAGGTGATCGCTTACATCTTCAACATTAACAGCATCAACCAATCGAATATTTCTCATGCTAGGCCTGTGCCGCGTGTGCCTGACGAAATGATCTTTGACTCTGATGGTCGACAGTCAGACGTCTATGATTGAGAATGACGAAGCCTTGCAGCAACGGTGATTCCGCCGATGAAAATTGATCTGACAGATGACGTGCTGCTCCGATCACTCCCTCACCCAGACGATGAGACAGTTCTTGCGGCAGCCCGCGAAGCCCTGCTTCAAGGTATGTCGAATGTGTTCATCGTGGGTGAGGAGGAGTTCCACGTTGATGCGTGTTTTCTTGCTTTATATCAACAGCTTAAGCTGGAGCCTGGACTGCATTTGCATCGCATGATGTCTCCAAAAGTCGACGACATCGTTGAGCTATTCAATACCGTATTGGCTGATCTTTCTATTGAAGAGGCCCGCAACCAGCAGGCTCAGGAGCGCCACATCATTGTGATGCCCGATTTTGGCCCCAATGCTGGTAAGGAGTGGATGGCGTGCGAGTCTTTGGTCAACACCTTCCCCGGTGCCAACGTGGGGATGCTGGCTTTTTCCACGTTACATAACCACGATACTGCGACGTTACAGCAACTCTCACTTAAGTCGCGCAACAAGTTGGTGCGTCTCACTGAGATGAATCATTCTGCTATCGAACGGTACTTCTCTGAGTGTCACCAAAGGGGTGCATTGGTGGATTTGCTACCGTCCCTTCAGGAGTCGCCCTGGTATGCACTCGCTGCGGAGATACTGGATCTGGACGCGCGTGACACACCAAAACAGAGTGTGTCCGATTACGATGAATCTATGTCCGTGGCGCCAGACCCCGTTGATGTGATTCATGAGCCCGTTGAAGAATTAGATGGGGCTAGTGCTGACGCTTCTGGTCAGAAAGCATCATCGGGATGGATCAACTGGGGGGCCCTCCTTCCAAGAATCGGATCTCTGATAACAGCCGGCTTCATCATTTCATGCGCCGGTGCATTGATTGTGGGGGTTGCGGGTGCCCTGCACCCGCCAATTTGGGAGCTCACCCAGTCGCTGGCTCAGCCCTGGGTAGACATTCTGGTGGCTTGGTTAGAGCCGCTACTACAACGTCTGCCACGCTAAATAAAAGTTTGAATAGGCCGATATTTCTCGCGAAGGGAGAAATTTCAAATGGTAGATGAAGAAAACTCAGGCTCAGACGACGACCTGGCTTTGCCGGCCCAAAAGAGCACGAATAATGGAGGCTCCGTGCCGCCAAGCCCTGCCGCGGAAGCCGTTGCTCAGTTGAACGCTGACACCCATAGCCGCCTTGACCGGGCGTTGGACTCGGCGAGTGCAGCCAATCGCAAGATGGAATTTTATTCCAAGCGGTTAGCCGGCGGCGCCGCTGTCGTAGTTTTCTTGTGTGCCGTCCTACTTATGGTGGCGGGCGGCAGGTTGTCCGGGCAGGTCGACGCACTGCAGGCGGCAACTCTGTCGATCACAAAGCGTGTCGTAAACATGAACTCTGCGCTCGATCGCATGGTTGTGCTTGATCAAAAGCTGACCATGCTCGATGAGGGTCAGGCCCAGCTTGCGGAAGCGATTGGCCAAGTAGAACAGGATGGCAAGGCACTCGCGGAGCAGATGGCGGTGTCCATGACAGGTGTTCAATCCACCGTCACAGATACTGGTGAAGTTACCCGAAGTGGAGTGGAGTCAAGCAGAGCGATGGTCACGCAGCTGCAAAAGCAGTCGGAGCAACTTGCCAAGTTGTCACAGCGAGTAACGCAGCTAGAGACCGGATTTGAGGACGTGGCGGCGCTTAAGCGGGAGGTCTCAACCCTTATTGAAATTGAGCGTGAAAATCTTGCAGAGCTGTTTGCTGCGCAATTAGCGCTTGAGCAAGCTCAGCTAAGCAGTGGTTCATCTGAAGACGATGTGCTGGTGGTGCCTGAAAAGATCTATCCCGAGGGGAGTATCGTCTTCCCAGCTCCTGCTCAGCAGTAGCCATTCAGTCAGTGCGGGGTGAGTCAGCCGGTAAGAGCTCCTGCTCTTGCTCCAGATCATGGGATACAGCGCTGACGTCACGCATTGCGTTATCAACGAAGCTGGACCCTGCATCGATACCCATGGCAACAGCATCAACCGTGTCGGTCAGCGCCGATGTTAGCTCTGCCTGCTGTTGTGGATCATCGCTGGCACCTAACTCGCATCCGAGTGCGTATAGGCGCTCTGCCTGAGACGAGGGTAGGTAGCTTTCGAACTCACCGCGTAGCATTTTGATTTTCAGCGGATTAGAGGGCGGCTCATTGATCCCGCGAGACCCGTGCTCGACGCCTGTTTTAATCAGAGAGCGAACGTGGAGCTCGAGCAAAGCCAGAAAACGGTCCCTGTCCCCCTTAATGCCATATTGATCATGTCCGCCATTGGCTATAGCTACCCATTCGTCCCATAGTTGACGACCACTGAGACCGCCGAAGACTTTGTGCGAGTCAGGTTCGGTTTTTTTTTCCGCTGGTGCAGCGCCCTGATTTGAAAAAGCCGTTGCCTCAAGGTGGTTTACTCTGCTGATCAGGTAGATGATCAGGATGAGTAAGACAATGCCCAGGAGTAGCGATACGGCGATGACGATATTTTCTAATGACATGCGTGCGTTTTCTGAATGGCAGACTTCGGCTCAGTGAGCTCAGTCCTCAGACTCCTCTTCTTCACCGTCGTCACGCAACAATCCCAGTAGTTGTATATTTTGAGTCGTTTGCAGGTCTTCGATAATAGTCTCGGCAATCTTGTCAGCTTGTTGCAGTGCTTCATGTGCACTGACTTCCGTGATTTGATAGTCCGCTCCTAAATTGAACATCTTATTCGCGAGTTCTTCCGGGACCCAGGATACAACGGCTCCCGATACCCCCTGGAGCTGGTTATAGCCCTCATGCTCGATTCTTTGAGGAAGATCCGAGCCCGTTCTGATCGCCTCTGCCAATTCAAGCTGGCGCTTTTCTTCTGCCTTAGCGCCTTGTACAAAAATCTTGTCGAGATTCAGTCTTGCTCGTTGGGCGATCCGTGCGGCAAAAACCCGGTGTAGGCGATCCTCAGGGTCCAATGCGCCGCATTTCATGTAGTCCGCCTTTGCGTCTGCTTTAACGCGCTCTAGTTTTGTTTTTTTTCCAAACATATTGTGCTCGTTGCCTTAAAACGCGACCCGGTCACGCAGTCTTCCAACCACCTTGGTCAGAATTTGGCTGACTCGGGATTCGCTAACGCCAATGATCGCTCCTATTTCCTTCAAGTTCATCTCATCGTTGTAATACAAAGAGAGTACGACCTGATCACGCTTAGGTAACTCCGAGATTTCCGCCGCAAGCCACTCGTTGGTTTCTACCGCTTCTACTTGATCCTCGGGGCCGGCGTTTTCTGAAAATGGGGTTTGGCCACTCTCTTCTAGGTCGTCCAGAGACGTCGTGCGAAACTTCTGCGATCTGCCTCGTTGCTTTTGGTACTCATCAAGCGGCGTGTCCAGTTCCTTTGCTATTTCGCTCGCGGTGGGTGGTCTGCCATGTTTCGCTAGAAACTGCTCCACCACTTGCTCTTCTGCCTTGATGTACGAGCTGTCCGTCCTGGAGAGGGGCGATCTTTTGCGCACCTCATCCAGAATAGCGCCTCTGATGCGCTTGCTGGCGAAGGTGCCCAAGTCGGCACCTTGCGTTGAATCGTAGGATTTGGCGGCCTCGAGCAACCCCACCATACCGATCTGTACCAGTTCTTCGAGTTCAACGTGGTCGGGCAATCGGGCCTTGATGTGCAGCGCTGTTTTATGCACCAAGCCGATATGCTGAAGCACGGCAGAATTCTCAGCACTTGGCTGGGAGTTCGTCAGTGCGTCTGCATACGCTTGGTAGCCTTTGGACATAGGTCAGCCCTTGGCGCCGGCGCCTACAGATATCTTGATATCGCTGGCGCTGGTAGATTTGCCCGCTGACTCAGTGATCACGTCGACGAGACGACGAATATCCTGTGCGATATCACTCTCTGGGGCATGAAGTATCGCAGGTTGCCCCAGTCGAGCAGAGTTGAGTACCACCGGGTCTTTTCGAATGCCGGTCGAATATTCTAGGGAAATGCCTAGAAACTGAGCAGTGACTTTGTTAATCCGTTTGTGAATGTTTTCCGATTCGCGTTCATTTGTGACTTGAACAGGTGTGAGCATGATGTCGGATAGATTGAACTCCTGCTGCAAGACCTTGACGGTGGCATACGCATCAGCAATCGACGACGGCTCATTTTGGATGAGGAGCAATTTTATATCGCAGGCACCAAATAGCACCGTTACGTTATCGCTAATGCCCGCGGCTGTATCCACTACCAGATAGTCACAGTCATCTAACGCAGACAGCGCGTGTATGAGCCCCAGCAGCTGTAGGCGCGTAAGACGCGCCAAGGCAGAGGAGCCGCTTGAGCCTGGCACCAACGTGACGCCGTACTCTGACTGCACCATGATTTCTTCAAGGGTCTTCTGCCCGGAGAGCACGTGCCCATAGCTGTACTCGACTCGGGCATTGAGCAGTATCTGGGCATTACTCAGGCCGAGATCGCCATCCAGCAAGACCACTTTTTTGCCTCGCTTGGCAAGCTCGACAGCGAGATTAACCGAAACTGTGGTTTTTCCGACGCCACCCTTTCCGCTTGTCACACCAATTACACGCATAGAGATGCCTCATGTCTTAGTGAGTGCCGCGCGATGTCGCGGCCAGCCAGCTAGATGCCTCAACTCCCTACCATTCTAAGCCGAGTCTGCTCATAAAGGGGTAGGCTTTTCTGGGAATCGGCAACACAACTCAAAAGCAGCTTGGCGAAGCTTTCCGCGCTATCAGATGTACAAACCCGAGGAATCGGGGTTTCTTCGATTCGTGCGCTGGTGTCCAAAGTGTTGGAGATGAAAGATGGACCCGTTTTGATCAGTGCATCGACCGGTGCGGGGAAGGTGCTCACGGATGCGGATGTTGGTGCCAAAAGTGCCTCTCGATCTTGAGGCGCTGCCTGTGCCGCGCGATGTTGTTGAATATTTTGCGGCTGTTCGCCGGCCGCTACAGCATCAGCAAGTACCTCTGAAAAGATTGCCTGCCTGAAGTCTTCCGACTCCGGCTCGAGAATAGACGGCGGCTCGAATGACTCAAGCGCTTTGATTTTGGCTGCGAGTTCTACCAGGCCGGAAGTGATTTCGCTTGAACCGTGAAGTAGTGTCTCAGGTTCAGCGCGTAGCTGTTTAGAGACAGCAGCAGACGGCACGGGGATGTTCAGTGACGCCGCTTCGCCAACTGCCGTATCCCAGCGGTCACCTGCGTTGGGCACAACGTTCTTTACCGCGTTTTCTGGGGCAATGGCGCGCGTCTTTGCCTCGGTTTCCAGAGCGATGACTACCTTGTAGCGGTCATCTACTCTAAAGCTGTGCACAACGACACAGTCCGCTCCATATAGGCCCCTCAGCTTTTCCATGCAAGCGCTGTGATCTTGAGCTTCTTCTACAACGAGTCTCATTATGTATTACTCCGTTTCGCCCTCAATGGCTGTTTCGCCACCGATACTAGATTGAACTTGGATGCGCTGGTCGTCTGGGATCTCTGTATAGGACAGCACAGTTAGATCAGGTACTCGGACTCTGACAAAGCGTGCCATCCAGCTTCGCAAAGTAGGAGACACCACCAGCGTGGCTGCCACCCCAGTCTCTTGTATTTTTTCTGCCTCACTCCGAAGGCTTTCGATCATTGAGTTAGCCAGCGTCGGATCAAGCGTGATGTGATCTGTTTCAGCGCCCGCCCGGCTGCTCTCAAGCAATTTCTCAAGGTCTGGCGCCAAGGTCACCACCGTCAGTGTCCCTGTGTCATCGACCAGAGGTTGACAAATTAGGCGACCCAGCTTGGGTCGCACCAGAGCGGTTAGATGGCTGGGATCCTGATTTTCCTTTGCGTGGGCCGTTAGTGCATCAATGATATTGCGCATGTCTTTGACGGGCACTGATTCCGACAGCAGGTTCTGCAACACCTGCGTAACAGTTGATAGCGGCAGCAGGTCAGGTACTAGACTGCTAACCAATTTCGGGTATCGGGTGGCGACTTTGTCCAGTAGTTGTTGCGTCTCATCCTGCCCCAGTAACTCGCTGGCACTCTCGCGAATGACGGCATTGATGTGAGTGGCAATGGCGGTGGGTGCGTCTACTACTGTGTAACCCAGGCCTCGCGCCAGTTCAGCCTGTGATGATTCTATCCACAGTGCATCCAAGCCAAAAGCTGGTTCCGTAGTGGGTTCGCCATCGATCGGTGCGGGCATATCCGAGCTGTTTATGGCGAGCAACTTGCCGACCCGCACGGCGCCCGTGCCTCGCACCACGCCATGAAGAGAAATCTGATATACCTCTGGCTTGAGGTCGAGGTTGTCCCGGATTCTGATGGGCTGAATTAGAAAGCCCAGTTCAGCTGATAGTTTCTTCCGGATACCGCGAATCCGCGTCAGGAGTTGCCCCCCTGACTGGGTGTTAGCGAGTGGCACTAACCCGTAGCCAATATCCAATGCGATGACTTCAACTTGGTCAATATCTTCCCAATCCAACTCTCGACTTGCTGGTTCAACTTCGGCGATAGCATCAGCATTGACTTCTGCGCGCTGCTGCTCGGCTGCTTGCTGTCTGATGTAGAAACCCAGACCGATACCTGCCGCTCCCAAAGGCAGGAAAACGAAATGGGGCATGCCCGGTATCAGGCCCAGAAGTGTGACAATGCCAGAGGCAATAAATACGCCATTGGGGTCGGCAACTTGCTTGGAGGCTTGCTCTGCCATGCTCTCGTTAGTTGTGACCCGGGTTACCAAAATGGCAGTCGATAATGACAAGAGCAGGGACGGAATCTGGGCCACCAGTCCATCTCCGATGGTCAGCAGCACATAGATT
>MDTD01111457.1_pt1 | contig 13219 bp, 13 predicted proteins | sample 811221 | NCBI WGS metagenome assembly MDTD01 (sample SAMN05326646, study PRJNA326480) | marine metagenome | isolation source: seawater | place: Pacific Ocean: South West | collected 2011 | reverse complement strand
TTGCAAATTTTCTTAAAAAAGAGAAAAATAATTTAAAAAACTTTAGAAATTCTCCAAAGTGGTCTAGATTAGCTCGTTTAAAAAGTTTAGTAAAAAAAAAAATTATAAATAAGAAACTTTATCAAATTAGATAGTATGATCGAAGGTGTTATAGTCACAAAGCTCAGAAAAATTCCTGATGAAAGAGGAGCCATATTTCATATGTTAAGAAATGACGATCCACATTTTAATAAATTTGGTGAGATCTATTTTTCTGTTGCTTATCCTGGAATTATTAAAGGTTGGCATGAACACACAAGACAAATTCAAAATTATGCAGTAATTGATGGAATGATTAAATTGGTATTATTTGATAATAGAAAAAAATCAAAGACTTATAAAGAAATTCAAGAAATTTATATGGGTGATTTAAACTATCAATTAGTAACTATTCCAACAGGAATTATAAATGCTTATAAGTGTATAAGTAATACAAAATCAATTTTAGCAAATTGCTCAACTTTACCTCATGATCCAGGTGAAATGATTAATTATAAAATTAATAGTAAAAAAATACCTTATGACTGGAATCTTAAAAAGTGACTAAAGTTGCTATTCTAGGATCTTCGGGTTACTTAGGTAGTTTTCTTGTACACAGTTTAAAAAAAAAATTTAAAATTATTTCCCATAGTAGAAAAAAAATAAATGACAAAATTTTCAAAAGAAATATTTTTAAGCAAGTAATTGGTGATATAAAAAAAAATAAAACTATTGATAGTATATTAAATCAAAAACCAGACTGCATAATATACACTATTTCTCTTAATCATATTGAATCAGAAAAAGATATTTCTAAATCCATAAAAAATAATTTTTTACCTTTCAATAACCTGATACAAAAAATAAAAGAAAAGAAAAATACAACAAAAATTATATATCTATCAACAATGCAAGTATATGGTAGGGATTATAATCAAAAAGTTATTACAGAGAATTATCATAAAAACTTTGATAATATTTATGGCCTTACTCACAGTATGTGTGAAGATTTATTAATATCAAATAAAAAAAAAATAGATTTTCATTGTTTAAGAATTTCAAATACTTTCGGTATGCCAGTCCTAAAGAATATTAATTGTTGGTGGCTGGTAATGAATGACTTTTGTAAAAATTCCATAAAAAATAACAAAATAATAAAAAAATCTGATGGCACAGCTCTTAGAGATTTTGTATCATTAGAAACATTATCAAAAGTTATTTTTAAACTAGTTAAAACAAAAAAAGCATTTCCAATTATAAATGTTTGTTCAGGAAAAACTTTCTCAATTAAAGAAATTGCTTATAGAATTTCAAGAAATATTTTTTTTAAAAAAAAAAAAATAAAGGTAATAATAAAAAAAAAAGCAAAAACTAGAAAAAAAAAATTTACTTATTCAACCCAAGTTTTAAAAAAATTATCAATAAACTCATCTCGAAACTTTGACGCAAATATTACTCAATTTCTAAAATGTTTAAAAAAACAATAAAAAAAAAGATTCATCTTTTTATGCGTAAACCTGTTCAGGGTGAACATTTCAGTGTAGAAAACTTTTACTTCGAGTTATTTAAAAATTTTAAGGATAAAAATATTGAAATAAAATTTAAAATTTGTCCGGTAATATCAAAAGGAATCTTCAATAGAATTTATTTATGTTTATGGGCTGTTTTTAATCAAGGAACAATTAATCACATTTGTGGAGATATTAATTTTATTTCCATATTTATGAATAGACATAAAACAATAAATACTTTTCTTGATTTTTATTCAATGAAAAGACTGAAAGGCTTTAAAAAACTTATCTATTTTACTTTTTGGATTAAGATTCCCTTCTTTAAAAGCAAAAGTGTTATTACAATATCAAATAAAATTAAAAGAGAGCTAAAGATATTTTTAAGATTAAAGAAAAAAAAAAATATAAATAATGTAGGAATTTGTATATCGCCAAATTTTAAAAGAAAAATAAAAAAAAAGATTGATAAAAAGCTTAGAATATTAGTTGTAGGAACAGCGATTAATAAAAATATTTCTAATATAATATCATCAGTAAAAAGTATTAATTGTGAGTTGATTTTGATTGGAAAATTAAATAACGCAATTATTCAAAAATTGATTGTTAACAAAACTAGTTACAGGAATTTAGTTTCAATAAGTAAAAATAGCTTAATAAAGGAGTATAGAGGCTGTGATATATTGCTTTTTGTCTCAAATTATGAAGGTTTTGGAATGCCAATTTTAGAGGCACAATCAGTAGGAAGACCTGTTATAACAAGTAAATTTGAACCAATGAAAACGGTTGCTGGCAATGCAGCTTTATTTGTAAACCCTAAGAAAATTAATGAAATAACTAATTCGTTAGACCGTTTATTAAAAAATCAAAATTTAAGAAATTCCTTAGTTAAAAAGGGATTTGAAAATATTAAAAGTTATAAAAAAGAGTTTATATTAAAAAAACATTTAGATATTTATAATAAAGTTATTAATGATTTATGAAATTAGAGATTGGTAAAATTAATTTAAGTAACTTTTCTAAAAAGTCTATTTTAATCGTTTCAGATATATTAATTATCGCTTTTGCTATTATTTTTTCATACTCATTAAGGTTAGACTCTTTATATAACCCTTTTGATATTGATTATAGGGTATATCTAATTTTCATATCTGTTTTTCTATTAAATTTTTATTTTAATAATATTTATCAAATTTTAATTTCTTTTTTTGACAACCAGTCGATAATTAAAATAATTCGTGTAGTTTTGATTTCACAAATAATTATATTTTTTTTAAATATAATTTTTTTTAAAAGTTTTTTCTTTCCTAGGTCTATTTCAATAATCGCACCAATAATATCATGTATTTTATTTGTCATGTTTAGAATAACTTTGAATTATTTGATAAATTTAAAAAAATATAAGTTTAACAATGAAAATAAAATTCTTATATACGGTATAAACGAAAAATCTTTATCTCTGTTAAAAGATTTAAGAAATTATCCTAATTATGGTAAAGTTATAGCTTTCGTTGATAAAAAAAATAGATACAAAAAACGTGAACTAAGTGGAATAAAGATATTCAAAATTACAGATTTCGACAAGGTTATAAAAGATTATCATATAACTGAAATTATAATTAATAGTAAAGAATATTCTAAAAATGAAATTAATCTTCTTTACAAAAAATTTGAAGGAGAAAATATTAGAATAAGAAATTTAACAGAAACAGAAAATTCAAAAAATTTTTTAAAAAAATTGCTTGAGATTAAACCAAATTTTTATGATATAATTGACAGACCAAAAATTGTTGTAAATAAAAATATTTTAAATAAAAGCATTAAAGGCAGAAATATTTTGATAACTGGTGGAGGTGGTTCTATTGGTTCAGAATTATGTATTGAAATTTTGAATCATAAACCAAAAAAAGTTTATATACTTGAAATTTCTGAAATTAACTTATTTAAAATAATAGATAAAATAAAAAAATTAAGAAAATTTAACCAGAATATAATTGTGCCAGTATTAGGTGATTGTTCTGACAAAAACTTTTTAATTAATAAATTTAACAAAATTAAAATTGATGATCTGTATCATTCAGCAGCCTATAAACATGTAAATTTTGGTGAAGCAAATCCATATTCTATGATAAAGAATAATGTTTTTGGTACAAAAACAATTGCAGAATTTGCTTTACAAAAGAAAATAAAGAGATTTATTTTTATTAGTTCAGACAAAGCTGTCAATCCTAAAAGTATTTTAGGTTTTTCCAAAAAAATTGGAGAAAAAATTTTAATAAACCTTTTTAATAGATTTCAAAAAAAATGTAATACAATTTTTACAATTGTTCGCTTTGGAAATGTGATAGGATCAAGTGGATCTGTAATACCAATTTTTATGAGTCAAATTACAAACATGTCATCCTTAACAGTAACAAGTAAAAAAGTAACAAGATATTTTATGTCAATATCTGAAGCTATCCAATTAGTAATAAATGCATCTTATTTTAATAAAAAAGGTGTTGATATTTATGCATTAGACATGGGTAAACAAATTAATATTTTTGAACTGGCTAAAAGAATAATTAGATTGAGTGGTTTAACTTTAAAAGATAAAAAAAACAATAAAGGTGATATAACTATTAAGATTATAGGTTTAAAAAAAGGTGAAAAATTGTATGAAGAAGTTTCTCTTGGAAAAAATTTGATTAAAACACCTCATCCCAGAATACTCAAATGTAATGAAGATATGAACGATATGAATTTTCACATGAAAATTAAAAAAATTGAGGATTTATTAAATCGAAAGCTAATTAAAAAAAATATTTTAAAAGATGTTATTTAATTTAAATTAGAATATGAAGAAAATTGAAAATTATTTACTGAAATATAATCAGGAGTTCCTTGAAATTTCAAATATCAGTAAAGATATTCAAAAAAAAATAATCAAATTAATAAAAATGATACTTAATGTAAAAAAAAACAAAAAAAAAATAATTATAGCAGGCAATGGTGGAAGTGCATCAATCGCTAGTCATTTCAGTGTAGATATGACAAAAAATGGGCACGTAAGATGTGTTAATTTTAATGAAAGCAACCTCCTTACATGTTTTTCAAATGATTATGGTTATAAAAATTGGGTAAAAGAAGCCTTAAAATTTTACTCTGATAATGGAGACTTGATTATTTTAATTTCCTCAAGTGGAAAATCTTTAAACATGATTAATGCTGCAAAATTTGTTAAATCAAAAAAAAATGCTCTAGTTACTTTTACAGGTTTTTATGGAAAAAATAAATTATCAAAATATGGAAATATAAATTTCATTGTTAATTCAAAGTCTTTTAACTTTATTGAAAATACTCATCAATATTGGCTATTATCATTAGTAGATATAATTTGTAAAATGAATAAAAAAAAATGAATAGCAAAATAATTAAATCACAAGATCTCAAAAAAAAAATACTTGAATTAAAAAAAAAAAATAAAAAGATTGTTCAATGCCACGGGGTATTTGATGTAGTTCACATAGGTCATATTAATCATTTTAAAAAAGCAAAGGATTATGGAAATATTTTAATTGTAACAGTTACTTCAGATAGATTTGTGAATAAAGGTATTAACAGACCAATTTTCAGCCAAGATAAGAGAATCGAATTCATTGCTGAATTAGACTGCGTTGATTATGTATCTTTAAGTGATTATTCTGATGCAAATAATTTAATCAAAATTATTAAACCGAATTTCTATATAAAAGGACAAGATTATAAAAAATCTAATAATGATAAAACTGGAAAAATAAATTCTGAAAAGAGAAATGTTGAGAAATTTGGTGGGAAAATTATATTCACAGATGAACCATCATTTAGTTCAAGCAATTTAATTAATAAATTTAATTTTAACAATTCCCAATTAAAATTTTTAAAAAAAATAAGGGATAAATATTCACTAGACTACATTCACAAATTATTTAGAAAAATTAGTCAACTTAGAGTGTTGGTAATTGGTGAGACAATTATTGACCAATATAATTTTTGTGAGGCTTTAGGAAAATCAGGAAAAGAACCTTATCTAGCCCTTAAAGACATTTATTCTGAGGAGTATCTAGGAGGAGCAGCAGCTATTGCAAATCATATTGCCGATTTTACAAAAAAAACAAAATTAATAAGCATGATCGGTGATAACAATCAATACGAAAAATTTATAAAAAAAAAATTGAATAAAAAAGTTGAAAGAGTTTTTTTTAGAAAAAAAAATAGCCCAACAATTTTAAAAAAACGTTTTATCGATAATATAACAAAAAATAAATTATTTGGAATTTATTCACTTAATGATGACATTTCTCCAATTAAAGATGATACTAAGATTTGCAAATACATAGAAAAAAATATTCTTAAATATGATTTAATTTTAATTTCAGATTATGGTCATGGTTTTATTTCAAATAAAACAGCAAAAAAAATTACATCAAAAAAAAAATATATTGCTCTTAATGCTCAAGTTAATGCAGCCAATATTGGTTACCATGATTTATTAAAATATAAAAATATTGATGCGGTAATTATAAATGAAACAGAACTCCGCCATGAAATGAGAAATAAAAATGATGAAACAAAACTTTTATCAACTCAATTACAGAGAAAATTAAATACAAATGATTTATTGGTTACTAGAGGAAAACATGGTGCAATTTTATTAAGTAAAAAAAATAAAAACTTTGTTGAAAGTCCTGCATTTGCTAAAAATGTAGTTGATAAAGTTGGTGCTGGAGATGCAATGCTATCTATTATTTCTTTATTAATAAAAATTGGTGCCCCTAAGGATTTGTCATTATTATTAGGATCCTTTGCAGGATCAATATCCGTTGAAACAATTGGAAATAGTGTGTCTATAAGTAGACAGAATTTTTTAAGACAAATTGAATTTTCTTTAAAATAACAACAATTAAATTATGAAAAAAATTTTAGATTTAGAAAAAAAAGCATTAAACTTAAGACAAGAAACTCTTTATGCTTTCATTGAAAAAAACGAAGCCCACTTAGGAGGTGCTTTTTCAATGATCGAAGTCCTACTTGCAGTGAATGAAGTTATATTAAAAAAAAATGATAAATTTTTATTAAGTAAAGCTCATGCATCTTTTCCCTTTTTAATTTATTTAAAAAGTAAAGGAATAAAAGTTTCTTTAAAGACACATCTTGAATTGAATCCAAGTAAGGGAATACACTGTACCGCAGGTAGCCTAGGGCACGGGCTCCCAATAGCTGTAGGGATGGCATTTGCAAAAAAATTAAAAAAAGAGAAAGATAAGATTTATGTTTTAATAAGTGATGGTGAATGTCAAGAAGGAACGACATGGGAGTCTTTATTGATTGCGTCAAAACATAAATTAGATAATCTAGTTCTAATAATTGATTATAATAAAATACAAGCTTTGACTAAATTAGAAGATGGACTTCCATTGAAGAATTTAGCTTCAAAATTTAAATCATTTAATTGGAATACTCTTAATATAAAAAATGGGCATTCTTTTCGCATGATATTAAGGGCTTTAAATAAAAAAAAAATTAAAGATAAGCCTACTGTAATAATTGCAAATACCATTAAAGGAAAAGGTATAAAAGAATTTGAAAATGATCCCATTTGGCATGCTAGAAAACTTAATCAAAAAGAAATATCAATAGCAAAAAAGAGATTAAAAATGATATGAGAAGAAAATTCGGAAAATTAATTAATAAACTTGCAAATAATGACAAAAAAATTGTGCTTATTGTCGGGGATATAGGGTATGGAATATTTGACGAGTTTAGAAAAAATCATCCTAAGCGTTTTTTTAATATGGGTATTTGCGAACAAAGTATAATAGGATTGTCTGCGGGAATGGCTTTAGAGGGTTTAAAACCGTGGGTTTATACTATAACACCTTTTTTAATTGAAAGACCTTTTGAACAAGTAAAACTAGATATTAATCAACAAAATGTAAATGTAAAATTAGTTGGCTATGCGGATTATCCCAATCAAGGCCCCACTCATGCAGAATTGAATGCAAAAAAATTAATGAGCTTATTTAAAAATATAAAATCTTATTATCCAAAAGATAGTAAACAAACTGAGTCGTTTGTTCTTAGAAGCTATAGATATAAAGGACCAAATTTTATTAGCCTTAAAAGTGATCCAAAAATTTAAGAATATACTATTTAAATATTTTAAGTTTATTTGAGAGTTTAACACATAAATAAATCATAGAAATTTGTTGGATAGCAACAAGATGTTTTGCAGTCGCCCACGCCACAACATGAGGAAACAAGCTAAATATTAAAAAAAATATGAAATAAATATCTAATTTTTCAAGCATAACTTTTTTTTTATTTATATAAGCATTATAAAATTCCAGTAATAATAATAAAATAGCACAGTTAAAAAAAATCTTATTTAACAAATAACTAAGCATAAACTTGTTATTGTAAATACCTTTATCATCTGGAAATACAGAGTCTTTATGAATATTAAATAATATAAATTTTATTTTTATTGGAATGGTTAAAAGATATTTTGTTAAATTATTTCTTAAATATTCTTTATTTTTTTGATCATAAAAATCGAATATTTCCCATTCCGTATTAAGGTTTTGAGGTATCGAAATATTTTTTGGAATTAAATCTACTGATTTATAAGGGTAATAATCTAAAAAGTTATCGTTTAAAACCACATGATTAAGAGCCTCTGAATTAGAAGTTATTAGTTTTCCTGCAAAAGGAAATCTTCCTGTTTTTTCGAGCCCAAAAAACCCCCAAAATAAAATTGCAATTACTAGACCATATGTTGGAATAGTTTTAAAAATAAGTTTTTGCTTCTCTATAATTAAAATTAGAAGTGGTAAAAATAAAGTAAAAAAAAACATCGAAGACTTCGTGTTATATAATACAAAGATAATAAAAGACGCAAAATAAAATTTTTTTTTTTCCACACAATTAATAATTAAGAAAAGACTTGGTAACAATAAGGCTATTAAATTATCTTCAAAAAAAATATTTAAACCAACATGAGTATTGTATGGGTTAAGTATGAATAATATTAATATAAATCCAAGAAGAAAAATATTTTTATCAAATCTTTTTAAAAAATAAAAAAGAGAAAAAAATAAAATTGAATAAGTAATTAAATTCTTAGCTATAAATATAAAATAGATGTTATTTGATATTTTAGCTAAATTTACTATTAAAAAAGGCAAGGCAGGAGATTTAAATAAATAATAATCTACATCATTTCTTTTCTGTAAAAATTCGTTATTGAAATAAAAATTATGAGATAAGTTTCCAAAATCAAATTGTAATTTTTTAAAAATTATTTCCAAATTTTCATCAGCTATTCCAAATTTTAAGATATTTAAATAGCAATAAATCGATGAAAAAATTATTATTGATATTATAAAAAATATATAAATTAAGAAAATATCAGTTTGAGATAATTTTTTTATTTTTTTTTTAAAAAAATTCTTTATTATTGAGAACATTATTTAAAAAATAGTAATAAATCTTCTTATATCAACATAAATATATTATTAACGTTAAATGAAAAAATTAAAAAAAGGCTTAACAATTGTAGTTCCAGCATTAAATGAGGAATTTTTAATAAAAAAAACAATAGATAAAATTAATTTATCACTTAAAGGTCTGAAAGTTAAGCATCAAGTTTTTATCGTAGATGATGGAAGTAATGATAATACTTTTCAGCAAGCATTAAAGATTACTAAAAAAAATAAAAGAGTTATGGTCTTAAGGAATAATAAAAATAGTGGTATGGGTTTTTGCTTAAAGACTAGCGCTCAAAAAGCCGAATATAGTAAAATTTTGTTAATACCAGGTGATGATAGCTTCAGCATAAGTGCAATTAAAAATTTAGCTATTAATTTTAATGAGTCAGAATTTATTGTGGGGCACAGAGTAAATTATTTTGAAATAGTATCACTATTTAGAAAAATAACATTTTTAGGAATGAAATTTTTAGCATTTTTTTTAACAGGAAAAGTGCTTAAAGATGTAAATGGGTCAATAATTTATCCAACAGAAATAATTCGAAATTACAATTTAAAATCATTAAGATATAATTTTTCTATAGACTTATTAAATTTAATGTTTTTATACAAACTTAATTATAAGATTGTTAAAGTTTTTATAAATAAAAAGACTTTATACAACACTAATGCAGGTACTTTTAAAAACATCTTTTCAATTTTAATTACTTGGACAAGACTTTTATTTTTTAATTTTTTTGTATTTTTGAATATAATTGAATTGAAAAAATTTAATCAAAATAAATAAATTCAAAATCACCAGAATAACTTGATTTTTTAAAAATCCATTTCCATGATTCAGTATCAATAATTGTTTCAGCTGTTAAAGCCCAGCACTGCAAATTAAACTGTTGTTTATTGTTTTTATAGGATTCAACGCAAATAAATTTATTTTTAGATAATCTATTAATTTCTTTTAAAGACTTTTCCAAACTTTCTAATTTTAAGTTATGTAAAACATTAATACTTAAAACCAAATCAAAATGATTATTTTTATACTTAAATTTTCTTCTTATATCATGATAAAAAACTTTATTATAAAGCTCTTTTTTTGAATTCTTGATAGCGTATCTAGATATGTCGCAACATAAAATATTTTTGTTCTTTAAAATTTTTTGTAATTCATATGCCAAAAACCCTTTACCACTCCCTATATCAAGAATTTTTGATTTCTGATTTAATTTATATTCTTTTATTAATTTCCTAGCCAAATGTTCTTGATAACCTTCAATATATTTATATCCACCGTATCCAAATTTTCTATTTCCATCCCAATAGTCAAATCCATATTTTTTTGATTTTTTCATACACATTATCTTATTATTATTCATTCTCTCTAAATAATTTCTTTTTATTTTTTTGTGTTTAAAACTTACAAAGTTTTTTAATTTTCCAATCTCTTTAGATTTTGTGTGATTAAATTCTGCAAGCTTTAGTTTAAAAACTTCTTCTATTTCGTTTTTATCTATTTTATTTTTAATTTTAAGATCCTCTACTGCAAAATGAATAGTTTTATTTTTTTTTAGAATTTTATTATATAGTAAATGTCTCTTTTTTTCATTAACAGGTAATTGAAGTAAACTATAGAATACAAGTCCATCATATTTTGTAATATCCTCCAGTAGCTCCATTAAAATAAAAGTGCTTTCAAAATATCTGTATTCTGTTGCGCTTAGATGAAAAGTGTAATTATTTTTTCTACAATAATCTTGGATTATTATATTTTGAATATGTTGGGGTACTCTTTCATCAAAAAAGGGTCTACTGAATATATAACCTTTTAATATCATACTAAGGGATATTTGTAATTTATACCTATTTTTGTCATGGGTCTTGTTGTTATCGGTAAAAAGAATTCTCCAATTTTTTTATCCTCGTAAGGTGAAAAAATATTTTTAAATCTACAATTTAATGACCATCTGGTTTCATTTTCTATATTTACAACATTTCCATGTGGAAGTGTTTGGTTAAATATCAAAAACTCCCCATATTTAATATTAATCCATTCAACTTTATTTTTAATAATTTTAAATATTTGTTTACTACTTTTTATTTTTTCTTTTTTGATTTTTTTTTGAAAAAAATTTAAATGTTTTTGGTTCAATATATACATAGATTTAGTTTTATAACAATTTACCAACGGAACCCATAAATTGATTTCATATGGAGAGTCTCCAGACCAAACATCAGAATGTATTGGTAACAAAGAAGATGAATCTTGAGGTAATTGAATACTCAAATTGATCCTTTTTTGCATCATTAATTCATTTCCAACAAGTGCGTAGAGATGATCTCTGGCCAAATTAAAGTATTGCATCCTAGTAAATTTATTTTTATTTAAATTGTGAAGTATCTTAACCCTTATTTGATTTAAGTCTTTTATTTCATTAAATTTATGGAATGAGTTAAGATTAATCATTTTTTTTGAACCTTTATTTTTACTGGCAATTTTTTTGATTAATTTATTTAAGATTTCAAGAGATTTTTTATTTTCAACTTTACCTTTATAATATCCATTTTTCAAAAATTTATTTATGATTTTGATTTCGTTAGTCTTAAAAAAATTCATATTATCCAATTTAATTTTATATTTTTAATAATCAATATATAATTAACAATACTATTTATTTGAGATCAATTTTTTGCATTTTTTTAATATTAAAATATTCTTCATTAGAAAGGGGATCTTTAAAAAAATTTTCTTTAAATGCATTTTTTAAATCTCTAACAGCGTTATCAATGTTATACTTGGTGTGGAAATTTATTGAACTTTTTATTTTTTCTGAAGACACATGATATGATCTGATATCATCAGTACTTACTTTTTCTAAATTTATTTCATTGTCCATATTTTTTATTACAATATCTGCAATTTCTAAAACTGAAAAATTTTCAAATCCTATGTTAAACGCTTGTTTGTTAACTAATGATTGTTTTGCCTCTATCAATTCAATATAGGCGCGACACATGTCCTTGATATGAATATTTGGCCTTAATTGATCACCACCAAAAACTTTTATTTTTTGTGTGTGAAATGCTTGATTTGTTAAAATATTTACAACTAAATCAAGTCGTTGTCTTTTACTGAAACCACATACAGTTGAGGGTCTAGCATTAATAGTAATAAAATTTTCACTTGAATATTCATTGAGAATATTTTCACACATTACTTTATAAATGGAATAATCTGTCAGTGGTTCAAGCTTCATATCCTCATAAACATTTTTTTCTTTTTTTATACCGTAAACAGATGAAGATGATGCATAAATAAACCTTTCAATATTATTTTCTTTTGCAGTTTTTACAAAACTCTCAAAACAATCAAAGTTAATTGACTTACTTAATTTTGGATTAAGATCATAACTTGGATCATTTGAAATACACGCAAGATGAATTATACAATGATGATTTTTTAAAGATTTAGTTAATTTTTTTAAATCTCTTAAATCACCTTTAATTTTTTTTAAATTTGGATGATCTCTAATGTGATCACCGTAAATAAATAAATCATACACTGTAACTTTATAGTTTGCCTCTAAAAGCATTTCAGTTAAAACTGTCCCAACATATCCCGCACCACCGGGAATAAAAATTTTTTTCATTTTTATTTTATGATGTTGTTGGAAATTGAAACTTTTTCTGCAAATTCTGAGGAGATTAGTTCCTCTCCTGTGGCTTCATCCCACACATTGCAATTCTCACATATTGAAATATCTTTTTTATTTCCTTTTAAGTGTAAGTCTCTTCTAGTGTTTAAAATTTTTGATTGCCACAATTCTTTAATTGAACTTTTCATTATATTTCCTGTAGGAAATTTATTATTATAATCAACATTACACAATGGAACATCTCCATTAGCAAAAAAAACCATTAACGACCATAAAGCTACACAAGGAAGATTTGGTTCAAAACTTTTTTCAACTGATTTATAATTTTCTAATTGACCACCCCAATTAAATATATTGTGGTAATAAACTCTATCATTGTCTGAAACATATTTTTTCCAAAAATCGTAATATTCTTTCCATTCATCAAAATTACCCTCTTGTCTAATCATTCTTATCCATACTCTACATTTTGGGTTTATTTTATCTCTTAGTTGTAGAAATCTTATGGCGTTATCTTTTACTACATCAAAATTAAGTC
>MDTD01041535.1_pt1 | contig 13219 bp, 8 predicted proteins | sample 811221 | NCBI WGS metagenome assembly MDTD01 (sample SAMN05326646, study PRJNA326480) | marine metagenome | isolation source: seawater | place: Pacific Ocean: South West | collected 2011 | reverse complement strand
GCGCACAGAAGCTCTCCCATCGTGCCCTCAAAACCCGCATCGAACCAGCAACTCTCAAGGGGGACCCTGCATTGCCCTTCCTTCAGGAAAATCTGCACCTCAGGTTGATCGTTCAGTCCTGGGCCACGAGTTCGTATTGTTCCCTTCGTGCCCACAACAGTGGTCACATCTTCCTCCCCGAGGGTTGCATGGGCATTAAAGGAAAGACGGACCTGAGCTCCCGGGTATTCGATAATTACTGCCGCGAGGGCTGGAGGCCGGTAGACCTGTTCATCATAACGCACCGTCGAGGCCAGCACCCGGGTCGGCTCCTGACCAGCCATGATCTGAGTGGTGATATCAAACCAGTGTATCGCGAAATCAAAAAGGATGAGATGGTGAATATTTTCAAATTCGGAGATGCCCCTGATCCAAGTCTGGTCCCACTGTAGGCTGAAATCCAGAGAGGTCACCCTCCCGATAACACCCCCCGCCACCGCATTTCGCAGGTAGGAGAAATGAGGCGCCCAGCGACCGTTCTGGTTAACAGCCAGCCTGACTCCGTTTTCCTGCGCTATCCTTAATAATTCCTCGCCCTCCCCGAGATCCAGGACAAAGGGCTTCTGGCTCAAGACGTGCTTACCGGCCCGCAGGGCCTCCTTGACGATCGGAAGACGGTCAACAGGGTGAGGCGTAATGTCGAGAACCTCAATATCCTCACGCTCAAGGATGGATCGGTAGTCGTCATAAACCGTAGCTTCCGGAAAGAACTCGTCCCTCCTTGCTTCTGCCTTGCTCCGGGTTCGACTCGCAAAGGCCGCCACCTCATAACCGCACTTCCGATAAGCCTTGAGATGAAATTCGCTGATTCCTCCGGTGCCGATTACTGCAATCCTCGGTCGATAGCTCTTGGGCGTTCCCGGCCTGTAATCAACCCGCGGAGGGGCGATTTCCACGATCTCCTTCGCGGGGCTCAAGCCATAATCATCGTCTTCGGGCATGTCTATCGGGTTAGATCAGAGTGAGCGTTTCATCAGGCGCACCTCATCACGAGAAAGTTAGCCCCGCAACCTCACCTGATCCATCAGGCTCTCGGTGGCTCCGTAAGCTTCCTCGACCCACTCAACGATTTTTTCAGGATCAGGGGAATATTCCAGCTCCAGAGAGATCGCACCATCGAAATCAAGGTCCTTGATCGCTTGCAGGTAAGGTGCAAATTTGACAACGCCCCGCCCGGGAGGGAGGTCACCGTGAACCTTCCCGTCACAGTCACTGATATGAACATGGGTCGCTTTTCCCCTGAGAAGCTCAAGCGCATCAGGAGGGGTATCGGCTAAAACAAGGTGACTGACATCAATATTGGCTTTCACATTGGGCAGGCCACAGTCATCAATAAACTGAGCCATCTTGGGAACGCTGTTAAGGAGGCTGAGTCGAAAGGGTTCCAGTTCGAGCGCGATCTCCATTCCCCGCTCGCCCGCATATGAACCAATCTTCCTCACTCCTTCTACACCCCATTCCCACTGGGCCTCGGGAGGAATCACTTCCCGCTGCCAGATATATTCCCCCAACACCAGCAGAAGGTTATCCGAACCAAAGGTCTCGCCGAGATCTACGAATCGATTTGCCCTTTCGACGTGGAAGTCCCGGACTGGATCATTGAAGTCAACCAGTCCGGCCGAAACGACAACGGTGGAGACTATTGGCAGATTGTTGTCATCACATGTCCTTCTGATGAGATCAATTTCTGCCTGCTCGATAGTCATCGCCTCGGTAAAAATATCCACCGAGTCGAATCCAATCCTGGCAATGTGTTCCAGTCCTGTTTTGGTATCGACTCCTGCCTGGTCGAACGCACTGTTGATTATTCCGAGTTTCATTATTCTGGCTTCTGGGTTTCTGTCTGCATTTGGGGAGCACTCACTGGGTAGAGGAGCTCTGAGAGGTTGGATCGCTAGGCCCCTTCGCTTGCGAGGCTTTTCGCGCTTTGGTCCTCCTCCACCAAGTTGGCGAAGGCCACACTGGAGCGTCGCGCATCATCGCGGCCCACCTTGAGCACCATATCGTCATCAACCTTGGAAAGCGGAGTATACCCGGGATGGTGCGACTCCTTGAACGGATCATTACTCCGTGTATTGTAACAGCAAATCAAAGCCCATCGCGAGTGGTCGGAATTATTTGCTGCCGAACAGTGCAGGGTATTTGAATGGAAAAACAGTGCGTCGCCCGCCGACATCTCGCAATGAACAGTCTCCAGGCGCTTGCAGGCCTCCTCCACCTGTTCCGGGTCAGCTCCTGCCTGCTCGCCCGAAAGGGCATGATTGACCCGTCCCATTCGATGAGAGCCGCGCAGAACCTGCATACAACCATTTTCCCGAGTGGCAGGGTCCACCGCGATCATGACGCTCACCAGATCCGGAAAAAGAAGTCCATTCTGATACCAGTAGCCATAGTCTTGGTGCCATGCCCAAGCACCTCCAACCTTGGCGTCCTTGAGAATCATTTTGGAATGATAGTGGTAGACTTCGTCTCCAAGAATGTCCTCGACCCCGTCCACCACTCTCCTGCACCGGGCCACCATGCCATACACCCCATCGCCAGGATGATTCCACAAAGACAATCTCACGTCATTGCCCTTGCCATCATCCATGGTGGAGGAGGCCTGGTCCATCGCATGATCGTTACGGGCCGTCTCTCCAAGAAGTCCAATTTCCTCCTCGGTGAATAAGCCTCGCACAATCAGGTATCCATCGCGGTTGAAGCCTGCAAGCTGTTCACTGTTAAAAATTGCCATGAGATATTGCGTTCTCTAAAACCCCAAAATTCTGACGTCTTGAGGGTCTCGTGGAAAGCTTCTTGTTTACTCCGGAAAAACCCCCATTTTTGGGCAAACCCAAGCCTTTCCATTGAAACTGGCGTCCAAGTCCTGCCTCTCTCTTACCCTGACCATGGCTGCTTCCGGGTCCTGTCTGGCGGAGCCTGTAAATTTCAACAAGGACATTCAGCCACTGCTCAACAAACACTGCGCACAGTGTCATGGAGGGGTCAAACAGCGCGGTGACCTGAATCTCACCAGTCGCACCCTCGCGATGGACGGAGGAGAATCCGGGGAGCCGCTTGTCGTGTCAGGAAGCCCGCAGAAAAGTGAGCTCTTTCTTCGGCTCACACATGCGGATGCCGACCTTCGAATGCCCCCTGAAAAACCACTCAAGGATGGCGACATTGCACTCATTGAGAGATGGATAGAGCAGGGTGCCCCCTGGCCTGAGCACTGGGCCTACCTCCCCATCGGGGAAGCATCACCGCCAAAAGTAGATCAGCAGGATTGGCCGGTTAACGAAATTGACTACTTTATATTGCATCAAATCGAGAAAGAGGGCTTGAGTCCCTCCCCTCCTGCCGCACCCGGAACACTGCTCCGACGTCTCTCGCTGGACCTCACAGGTTTACCCCCGACCGTCGAGCAACTACGCTCGTTCGAGAAGGGATGGCAGACCGATCCTGAAAAGACCCTCGCGACAACGGCAGACATACTCCTCGCCTCCCCACACTTTGGCGAGAGATGGGGTCGCCACTGGCTTGATCAGGCTCGCTATGCGGACAGTGACGGCTACGAAAAGGACAATCCCCGTCCCAACGCCTGGCTCTGGCGGGACTGGGTTATTCGTGCCATCAACGACGACATGCCTTTCGATCAGTTTACCGTTGAGCAAATGGCAGGTGACCTTCTGGATGATGCTGACCCATCACAGCGACTCGCAACAGCCTTTCATCGCCAGACCCTCCGTAACACGGAGGGCGGAACCGATCCCGAAGAAGACCGGGTCAAACGCGTCATTGACAGAGTCGCCACCACCACGCGGACATGGCTGGGACTGACCCTCGAATGCGCACAGTGTCACGATCACCCATACGATCCTTTCACTCAGGTCGACTTCTATCGGCTCTACGCCTTCTTCAACGATACTGACGAGGGGGAAGTAACGGTGACGCTCGATTCAGGTAAAAAAATGAAGGCTGCAGTAATGCAAAAGAATGGGAAGCGCAGGACCTACCTCTTTCATCGGGGCGACTTCCTGCAACCTGCGAGGGAGAAAGGAGTCATTGAGCCAGGAGGAATCTCCTCTCTTCACACCCTCGAACCTTCCACCGCCAACCCTAGTCGAATGGACCTGGCCAAGTGGCTTACCAGCCGGGATAATCCCCTTACGGCCAGGGTGACCAGTAATACCGTCTGGTTGCACCTTTTCGGCAAGGGACTTGTTCGTTCTCCTGAGAACTTTGGTTCACAGGGCGAGAATCCATCGCACCCGGAACTCCTCAGCTGGCTGGCACAGTCTTTCATTAAAGGAGGATGGAGCCGGAAGCAGCTGATCAGGAAAATTGTCACCTCCCGCACCTACCGGCAATCCTCCAGACACAGGTTGGAGTATGCCAGCCGGGACCCCGATAACCGGCTCCTCCATCGTCAGAATCGCAAACGTGTGGAGGCAGAAATTGTCAGGGATTTGCACCTGTCCGTTGCAGGCCTGCTCGAGTCGGAGTTAGGAGGAGAAAGCCGCTTCCCTCCTATTCCCGCGGATGTTGCAGCCCAAAGCTTTGCCAATAACTTCCAATGGAAGGTAAGCAAGGGGACTAATCGCTACCGCCGGGGGATGTACACTTTTTTCAAACGTACAGCTCCAGCTCCGAACCTGATGACTTTTGACTGTCCCGATTCAAATACTTCCGTCACGCAGCGAAATGTATCCAACACTCCCCTCATGGCTCTTACCACCCTCCAGAATATCGTTTTCCACGAAGCGAGCCAGGCTCTGGCGCGCCGGATCCGGGAGAACCCCGCTCTTAGGAGCAACGAGGACCGCGTAAAGCACCTCTTCCAGCTCACCCTGTCGAGGCTACCCATGGATGAAGAGCTCCGGGTTGTTCTGAACCTCCTGGCGGATAACCAATCACATTACCGCGATCATCCCGACCAGGCTCGGGAGCTTGGCAGCGACAACGATGCGAGTCTCGCAGCTTGGACAGCGACCGTCCGCATCATCACAAACCTCGACGAATTCATCACCTGCCAGTAGGCATAACTCCCACCATGATGTCTCCCGCAGAATTCTATGTCCGGACGAGACGAGACTTCCTGAACACCTCAGCCAGTGGACTTGGCGGCATGGCTCTGGCGCACATGCTTGGCTCGGATGCCCGCGCCGCCGGAAGCACCCTCACTCACTTCGCTCCGAGAGCAAAGCGCTGCATCTTTCTTTTCATGGCAGGTGCTCCCTCCCAACTGGACCTCTTCGACTACAAGCCGAAGCTGAATGAGCTCGACGGGAAAAAAATGGATCCGGCGATCCTTGAGAAGATGCGCTTTGCCTTCCTTAAAAAGGACAGCGCGACGCTCATGGGGAGCAAACGAACCTTCATGAGGCACGGACAGGCTGGCATGTGGTTTTCCGACCTCCTGCCCCACCTCTCCTCGTGTGCGGACGATTTGTGCATGATCAAGAGTATGCACACCACGCAGTTTAATCACCACCCCGGACAATTGATGATGCAGTGTGGGGAGCCACACTTCGGCCTTCCCTCGATCGGCTCGTGGCTGACATACGGGCTGGGAAGCGAAAATGAGAACCTCCCCGGTTATGTTGTCCTGCTGGCCGGTCGCGGATCAAGTGGGGGAGCAACTCTCTACCAAAGCGGATTCCTTCCTTCCAGTTTTGCTGGGGTTCGTTTCCGAAATGGTGATGAGCCCGTATTGAACCTTCGCAACCCCCCTGGCATCTCTCCCGAGATACAGCGGCGTGGCCTTGATGCCCTGCGCGAACTGAATGGCATCGCTCATGCTTCTATCCGCGACCCTGAGATCGAAAGCAGGATCGCAGCTTATGAACTGGCATTCCGAATGCAGACCGCCGCGCCTGAGCTTGCAGATCTCTCCGGTGAGTCCGAAAAAACCCTCGAAGCTTACGGCGTTAATCGAGATGATCCCGCCATAGGTGGAAGAGGCAAGGGCAGCTCGCGCACCTGGGGCACCTTCGCGCGCAACTGTCTCCTGGCACGGCGCCTTGCCGAGCGGGGCGTTCGCTTCGTTAACCTGATCCACGCATCATGGGACCAGCACTCCAACCTCGATAAGGAACTCGAGTTTAACGCTGGCATGAGTGACCAACCGGTTGCCGCATTAATTTCTGACCTCAAGGAACGGGGACTCCTCGATGAAACGCTTGTAGTCTGGGGAGGAGAATTCGGGCGGACTCCACTCGGCGAAAACAGGCCCGGGCGCAAGCCAAATACTGGTCGCGATCATCACCCTAACGCATTTACCATGTTCATGGCCGGCGGAGGGGTGAAGCCCGGTTTTCAATATGGCGAAACGGACGATATTGGATGGGAACCTGCCCGTGATCCGGTCCATGTGAATGATTTTCACGCAACCCTTCTTCATCTCTTCGGCATGAACCACCTCAAGTTGACCCACCGGCATGGGGGAGCCGACAAAAGACTCACAAGCCTGACCCGGGAGTCGAAGGTCATCCATGATCTGCTCGCTTGAGTAACCCAAAGGAGAGTCCACGCAGCCTGCAGGAGGCAGGGTTAATAGATTTTCGAGGAAATCCCACAGGTTTTGCGTTGAACTGAGCCCTCTCTGGTCCACCCTATCATGGTTACTGTTATGCCTACCGTTAATCGAGAACCCATCAAGGTCGCCGTCATTGAGGACACTCCAGCACTCGGAAAGCTGATTCGAAAGATCGTGGACGCAATGGATGGCATAGAGACCTTTGGGGTCTGGGAAAATGCCGAGGATGGCTTGAAGGCGATTGAGGATGGCGGTCCGGATGTGGTCCTGATGGACATAAGCCTCCCGGGCATGTCTGGCATCGACGCAACGGTAAAGGTCAAGGAAAAGAACCCGGGTATCGATGTCATCATGCTGACTGTGCACGATGAAGATCAGAAGATTTTTGATGCCTTGCAGGCAGGGGCCTCCGGCTACCTTCTCAAGAATGCCTCACCCGATGACCTCTGCCGAGCGATCTTCGAGGTGCGAGCGGGAGGAGCGCCCATGTCAGCGGAGATCGCCCGCCTTGTCGTGGAAGCCTTTCACCGTCCCGCGAGCAGCGAGGCGAGCCAGGCCTTCAATCTTTCCAAGCGTGAGACAGAAATTGTGCAACTTGTGGCACGGGGCCTCGCTAACAAAGAAATAGCCGCCGAACTTGCGATCAGCGTCGAAACGGTCCGTGTTCATCTCAAGCACATCTACGAGAAACTGCATGTTCGTTCTCGTACCGAGGCAGCGATGAAATACCGCGACTCCCTCGAACGGGCCCCTTGGAACAAATAGGAGATCCGTGAAAACCCGTGGCGTGAGGAAGGAATCTTATGATCCGGTCCCTTAGCAGATTTTTTTCAACGCTTTTTGTCTGTGCGGTTGTCTCCAATCAGACGTGTCCTCTGCAGGCTGCTGATCTGCCAACCGAGGAAGGTATTCACTATTTCGAGAATCATATCAGACCGGTCCTTGCAACCCACTGCTATGAATGCCATTCGAGCGAATCGTCCAAGCTCAAGGGATCGCTCTATCTGGACAGCAAGGCAGGGATTCTCAGCGGGGGAGACAGCGGCGCCATTCTCGCTCCGGGCAGACCTGAAGAGAGCCTGCTCATCAAGGTAGTCCGGTATCAGGTTGAGGACCTTGAAATGCCTCCTAAGAAGAAACTGCCTGCCTCAATGGTGAGCCACTTCGTAACATGGGTCACCATGGGGGCTCCTATCCCCGAGGATGGGAGCAAGATTGCAGCAAAGAACTCCTCTTACGACTTTGAAAAATTCCGCAGGGAGCACTGGGCCTTCCGACCTCTCCACAAGCCAGATCCTCCAACTGCGCCCTCTGGCAGAACTCCATCCAGCCCGATTGACGCCTTCGTCCTTGCCCGGATGAAAGGTAGTGGCCTGAACCCTGCTCCCCGTGCGAACAGCCGCACCCTCATCCGTCGAGCCTACTTTACCCTCATCGGGCTTCCTCCCACCCCGGAAGAGGTCGAGGCATTCCTTCAAGATTCCAGGCCCGATGCATTTGCACGGGTGATCGACCGGCTTCTCGCATCTCCACACTACGGAGAACGCTGGGGTCGACATTGGCTGGACGTAGCACGCTACAGCGATGGAATGGGTGCATCTCAGGACAGCAAGCCCCTTCCAAACGCATGGCGCTACCGCGACTGGGTAGTCAATGCCTTCAATTCTGACCTTCCCTACGATCAATTCGTAAAATTCCAGATTGCCGGCGATCTTTTTGGCGAAGGTCACGCTCTGGCAACAGGGTTTTTCGCAGTGGGTCCTACCTACACCTCGGACGGTGGTGATCCCGAGTCGAAAGCGCAGGCTGAAGCAGAAACGCTGGCTGACCGGGTCGATACCTTTTCGCGCGCCTTCCTCGCCCTGACCGCAGCCTGCGCGCGCTGTCACGATCACAAGTTCGACCCAATCACCGCAGCTGATTACTATGCCATCGCAGGAATTTTTCGAAACTCCAAGCCACGGGATATTCCGGTCGCGAGCAAGGCGGAGCGCAACCTGTTCAGTACGATCCAGTCTGAAATAAAGGCTCAGGAAAAGGTCATTCAGGAATTCCTCGACCGCAAGGCCCAGGAGTTGAACGTCTCGCGCAAGGACGTGGAGTCGAGGATCGTCGACTCCTCGGCAGAGGAGCTGAAGACTCTGAGAAGCCAACTCGAAAAGATCAGGTCAACCCTTCCACCCAAGCCCGGTAGCGCACACGGACTTGGTGAATCCGGCAGCGGAGACATGCACATTGCGATCCGGGGGGACCTGCGAAAAAAAGGACCTGTGGCTCCGCGAAAGTTTCTCGAAATCGTCGCCGGGCCCGAGCGCCCTCATTTCACGGAGGGATCGGGTCGCAGGCAACTGGCCGAGGCCGTTGCCGACCCTCGCAACCCGCTCACGGCTCGGGTAATGGTGAACCGGGTATGGCTGCAGCACTTTGGACGGGCCCTCGTGCGCTCTCCCAGCAACTTCGGGGTGATTGGCCAGAAACCGACCCACCCGGCACTGCTTGACTGGCTCGCTTCCAGCTTCATAGAAAATGGTTGGTCCATGAAGAAATTGCACCGGGAGATTATGCTCTCCAGCACCTGGCAGCAGAGCACCAGCTACAACCCCGAAGCCTTTGCCAAGGACGGGGACAACCGTCTTATCTGGCGAATGAACCCCCGGCGACTTGATATCGAGGCTTGGAGGGACAGCCTTCTCCTCGTCAGTGGTGATCTTGATGCACAGGTCGGTGGCGCTCCAGACGAGCATGTTCTGGAGAGCAGGCGTCGGACCATCTACGGAAAAATCAGTCGGAATTTCGACCGCTCAGTATCAGAGGAATTTCTTCGAATCTTTGACTTCCCAGCACCCCGCTCCTCCAGCGCAGCTCGCACCGAGAGCACGGTTCCCCAGCAGTACCTTTTTATTCTCAACAGCCCCTTCATGATCGCGCGTGCCAAGAATCTGGCCGAACGCCTGAGACAGTCGGCCCCTGACGACGCTTCTCGTGTTGATCTCGCTTACTCGATCCTTTTTCAACGGATACCACAATCGCTCGAAAAAGAAGCCGGCCTGAAATATCTCGCTCAGCACGAAGACAGCAAGAAGTCCTGGCTTCGCTACGCTCAGGTTCTTCTCGGAACTCATGAATTCATGCAGGTCGAGTGAGTGGATTCAGGGCTCTATCTCTGCCAGCCTCTGCCCGGACTACACGTTCGCAATCACTCCCGCCCCCCTGCCGAGAGCCGCCATTGCGCTAGCTTTCTCTTCATCCGCTCCGCTTTTTCCGGATGAGCTTCCACTAGATCGGTCTTTTCCCCCGGATCTTCCTGAAGATCAAAAAGACTCACCTTGTCTCCGACATACCACTCGATCAGCTTCCACTTTCCCTCCCTGATAGCCCCTGCGGAAAGTCCTCCGAGAAAATGAGGCCTTGCCAGCGGGTAATGCCAGTAGAGGGCTCTGTCTGCCCCGGCCCTTGTGGGCTCCGAGAGCAACCCGAGAATGGAGCGGCCGTCGAGGTATTGCGACAGATCTACCGGGACAGATGCTGCTTCGAGAAAGGTAGGATAAAAATCCACATTCGATGTCGGAACAGAACACACTACCCCCTCGGGAACGTGCCCGGGATACTTGACGATCAATGGAACCCGAATCCCTCCTTCAAAGAGCTGGCTCTTTCCTCCGCGCAGAGGAGCATTACTGGTTACATTGAGCTCCCCACCGTTATCACTGGTGAAAACGACGAGGGTGTCACGGGTCAGCCCGAGTTCCTCTAACGTCCTGACAATCATTCCGACTCCCTCGTCAATACTTTCCAGCATCGCAGCCAGATGAGGGTTGTGATCTCCCGCCCAATGATGCAGAGGATCACCCGGAAGCCCGGCATCCTGACAAAGATAGCACCTTGATCGAGTGCTCTTCCCCGGCGGGTGTTTCTCCCGGTATTTTTTCACGAGGTCAGGCTTCCCGTTCAGGATGGAGTGCGGAGCAAAGTGGCTCAGGTAAAGGAAGAAAGGCTTCGAGAAATTCCTTCTTATGAAGCGGACCGCTTCGTGATTCATCCTATCGACGAGATACTCCTGTCCAGAGAGCAATCTTTTCCTGCCCGCGCTGTTCCAGGAGATCGGCTGCGTTCGGAAAACGTAAGGAAAGAAGTTCGCTCCATTCCCTACCCCTTTTACTTCCGTCGCGATTTCCTCGTCGAATCCATGATCAACGGCTCGCAACTCTACCGGGGCCTCGTGGTGTTTGTAACCACTCAGGTGCCACTTCCCGATCATTCCGGTCGTATAGCCAGCCGCCTTGAGCCTTTCAGCGATCGTGATGTGATCCTCCGACAACGGATGGGCCGTATCCGGGCGTAAATAGTCGAGGAGCCCGTGACGAATGGGATACTGCCCGGTGAGAAGACTCGCCCGGTAGGGCGAGCAAACGGGCGCCGAGGCATAGGCGTCGGTCATCCTGATCCCATTCTTCGCCAACTGGTCGAGGTGGGGTGTTTCATGGAAATTATTCCCATAACACCCCAGCTCACTCCAACCCAGATCATCTGCCAGAATGAAGACAATATTCGGAGGACGCCCCGAGGCAGGAGCGACAGCACCAAAAAACAAGAGAATCCACAGCATCATGAACGGAGCTAAGCGCATCGGGTGACATTCTCTGCCTTGTGCCGGGGCCTTACCAGCGCATATGGTTTGATCATGTAAAGAAACTGGATTTTTCCATCACATGAGGGATGCTGATTCAGTATTCTTATTTCTCCTACCCCATGAAATTCCAAGAACACGAAGCCGCTTACCGGAAGGCCCTCGCCTCTCTGCACAACGGCCAACTCTCCCGCCGTGAGGCTCTTCGGAAAATGGGTGCTGGTTTTGGGACTCTCGGTCTTGCAGGCGTCCTTCAGCAAACCGGGTTGGGCACCGCCGAAGCAGCGGCGGGACCGACAACCGAGCCAAGTCCCCTCGCTCCTAAAATCCCGCACTTTGCCCCGAGGGCGAAGCACGTCATTCAGCTCTTCATGCCCGGTGGCCCGTCTCAGGTAGACACCTTCGACTACAAGCCGGCCCTTGCAAAATATGCGGGCCAAAGACCCAAGCTTGTGGATCGCAAGTCCCTGCGCAACACCAAGGGAGGACTCACTCCCTCCTACTTCGGATTCAAGCAATATGGTGAGTGCGGAAAATGGGTCAGCGACATTTTTCCCAAGGTCGGTGAAGTCGTGGATGACCTCTGCTTTGTCCACTCCATGCATACCGACATCCCGGAGCATGCTGGAGCCATTCTCATGACCAATGTCGGCTCCCTACAGCCAAACCGACCCAGCATGGGATCATGGCTGGTCTACGGTCTTGGAAGCGAGAACGAAAACCTCCCTGGATTCGTGGCCATGTCCCCAAGGGCCCAGCCTCGTGGGAAACTCGCCAACTGGGGAAACTCCTTCCTTCCCGGCGCGTACGCGGGATCCTACGTCAACATTGAGCAGATGACTCCGGACGCCGTCATGCGCAACCTGAAGAATAGCCAGCTTCCCAGAGCGGAGCAGCGAAAGCAGGCCGATCTCCTGACCGAACTTAATAAGATACATCTGGAACGTCGTGAACGTGATCGAGGCCTTGAGGCTGGAATTGAGGCCATGGAGATGGCGTTCCGAATGCAGTTTTCTGTTCCCGATGTCTTCGATATTCAGAAGGAATCCGAGGCAACCCGTAACCTCTATGGCAACAGCGAATACGCCAAAGGATGCCTCATCGCCCGCCGCCTGGTTGAGAGAGGAGTGCGCTGCGTCCAACTCTCCCATTCCATCAGTGGATACGATATCGCATGGGATACTGGCCACGGAGACATCCCGGGAGGGCACAAGGCGCTCGCCGAAGCCTGCGACCAGGGCATCGCAGCTCTCATCAAGGATCTCAAGGCCCGAGGACTGCTGGACGAGACTCTCGTAATCTGGGGAGGAGAATTTGGAAGGGCGCCTACCTCAGAAGGAAAGAAGGGGCGCGATCACGACCACTACGGATATACCGTCTGGATGGCTGGAGGCGGAGTAAAAGGGGGGATGAGCTACGGTGCCACTGACGAGTTTGGTCTTACCGCTGTCGACAATCGGGTCCATGTCCATGACCTTCAGGCTACCGTGCTTCACCTCATGGGACTTGATCACGAAAAACTGACCTACCGCTACTCCGGGCGCGACTATCGTTTGACCGACGTCCATGGAAGCGTAATCAAGGATATCATGACCTAGCGAAATACCGCCGGATCAAAGGTCCATCAACCTATGCTCATGCCCAAGCACGTTTCCTTCCTTGTCCTCTTCATCGCAAGTTCGGTCCTCCTGACAGCGGATGAGATCGACTTCAACCGTGATATTCGGCCCATCCTGTCGACCAATTGCTTCCTTTGCCATGGACCGGACGCCGCGGACCGGAAGGCCGACCTGAGGCTGGATACTCGGGAAGGCGCGTTCGGAACCAACAACGGCGTAAAGGCGATCGATCCCGAAAATCTTTCCGAGAGTGAATTTCTGTATCGGATCACCTCAGATGATGAGGATGAAATCATGCCGCCTCCGGAGTCCCACATGGTCTTAAGTTCGGAACAGAAGTCCCTGCTCAAGAAATGGATCCTTTCCGGAGCAGAATACAAGGACCACTGGGCATTCTCGCCGCCCTCAAAAAGCCAG
>MDTD01147314.1_pt1 | contig 13220 bp, 10 predicted proteins | sample 811221 | NCBI WGS metagenome assembly MDTD01 (sample SAMN05326646, study PRJNA326480) | marine metagenome | isolation source: seawater | place: Pacific Ocean: South West | collected 2011 | reverse complement strand
GGACAAAAACTTTTAGAATTTCAAACAAGTATACTTGGTATACTTACAGGTATAAATGAGATATTGGTTTCAATTAGTGCAGGGCCATCAGCGTTAGTAAAAATTGCTAATGATGCTAGAAAATTAGTTAATGATGTCAAAACCGTAAAGGATTCAATTTTAAAATTAGAATTTTTAAATTTTGAAGTAATGACAGCTGACCCTAACTTTAAAATACCAGAAAGGCCTAAATTACCTGAAATACCACAACCACCAAAGACAAATTTTAGAATACCAGAAAAACCATCTTTAGATAGGTTACAACAAATAGGAGTTAATGATGACTAAAAAAGCACTTGTAAAAATAATACAAGAAGTCGTAAAAAGAGAAGTACAAAAAGAAGTTAAAAAGATATTTATAAAAGAAGAAGTATCTAAACCAGTTATTGAACCTAAACACGAAGAAAAAGTTACATACACCAAAAATAAATCATTAAATGATGTATTAAATGAGACTGTAGGATTGACTAAATCGGTAAAACAAACTGACGAGTATCCAACTCTTGGTGGTGGTGCTTTTGATTCTTCAAGGATGGCAGAATTAATAGGGTACGGAAAGAGTGAAGATGTAAAACGAGACATGGTAGCTGTTGATAGTTTCAAAAAAGCTGGAGTTCGTTCAAATCAAGTTCCTGAAGCTTTAACAAATGCACTAACTCGTGATTATAGTGACTTAATGAAAGCTATAGAAAAGAAAGGTAAATAATGTCAGCCTTAGAAACTGATTTAAATCCAAACGCTTATATAGGTTTAAAATTACCTATTAAAAATTCTAACAATTTAGATTTTGATATGACTAAAACATCTTTAGAACAGTCAAAATTTAATATTACTAATTTACTATTAACAAATACTGGTGAAAGAGTTTACCAACCAGAATTTGGTAGTAGACTAAGGGAATTAATTTTTGAACAGATTGATGATAATTTACCCACTAAGATAGAAGAGGAAGTCAGAAGGGCTATTAGTAAATGGTTACCATATGTGAATATTAGTTCAGTAGAAACATTAACCAATGATACTAATGAGAATCAGATATATGTCAAGATAAAATATTTTACGAGTCTTAATAGAAAAACTGAACAAGAGGTTGTAATAGACACGACTTATTTTGAAACGGTTAGTTAGGAAATAAAATGGCAAGAACAAGTGTAAAAAAGAACGTTGTTAAAAAAGTAAACTATCTTAATAAAGATTTTAGTGACTTTAGAGATAACCTAATAGAATTTGCTAAACAATATTTTCCAAACACGCATAATGATTTTAATGAATCGTCACCAGGTATGATGTTCATCGAAATGGCGGCATATGTTGGTGATGTTTTATCTTATTACATTGATTCACAATTTAGAGAGTCACTTTTAGCGTATGCTGAAGAAAAAAGAAATGTTTATAATATAGCTCAATCATTTGGGTATAAACCTAAAACGACCACACCATCCTCAACAATTCTTGACGTGTTTCAAACAGTTCCAGCTTTAAATGATAAACCAGATTATAGATATTCGTTAAACATAAAATCTGGAACACAAATAACAGCGGGTAGTAATGGAACAACATTTAGAACACTAGAAGATGTAAACTTTAAATTTTCAAGTTCATATGACCCAAGAGATGTTGAAATATTTGAAACTGATAGTGGTGTGGTAACCAAGTATCTTTTAAAAAAACGAGTGAGAGCTCAAAGTGGTACTGTTACTACTAAAAGTTTTTCCTTTGCAAATGCAGAAAAATACAAACAAATTAAACTACCACAAAAAGATATAATAGAAATAATTTCTTGTATCGATAGTGATGGTAATAATTGGTATGAAGTTGATTCTTTAGCTAGAGATACTATTTTTGAAGACATTGAAAATAACGTAGATAACTCACCAAGTTTAGTGGTGGATAGAAATGTATCACCATATTTATTAAAACTTAAAAAGACATCTAGAAGATTTACTACTTTTATTAATCAAAATGATGAAACGTTAATTAGATTTGGAGCTGGAGTTTCAGATACACCAGATGAAGAACTCATACCAAATCCTGATACAGTTGGTTCTAATTTACCTGGTAGTCCAAGTAAGTTAGGTGAAGCTTTTGACCCAAGTAATTTTTTAAAAACAAAAGCTTTTGGAGAAGCTCCATCTAATACAACACTAACTTTTACATATTCATACGGAGGTGGTGTTGAAGAAAACGTATCTTCTGGTGACATAACTAATATAGGTTCAATATCTTTTGAAATTCAAGATACAAATTTATCAACTTCACTAGTACAAGAGTCAAAAGATTCAGTATCTTTTACAAATCCAAAACCATCTACGGGTGGTAGCTCAGGTCAAACAATTAGAGAAGTTCGTGAAAGTGCTTTAGCTTACTATCAAGCACAAAGTAGAGCCGTCACGAAGGAGGATTACATTGTAAGAGCTTATTCTTTACCACAAAGATTTGGTAATATTTCTAAAGTTCACTTGACACAAGATGAACAATTAAATTTGAATAACGAAAGAGTTGAAAATCCTTTAGCATTAAATATGTATACTTTAGGATATAATTCACTAAAACAGTTAACTCCATTAACAAATACAGTAAAGGAAAATCTTAAGACGTACTTATCACAATTTAGATTGGTAACTGATGCTGTGAACATAAAAGATGCTTTTATTATTAACATTGGAGTTAGGTTTTCTATTTTAACTAAAATTGGATTTAATAAAAATGATGTTCTTTTAAAATGTGTGTCTGTAGTTAAAGATTTCTTTGACACGGACAGATGGCAAATAGGACAACCAATTATTCTAGCTGATATAGCTTATGAGTTATCGTTAGTGGATGGTGTAGCTAGTATTGTACCACCAGAAAAGGACAATCCTAAAAACTTACCAATATTAATTGAAAATAAACATTCAATGTTAAATGGTTACTCTGGTAATTTATATGATATAAATTCAAGCACTATAGATGGTATAATTTACACCGCTCTTGACCCAAGTATATTTGAAATAAAATTTCCAAATTTAGATATACAAGGAAAAGTTGTCGGTGATAATTTAGCAAGTGGAGATTAATAAATGCATTATTTTGAATTTGCAGAAAAAGACGCTACCTTATATGAAGCATCATCTAGTTTAAATTCTGGATTAGATGAAATACTAGAGGTAAGAAAAGATGTTAGTGACACTGGAACAACGGTTGATGTTTCTCGTATTTTAATAAGATTTGATTTAACTTACATATCACAATCTGTTTCAAGTGGATTAATTAAAAACCCTAAATATTATCTTAACTTATTTGATGCTAAACCAACTGAATTAATAACATCTCAAAGTTTGTATGCTTATCCAGTTAGTGGTTCTTGGACAATGGGTGATGGTCGTTCATATGATAATCCAATAACTACAGACGGTTGTAGTTGGACATTTAGAGACGGTAAGTTGGATGGTAAATTGTGGTCTAAAGTCAGTGCTTCTGGTGGTAATTGGCATACAGGTAGTGGTTTTGAAGCCTCACATTCGTTTGGACATAGAACACATGATATGAGAATGAATGTAACACATATTGTTGATAAGTGGTTAACTAGTACAGTTCCTAATGATGGTTTTATAGTTAAACGTAGTGGTAGTGTTGGTAATGAAGATTCTAATGTGGAAGAGGGTAATACAACTAGGTTTGGTAACTTCTCTTTCTTTTCATCCGATACCCACACAAAATATCCACCAACGTTAGAGGTAGAGTGGGATGATTCAGTTTGGAATACAGGTTCATTAGACCCGTTAGGTAAAACTGAAATAGAAGATATGGTGGTTTATATGAAAGGTTTACGACCAGAATATAATGAAAAATCAAAAGCTAAATTTAGACTAGTTGGTAGAGCTAGATTTCCAGAAAGAACATTTTCTACAACACCAGCTAATTTAACTGTAAAGTATTTACCAAGTGGTAGTACCTTTTATTCAATTAAAGATGCTGAAACTGAAGATGTAATTGTACCATACGGAACTGGTTCAAAAGTAAGTTGTGATTCTACAGGTAATTATTTTAACTTATGGTTAGATGGATATCAAGCTGAACGTTACTATAGACTATGTTTTAAAGTTGTTAGTGGTAGTGGAACGTTAGATGAAACACAACAATATTTTGACGAGGGATTTACATTTAAGGTAACTAAGTAATGCCTTATTCAAAAGAACAATTAAGAGATGTAAAGTTCTATCAGGAATATGTCGATGATTTACGGAATAAATATATCGATAGAGTGTTAGAACTTAAAGAAGATGGATTTCGTCGTAACGGAATTTTATATTCATTTGAAGATGTAGAAACTACAGGTGGTATAGAAAATACTAATTGGCCAATACAAAATTCCGTTTTTTATAATGTTATAGGCAGAGATGATATTGAACGTATCTATTCTAAACAATCTGAATCTTATCCAGAATATATACAAACAGATTTATTAGAGAAGACAGTAGACCGTAACATATCAGAACTTTCTACATCAAGATTCGCAGAAACTTTACCAGATGGGATATTTGATGGTGATGTGGTTACCAATGATGATTTTGATGATAAAAGAATTTATTTAATAGAAAATAATCAAAAAAGAATATTTAACGATTTAGGTTTGTTTTATGTAGAGTATGATATTGATTCTGTTAAAACAGTTCCAGTTAATGAATTAGCTAATATACCAGATGGTGAGGAAGTAGAATGAGAAGTGATTTAAGTTTAGCCGATAAACAAATTCTATCTACAAATAAAAGAATAAATCTAAACGATTCAGAATACAGATATGTTGGTGGTATGTTTGGAACTAATCAAAACGATTACGTTGAGGTTTTAGTTTATGACGCTGATAATAATTTAATTGAAACATCCATTGTACACCCAGACGATTATATCATTAACAATATGGGTGTTAATTTAAAGACTGGTAATATTTTAAGAAAATTAGGTTATGATAGAGGTAGATTTATAGTTAGGTATAATTTTTTAAGAAAAATAGCTGGTTCTTATGAAACCATTTTAGTTGATGATGAAAATAAGATTTGGAATGATAGTTATCATGTTATGGATGATGGAACAATTATGGATGGTGAGTCACATGATGTGTCCACACAAAAAAAACTTTTTTTAAAAGAAAATAAATATATCGTCCATGAGATATCACCATCAAGAACTGAAGTTAGATTAATACCACAAAATATCAATGATTCTACATATAAACAAAACTTAGTTAGAACTAGTAAGCAACGTATTGTAAAAGATTTGGACAATACTGTAGAATTTTTAAATAAATCTGAAAATGATAAAGTACTAGAGTCAACAGATGTCTTACCACAATCTTATGTTGGTAGTTTATTTTACATAAAAGATTATTTTGTTGAAAGTTATAAAAATTTACCCTCGACCGATGAACAGAGTGCTGGATTAGAAGAGGTTATTGGAGAAACAATACAAGCTAAATTTAGAGTTAGTGATTACGATTCACAACCAATAAAAGGTTCACCACAAAATATATTAAATTTATTTAGTGAATTTAGTTCTTTACAATCTGACGATGAGATACAACGAAAAAGAGATGAATTTGAAAAAGAACCTGGTAGAAAAGGACGTGAGAATCAGATTATACAATTCTCACCAGGTTCTGTGGTTACTTTAAAAAGTATATCAACAAAACCATCAACTCAATCCGTAAAGTATAATTGGAAACTTAGTGGATTTGATATGGGTAAGAGAAGGGGTAGTAATAACCAAGTTGTCTGGACAAAGAGAGTAACTAGTCAAGAGGTTTTTATTGAAGAGAGTGGTGGTTTAAGACACGAAGACACTTCAACTTCTGGTAATGAAATAAATGTTAATTTAAGTACTAATGACTTACGAATAAGTGTTCAATTAACTATTGAAACTAAACTTGGTCAAGATGATGTAAAGAGCACAATATTTTTACCATTAATATTAGAGACAAGTAGATGATAAAATTTGAAATAACAGGTGGGACACAAAATGAGAATGTAATAGAAGCTTTTTTAAATGAAAGTATCAATTACAAACTTATAGCAACTGGTAATTCGGATATACCATCTGACGTAATATATGAATTAACGACACCAAATGAAAAATTAATAACTCTTACATCTAATGATTTTACAGCAAATAAATTAGATGGTATTTCAAACAGTCCAGCCGATTCTGGTACTTATACACTAACTGCATATGAAGTAAACCAAGCAGAAGACCCAGTTGATGGTAGAGAGGAAATTACTACTGGAGCAGTTATTACCACTCAAGAAATTAATTTTTCTTATAACCAAACATCTAAACCAGAAGACCCTATACCGAATACGATTCCATTTGTTAGTAAAATCGAATCTATAGAGGGAACAAAAATCACCCTATCTGATTCTGTCAATGATTACATAGAAAAAGTAAGACCAGTAGATACATTTAAAAGTCCAATTAACAAATTCTCAGATATAGCTGTAGGTCAGAGAGTAAATGATAAAAGGGACTTAGCTACTTTCTTACATTTTGGTGATGATAATATGAAGTTAATTACCAATACAAAAGGAGATAGTAATACTTTTGAAGGAGCTGTGGTATATAAACTATATGAATCACTAGATGACACTATACAAGAGAAAGAAAACGCTTACATTGTTAGAGAGATACTACCACAATTAACAGAAGAGGTGGAGTTAATACCATACGAACAAGAAGAGGAAAATTTAGTAGTATTAAAACCAGTAGAATCACCACAAAAAGATTTACCGATAAGCCGAAGAAGAACAGAATTTCAAAATTTTAATCAATTAATTACAACCGATACTAGTTTACAAGAAAATATTGTAGATAAATTTTTAAGTGGTAGTGATAAACCAGTTGAACTGAATGTTGATTATTCAAATTATGAAAACTTTATTAATTTTAGTTCAGCCGAAAAAAGACTAAATAATTTTAAATTAAAACTTCAACAAATTGAGGGTTTTACACAACAAAGTTCATCATTGGTTGGAGTTACTGGTTCAGATAAAGATTTACAGAGATTCGATAGATTAATTAGAAGAACTAAAAATAATTTTGACGGATATGAGAGTTATCTTTACAATGTAAGTTCTTCATACGTTTCTAGTTCATTAGGTTCTTTTCCTGATGCTAGTGTACCTAAAACAGGAGCTGGAACTTATGCTGACCCATATGTACCAGTTAGTTCTTCTAACGCATCATTTACGTCTTGGTATGGTTCTGTAAATTCAAAAACTGGTCAGATATATTCAGCTTCATTTTATGATAATCAAAATCCAAATAGATTAGTTAACTTGTTACCAGAACATATTAAAGATGATATCAATAATAAATATTTTTTAGATTTTTTAGATATGGTGGGACAACATTTTGATGAGTTGTGGTTATATACAAAATCAATATCTAACATAACCGATAGACAAAATGATTTAAGTGAGGGTTTTTCTAAAGATTTATTGTTTAATTTAGCAAGTTCATTAGGTTGGACTATCAATGATGGAAAAGATTTAGTTGATTTAAGTAGGTTTGCTTTTGGACAAAAATTAAGTGGTACAACATATTCATTGTATACGTCTGGTTCACTTGATTCACCAGTTGAGGCTGATATATCAAAAGAAATTACAAAAAGATTGATATCAAGTATGCCTTATATACTTAAATCAAAAGGTACACTAGGTTCTTTAAAAGCTATTATTAATTGTTATGGTATACCAAGTTCTATTTTAAGGGTTAAAGAATATGGTGGAATGGAAACTGAAAAGAAACCTCAATTTGAGATATCAAGAAAATTTACAAGAGCTTTAGGATTTAGAGCTGGACAATATGTTGAAACATCTTGGGAAAATGATTCAGTAACTAGTAGGAAACCAGAAACTGTAGAACTTAGATTTCGTTCAGTATCTGGTTCAGACCAAGTTCTTGTACAAAAAGATACAGATTGGGCTATTAAATTAAAAAATAATAATTCAAATGATAACAAAGGAACTGTAGCTTTTATATTATCTGGTTCAACTGGTCAAAAAGAAATTAGTTCATCATTACTACCAGTTTTTGATGGTGAATATTATTCAGTAATGTTAACTAAACAAAAAGTTGATACAAATTTATTTCCATCATCATCATTTGAAACACCAAGTGGTCAAGGTTTATTCAATCCACCATTTATTACTGGTAATAATAGTGCCGAGGGTGGTGTTCTTAGTATAGTTAGCTCTTCTGGTGTATCAAGAAGTGGTACTAAATCTTTACAATTTGAAAACAGTAGAACAGAAGATGAACCCGCTCAATTTGCGTATTCTTATCTATATCGTAGTAGTTCAGCTCACCCTGGTCTGGAAGCTTCTTTAGCTAATGTATCACAAGGTGAATCTTATACCTTAGACCTTTTTGCAAAAGTATCGTCTAGTCAGGTTGACTCTGTAGTTGAAGCTTCCCTAGTGGAATTAGACACCGATGGTGCTGTAGTAAATTGGACTAATGAAACGGATTATCAAAATCTAGACGGTGGTTACGCTAGTTCACCTTATGTTGGTATAAATGAAGACGAATGGAAACAAGTAACAGTTACTAAGACTATAAAATTCCCAAATACTACTCGTTTGGGAATACAACTTTACAATCATAAAGCAAAAACTAAAATATTCATTGATGACTTAACACTAAAGAAAAATCTTGATAACACAGATTCAATAGCTGATGCTTTTGATTACAACTTGTTTGTCAAAAAATTTGACTCTGGTTTAGATATGATAAGTTTATCGTCAACATCAACGTTGACAATAACTGGTTCTTCTGTAGCAACACAATCTTATAATGCGGCTTGGACTGGTAGTGGTGATTTATTTATTGGTGGTAATAATACGTCAGAATTTAATGCTAACAAATTAAGTGGTTCAATAATGGAGTTTAGATTATATAGTGAACCATTAAAAGAAGAACGATTTAATATTCACGTCTCTAACCCAAAGTCTTATATTGCTAATAGTTCAACGGGTTCATTCTCAACGTTAATAAGAAGATTAGCTTTTGATGACAATAAAGTTTTACCTGATAATGAATCTTTAAGGGACACACGACCAAACCAAACCACAACACAATCTGGTAGTTCTCAAGGGTTTGGTAATTTAAATACATTTGAGTCTGTAGTAGATAGAACAAAAACTATTGTACCAAATAGTGGCCCTAACCGTAGAATGGCTACAAAAATTAGAATCGAAAGTAACTATTTGAGTGGTAGTGGTGTTAATCTAAAAATTAGTGAACGAAGTGATAAAAGTTCTAACGATTACGCACCACTTGATTCACCACGTCTTGGTGTTTATTTTTCACCGACAGATGTAATTAATGAAGACATAATTTCATCATTTGCAAATTTAGATTTTAACCAATTACTTGGTGACCCTCGTGATAATTTTTCAGAAAATTATAGAGATTTAAAAGATATAGCTAATGAATACTTTCAAAAATATAGTGGTAGTAATAACACATTTGATTATATACGTTTAATAAAATTTTATGACCAATCTATATTTAAACAGTTAAGAAAGGTAATACCAGCTCGAGCTAAAACTCAGATGGGTACTTTAATAGAGGGTAATATATTTGAGAGACCAAAATCACCTGTACAACGTAACAATCCTACTTTCGCTAGAGTAGACTATAAAGACGAAATTAATTTGTCTAACTTCGAAATAGAACACGAGGATAGTAGGTCAGTACTACTACCAAGTGGTGAGTTTCCAACTCACACGGGTGAGGCTACTAACAGAGACGTTTTCTTAACACCATCATTATATAGGTTTGCTACTAATAGTAATTACGATGAGGTAAATAGATATAAAAGTGGTTCAGCTAAATATGGTGGCCCTAATAGTGTATTTACCGAAGCTACAGCTTCTTTCATTGACAGTAATAGGTTATCTATCTTGAATAAAGAATACAGATTTTTTTACACGAGTTCAGTTGACTTTGACAAGAGTAACAGAAGAACTACTGATTTAAGCGAACATTTTTATACATCTAAGTCTTTAGTAGATACAGACCTAGACCCAATGTATGAAGATGTATTAGGTCTAAATAGAAGTATGTATGAAGGAGTGAAAAATACTATCGAGACAACCATAGATGGTGGTAGTCCTGTAATTATTAGAACTACAGCTCCAACTGTAGCAGTTCCTTTTGACTCAGGTGATAGTAACTTGAAAATCATCGACGAACTATAAAGATTAAACAAAACTTTAACTTTGTGATATTTATTTTTGAAAAGTTATATCACAAATTATATTAATTCAATAGGAGTATATAATGGGATTTTTAGATAACTCTACCGTGACGGTTGATGCTATATTAACAAAAAAAGGTAGACAAATACTTTCACAAGGTGGTGATTTTGAGATTACAAAATTTGCACTTAGTGATGAAGAAGTGGATTACACATTGTATGATGTGACACATCCAAACGGTACAGATTCATACGGAGCTGCAATAGAAAACATATCTGTTTTAGAAGCTTCACCAAACAGAACTACATTTAATAGTTTTTTAGTAGATAATTCATTAGCTGGTGTACAGTTATCAATTTCTCAAAAATCCTATACTGGTGTAGATGCAAATACACCAATTCCTCTTAGTCCAGAAACAATTGGTGGTGAAGCTGAATTATACGTATTTACTATTGGTAATACTAATATAGTTAAATTTTCCGATGTAGTGGGTGACAGTAAAACAGCTAATAGGGTTGATTTAATTGCTCAACCAATTAGTGTTAAAGCTACAACAACAGTAACTATATCTGGTTTAACTAGTGGATTAACAGAAGTAGTTTCAATAACAGTTGAAGCCGATTCTACTAGTGATAGTGACCCTAACGCACCAAAAGACCCAACAACCGATACTAGTGCTACTGGTACTAATTACACACCAGTATAGATAGGAGGTATTTTAAATGTCATTTTTAAAACAATTAGAAAGCGATGATAAAGCTAGAGATACTGCAATAGTTACATCTGGTATATTTTCAGATGGGGATTCAAGTATAACAACTTTTTTTTCATCATCGACACAATACACGAATACAGGTGATTATAACATAGATGTTTATCGTCACAATCCCGCTGTTAACGCTTCAGCGTCTGTACAGTTTGGTGTAGTCTACGGACACGCTGAGGGTAGTGGTTCACTTGGATTAGTTGGTTCAACTGGTGATAGAACAACAGCGGCTATTTATGGTCAGTTTAACAATACTATCAATCCACCACAAACAACTAGATTTACTTTCGGCCCGAAGTCTACAGTAAAACATTTTTACGCTTTGAGTTTTAATAGAGCTCGTCTTAGAGAAAAAATGGAAGCTGGTGGTTGGGAGTTACATATTGGTAGTGGTACAAATAAAATAAAACTAATTGATGACTCATCAACACAAAAGGGTGGAACAACTAATCGTAGAACTGATTTTGCTTCACCAGAATTTAATGTTGTGAGTGGAACCATAGCGACAGGTGTTGGTACAGCGGCTTCAGCTGAAAGTGCTGATAGTGGTTCATACGGAGCATTTTATCCATCACTAGGTGTTATTCTTTTAAATCCAGATAGAATTCCATTGTCTACGGTAAATACAGTTCAAGCTTCAAACACGGATTCAAGAAATAATAGAAAAATGTTTGATTCTATTGTAGCGGGTGCGTTCTTTCAAGCTAAAAGACAAGAAGAGATAACATCAAGACATTTCTTTGTAAGAGCTAAATCAAAACATTTTAACGCTACAACTAATGAGACATACTACACTCAATCAGCCGCTGGAACTAAATTAGTAATTCCTGGTTTAAGAGGAAATAGTAGAACTTATATTACAACAGTTGGTTTATACAATGATAATGATGATTTATTAGCTATAGCAAAACTAAGTCAACCAATCTTAAAAACAACAGCTCGTGAGGCATTAATCAAAGTTAAACTTGATTTTTAGGGGGTTCTAAATGTCATTCAAGAAAACCCTTGAACCAGAAAATAAATCAATAACTTCTTTTCAAGTTCACAAGACATTTACTTTTACAGAAGCTGATAGTGGGAGTGGAATATATTCTATTCCCATAATAAAAGGAACTAATTCTAATTTGTTCGAATTTAGTACATCTACAGCTGCAAGTAAAACAATATTAAGTAATGTCTTTTATAAAGTACCCAATTACAACACGATAAACACCTTATATTATAGAGATATAAAACAGATGAGGGGTTTCATAGATTTGTTTAGTGGTGTTCCCACATCATCTGACGCTATACTCGAATATGTACACACAGTTCCATTATCAAGTTTAACTACAGAAGGTGCTTATAGTAGAACTTTCAAATTAAGAAGACCATATACAAGACAATTACATGATACGGCTAATGTGATTTCAGTACCACAAGAATTATATGGTGAATACATAAAACCAAAATCATTTAGATTAACGGACGATTCCACCGATAGTACAATTATACTAGAAGACGATGGTCGTGGTAATATTTATGACGTAAAATATTCTTCAAGTTTTTCTCTTAGAGCACCAGATGAAAACTTTAGTGGTAGTGTAGTTGGTAATATTTTTTATAATGACGGTCTTGTTGTCATAACTGATACTGGTTCATATTCAACTATTGGAACTGGTACTGGTAATGATGGTTTTTCACTTAAATTTAATTCTACACAAACTATATATGAAAGAGAATATGTTTGTCAAGTTGAAGAAAATGAACTTCAACATACAACAAATAAAAGTTTAAAAGTTGGACGTAGTGGTAGTGTTAGTATGCCACCATTTCCAATAACAGAAACAACAAACCAAACGAATGATGAGTTTCCTTACAGATTATTTGGATACTCAACTAGTTCTTATGATGTTAATGGTTACAACATGGGAACTGAATTAATTGGTGAAGCTACTCATTCTGACTTTTCCACATACGTTACATCGGTCGGTCTATATAACGACGAAAATGAATTACTCGCGGTAGGTAAAACAGCTAGTCCTATAAAAAATGAAAAGGATTTAGCACTAACTTTCGTTGTGAGATTTGACACAAATTAATCCTAAGCCACATCTTTTTCAAGATATATATAATATTTATATAGTGAAATAAAGTCTATACTTTTTAGTCTAAAAGGTTACTCATTTAATAATATATTG
>MDTD01138594.1_pt1 | contig 13220 bp, 13 predicted proteins | sample 811221 | NCBI WGS metagenome assembly MDTD01 (sample SAMN05326646, study PRJNA326480) | marine metagenome | isolation source: seawater | place: Pacific Ocean: South West | collected 2011 | reverse complement strand
TGGAGTGTTTAATGAACGAACTATGTCGATAGCGTTCTCGATTGCTTTTCTTGGATACTTTACGGGGCATCTCACGGGGATGTGCTGTAAAGCCTATGCGATACAACTACGGCGAAAGCAGGAAGAGTCTGGTTGAAGTGACATTGAACGTTCGGGTATCAAGTTTGGATGGCTTGCAGAAATCAAATTAATCTCAAAACTTGATGGTCTTGCAATACAACGAATGAAACCCTTCAAAATTTTTATCAATATTGGTGCTGTATGTTTCTTCTGCAGCTGCCAAGGAAGTCCCAAGCAAACAGGGCCAAGTGGTGGGGAAATCCGTACGCTAGAGTGTGCAGGTTTGGGTCGGACGTTAACCTTAGCTTCAGATCAACTGGAACATCATGAATGCTATAAAGAGGCGGGGATAGTATGTCCAGGAGGATACGATATTCTGGACCGAGTCACTGCTTTTACAATTCCACAGGGAGACTCCTTCGTGACGCAAGCAACAAATCATCTTGTGGTAGAGTGCAGGTGAGTCTGTGCTAGCCTTCTGGCTAAAAATTTAGTTCCCTGTTGCTTGATGAATCTGCATAGTTCGGTTGAGGAGCCAGTTCATTAATTTTTGATTTCCCGCCAAAGCATTTTCATGGATCTCTTCTAGTCCACAGCGTAGTTGATAGCACTGCAGGCGCAAAGCGAAGTCGGCTTCGTTCCCTAGCGTTTTATGAAAGAACTCTGACTGAATTCGCATGCAGTCGAGCCATGGTGACCAGAAAAAACTTCCAGCCACATCAAAAAGTGGATCCCCATAGAGCGCGCAGTCCCAGTCCAATACTCCAGTAATCTTTTGACCATCGGTCAGCACATTATTAGAACCGAAGTCTCCGTGCACCAGTTTGTGTTCTTCAGGACAATACTCAATCAGTTTAAGATAGTTCTGCATCACAGGTTGAAGTGCTGTGGCATCTAGCAAATTACTGGCAAACAGACGATCCCACTGTCGATTTTTCCCACGTATTGTTGACTGTAAAAAGGACTGCCAGGATGAGAAGGAAGCGTGTCCGTACTCGTTAAAAGGACCAAAGCCTTCAGAACTTGGCAGGGGCGCTTGGCTAATTACCCTCCAAACCTGACTAACGTACGGAGTGAGTTGTTGGAGAATTGGAATTGCACTGTCCTCGAGTGTGATACCAGAAAGTCGATGGGAAATACTGTAGGCATAATGGGGTGAGAATGAGCCGATCTCAAGAATTTCAGGAATTGGTAACTCTTCAAAATGAAACTGTTGAAAGCACCAGTGATCTTTCTGAAATCCAGACTGGTTGGAGTTCACTCGCAGGATATATTCCTGGTCATCCCAAACAAATGCGAATACTTGAGATTCCGTTCCCTCGGCGATGGGAGTCCATTGCGGTTCAGATCCATATTTCTCAGTTAGAAATTGCAAGAGTTGCTGGTTGGAAAGTTCGGGTTTCATCTTTTGGTTAGACTTTGTAGATGAGGAATATCTCTAAAGGTCTGAGCACTCTTTTGGTGTGCGGGTTTTTGAAGTCGAATTCTGTTGCGTATCTTGTGAGCCATCTAGCGTTGGACTGAAATCTTTGATTTACCTTTGAGCTTTAAACTTTTTAAAGGCAGAGAAACAACAAATTACTGGACAGTCTATAGTAGCTAGTTTAAGGATTCTAAGTCATTGATCTGCTTGAGATAGTCAGAATTCACAACAAATTCAATTTTTGAGAGGTTCAGGATGAAAGATATGTTCTCTTTGCGGAACAAGGTGGCTGTGGTCACCGGCAGCTCAATGGGAATCGGGGCTATGATTGCCGAAGGATTCCTAAACTTTGGTGCTAAGGTGTACCTGGTGGCCCGCAATCCAGAGCAACTAAAGGCGAAGCAAGCGGAATTTTCTAAGCTAGGGGAGTGTGAGGTCATTTCTGCAGATTTGAAAGACCTAGCCGGGATCAAACAATTTGTGTCCCAGTTTGCCGAGCGAGAATCTCGACTCGATATTCTTGTCAATAATGCTGGCATCTCCGATGGTGGCAAGGCATTGGATGATGTGACTGAATCGGATTGGGATTGGGTCATGGATCTCAACATCAAATCTATCTATTTTCTGATCAAGGCTTTTCTTCCTTATTTGCGAGTGGATTGTTCTCCAGAAACTCCGAAAAAAGTAATCAACATTGCTTCGATTGATGGCTGTGGGAAGATCAATCCTCACTATAATTTTGCCTATGGTGTCAGTAAGGCGGGGTTGATTCAACTGGGTAAACATCTTGGGGACAGCTTGGCTTGGGAAGGCATATATATCAACACGATTTCTCCGGGAGATTTCCCTACAGATTTAAACCGAATTGCTCGGGACTATACCGAAGAGATGCGAAATTACATACCAGGCAAACGAGTTGGTGAGAAAGGGAATATTGCAGGAGCAGCTATTTTTCTAGCTTCTGATGCTGGCAATTACAGTGTAGGTTCGAATATTGTTGTGGATGGAGGCGAGAGCGTACGTGGTATCCAACGGGCGTTCTTTGCTGACAAAATGACTACGGTTGATCTAAATAAATAGTGGTAAAAATTGTTGGTTACATTCGTTTCCTCTCAGAAGATCACTTCTTAATAACCATTAAATGAGCACTAGAAAAATGACACAATCAAATGAGCAATCGCTTCAAGCCTTGAAAGCATTGGATACCCCCACGGTTTGTAATGCGATTGAGGCCGTGTATCCAAATCGAAGAAACCGGGGCTTCACGATTCGCCCATTTACCTGCTCGCGTCCCTCTTTGCCTTCTATCGTGGGGTATGCACGAACTGCCAGATTACGAGCAATGCATCAACCTACAGATGCCTGGAACCGAGATAGTTACTACAGCTATGTGGCTGAAGGAGGCCCTGTGCCGAGTATTTCTGTGATCCAGGATCTAGACGAGATGCCGGGCTACGGTTCGTTTTGGGGGGAGGTGAATAGCAATCTGCACTATGGCCTTGGCTGCTTGGGAGTCATTACCAATGGTTGTGTTCGAGATATTCCAGATGCTCAGGACAAGTTTCAAATGCTGGCCGGAATGGTTAATCCATCACATGCTTGGGTGCACCTTGTGGACTGGGGGCAGTCTGTGACCGTCCATGGTATGGATGTCGAGGACAGAGATTTGATTCATGCAGATATGCACGGTGCGGTGGTTGTTCCCCAAGACGGAATTCAGGAAATTGTTGAGATGGCCCAGGAGATTTTTGACAAGGAGCGGATCCTGATCAGCGCTAGCCAACAATCGGGCTTTAACATGGAAAAATTGCGGGAAGCCTGGAAAAACATGGCCGAATTCCATTGAGCCCAATGCTTCATCCGACCATCAAAAAATACCTGCCGATTCTACTGGTCCTGGCCGTAGTGGACTTGGTTTGTTTAATTTTTCTGTTCGTGATCTGAGTTGTTCCAACTGAAAGATGTAAACACAAAATGAAACACCACGATCCGGAGCACTTGTGTCAACTGCTGGAGACCAAGGTTTGTCCTAAAGGCGAGTTGTTTGGTGTAGATCTTTCGAAAGCCGATTTGCCCAAGGCCGTCCTGCATTCTTCAGATCTGCGAGAAGCCAAGCTGTCCAAAGCCAATTTAGCAAAAGCAGATTTGCAGGAGGCCAATCTGGTAGGAGCGGATCTCCATAGAGTTGACTTGAATGGGGCCAATCTTCATCAAGCCAATTTGGCGCAGGCGGATTTATCGGGAGCCTTACTATTCTTCGCTGATTTACATAAAGCGAATGCGCCAGAAGCCAACTTGAAGAATGTAAATTTGACGGAAGTCGATTTGTTGCACGCAAACCTCGAAAGAACAGACCTTTCAGGTGCCAAATTATCTGGAGCTAAATTGCGAGGTGCTAATTTGGTTGGTGCTGACTTGACGGATGCAGATCTAAGCGAGGCGAATTTGAGTGAAGCGAATTTGAGTGAGGCAGACTTGTCGGGAGCGGATCTGCGAGAAGCAGATCTAGGCAAAGCTGTACTGAATCAAGCCAAGCTAGTTGGAGCGAACTTACATCGAATCCGACTTCAAGGCGCTGATTTGAAGGATGCCGATTTGACCGATGCAAACTTGTACGGTATTGACCTACGAGAAGCGATTACAGAGAACACGCTGTTCGAAAAGGCTAAGCTTTGTAATACGATCTTGCCTGATGGCAAGGTAGAATACCGTAATTGTGAGGGAGATACAGAAGCTGAATGAGCCCGTTGGCTTCTCTAAATGAGAGAGACACTGCGAGTGATTAACTTTTAGAGAAGCCCTGAACTTGAAAAGCCTAGTCTCCTGGCTTCTCAATAGCTGCGATCTGGTTCTTAACACGCCGGATACGCTGCATGTCAAATTTGATATCTCGCCGATAGGTGTAGATCCCGTTTTGCTCCTAATCAATATCGTTGAGTTGGGTATAGTAATAGCCGAACATCAGCGGATTCTGCAGCAGGATCGTACAGAGTTTTTCAAAGCGTTCATAAAACTCTTCAATATTTTTCGGTCTCTCGCCATATCCCCAGGAATCACGATGCTCATCTTCCGGGTTCCAACAAATTCCCCCAAACTTGCTGACAAAGTAGGGTTGACCTCGGTAAGGGGTTGACCAACGTTGTTTGAGAGGCCCGCCCACGATAATCTCGCAGATGAGGTCCCTTTATCCTCCACTCATTCTGGTATGGATTCCCCTCACCAACATGTGAGTGATGTTCTGCAAACTTTTCTGGATCCTGAGTGTAGTCGTGGCAGTCATAAACATCGGTCTCATGAATCCAATGGGAATAGCCTGATGTGTCCGGTACAGGTCGAGTTAAATCCATGGCCTTGGTTGCTAGGAACATCCCTCTTGTGATGTCATCGAGTTGGGACATCTCCTCCATGATGGGTTCCCAAGTTTCGTTGAGGGGACACCAACCAACAATACTTGGATGTGAATAGTCTCGCTCAATAGCTTCAAGCCACTCTGTGATGTAGGAAGCAGAAAAGCTTTGGTAGTGAGGAAAGCATCCTAGGTTCGCCGCCCCCAATCCCAAAATTCTCCCCAGACCAGATAACCTATGCGGTCAGCATGGTACAGGAAACGTTCTTCGAACACTTTCTGGTGAAGTCGCGCCCCATTGAAACCAGCCTCTAAGCTGAGCCGAATATCTTCAACTAGATCTTCATCACGAGGAGCCGTCATCAATCCGTCTGGGTAGTAACCTTGGTCGAGTACAAGCTGCTGGAAGATCGTTTTGCCGTTGAGTTTAAACTTCTTGCCATCTAACGATACCGTTCGAAAGCCGAAGTAACTTTGGTAAGAATCTATGACTTCATCGCTAGTATTCAGCAACTCTACATTCACTTCGTAGAGGAAAAGATCTTCTACAGTCCAAAGTCGCACTGTGGGTAAGAGAATATCTGCTTGAAGAGTGAAATCAGCATTTGTTTTTAAGGTCTTGGAGGCAACCTCTTTCCCATCGGCAAGGATTTGGAAATGAACTTGATGTCCCTCGGTCGGAATGCTCAAGGGCTGTAAAACCTGCAAAGATTCTGTGGATCCAACAGGAGTCAGACGAGGGCGTTGTAGGTGAATCTGGGGAACTGGCTCCATCTAGACAGTTTGCCAGATGCCAGTAGTTCTCCCATATAAAGTACCATGGCCAGTAAAGCCTCGTGCTTGCTTCCCTCGAGGCTGTGGACGGTCATCATAATCCCGGGCCCTCAAAACGATTTCAATCTCTCGATCAGCAGCTAAATTGCCTAGATCGACTTTGTATGAAAACGGTGTGAATCCCCCACGATGTCGAGCCACTTCCTCACCGTTGGCCCAAATAGGAGACTCATAATCCACGGCTTGAAAGTGAACCAAAACTTGGTCTGCTCTCCATTCTGTTAGAACCTTGATACGCTTTCGATACCAGACACAAATCAAGTGATCTTTGTTCTCGATTCCAGACAGTTTTGATTCAGGGCAAAAGGGGACCTGAATTGTTTGGACCAATGATTTGGTCAGTAGTCCACGTTGGAGTCCACTGTCTCCTTGATCCACTTCAAATTCCTAAAGACCATTTAGGCAGAGCTAGTCCTTGCGTTGCATTTGTGGGAGTGGATACCCGTTGTGGGGAATGTCGCTCCTGTTCAACCTTGATAGCGATAGCGAAGGACATTGAAAGACAAAGCTGGGAGTGAAACGATTGATTGGATTTGTCTTACTTTTGGTGGTTCCAGTGACTGGGGAACCACACGATCGGGTTGCTGCACGGTATTTGTCATGTAGCGATCTGAGCATGTTAAACAGATGTGTTCCAATCCACTGAGCTCAGATAAATTTTCCAGGGAGATTTCTGCATGCAGTGTCTGATCTGGGTGCTTATTGACACAGAAGACGGAGATTTCCTGCCGCTCTTCATTGAGAACTACCGAAGTGTCCAGATAGGAGGCCTGATCACGAATCTTACAATCATATGTTGGTGAATTGACCTGAGTTTGAAGAGCAGTACCCCGACCATATTTGGAAGCTAAGTAGTATGGATAGAAGATTGTCTGCTTCCAGACGGTACCACTCCTTTCAGTGGAAATTGGAGCAATGACATTGATGAGTTGGGCCATGCAAGCGATTTTGACAATGTCTGCATTACGGATAAAGGAGTTGATCACTGTGCCAACAAGTAGGGCATCTTCCAGATTGTAGGGGTCTTCAAACAGATGAGGGGCTTCGGGCCAATCCCAGGTCTTCAGGAGTTCGTGGTCTCTCTTGTTGGTGTGGTACCATGGGTTCCATTCGTCAAAGCAGATGTAGACATCATTCCTGGCTCTTTTCTTGGCCTTGATGTACTGGATGACGCTGCGGACGGTACCAATGTATTCATCCAGTTCATAGTGACTGGCAAGATAATTGAGGGTGTCCCTAGAGTAGTTATTCCAGTATTTGTGCAGTGAGATGTAGTCGACTGATTCATAGCTTTGATCAAGCACCTCTGCTTCCCATTCAGGATAGGTTGCCATCTTATCATTGGAACTACCACAGACGATGAGTTCCAAGTCTTCATCAAATTTCCGATAGGTCTTGGCAGTCTCGTTTGCCAAGCGCCCATATTCATAGGCTGTTTTGTGCCCAACCTGCCAGGGTCCATCCATCTCGTTGCCTAGGCACCACATCCGAATATTGAATGGTTCTTGGTAGCCGTGCTGTTTGCGTAAGTCTCCCCAGGCAGCCCCAGAGTTGTCATTGCAGTATTCTAGCAGATTGCGAGCGTCTTCAATTCCTCTTGATCCAAGGTTGATCGCCATCATGTACGCAGCGTTGGCCTGTTGACACCAGTCATGAAATTCAGCGATACCAAATTGGTTGGTCTCGATTGTTCTCCAGGCTAGATCCAGGCGCTTGGGCCTCAATTCACGGGGACCAACACTATCTTCCCATTTGAAGGCAGAAACGTAGTTCCCTCCAGGATAGCGAATTACAGGAACCTGCAGGTCTCGAATAATGTCCAGAACATCGGTTCGAAAACCTTGCTCATTACTGGAAGGGTGACTTGGTTCGTAAATTCCTTCGTAAATTGCCCTGCCAAGGTGTTCTAGAAATGAGCCATAAATACGGTCATCAATCGGAGCAATTTGAAATCTTGCGTTTGTGGTAATGAATGCTTTCATAATTGGTGATTAAAGTTGGGGAATGAGGCAAATAGAGTCAAAGCTTAAAAAAAGAAACCTGGTTTGCAAAGCAATGAATCCGACAGTAGGACAAATCAGTTGGTTGTATTGCGATCAAACTTTACAGGAGATTGGAACCAGAAAACTTCTTCTGGTAGAGCCATCGCCTCAGACCGTATGATTCTCAAGAGGACTTATCCCTTGATCCGAAAGGTCATCATTAAGGCGTTGGCCGCCTTCTTATAGTATTAGTTTGTAATTGTTACTTCGAAAATAATGTCATGGAAGTAGCGATTGTGAACGAAGTGAAAACTTCACCAAATATCAAATAGTGGTGGTTCAGTTTGTTCCAACTCTTGCCAATCTAGGTCTAAGCCCAGACCAGTTTTGGAGCTACCAGACAATTTGCCACTAGGATGAACTTGGAGAGGTTGGCTTGAAGGAGTCAGGAATTCCTGCTGGGGTACCGCAATTTCAAAGTATTCACCACAACCGGTACCCAGGCTGACTTGTAGAGTTGCAGCTGTAGAAATTGGACTTCCCCAGGCTACTAATTCTAAGCCTAATCCTAGAGCATTTATGATGTTTGCGATCTTCAATATCGGAGTAATTCCTCCACTCATCGCAAGGTCCGTGCGCGCTGTGCTCCAACAGCCCGAAGGGAGCATCACGGCAAGTTCCTCTGGTTCAACCACACTCAAGCCAGCTGGAAGAATCTGAAGCTCAGTTGACTGACATAGTCTTCGATAATCTGAGTAGTTTCGATCTGGAAATGGAGCTTCCAGCCAAACAAAGCCAGATCTCTGCATATATTTAGCAACCTGAAGAGCCCCCGGCAGATCGTAGCCACCCTCTGCATCAAGCATGAATCCGAACTGCTGCTCCTGGAATTCCTGAGAGATTGTTTTGATCAACTTTATGTCTAGATCAGGAACACACACATTATGAAACTTGAAAGTAGTAAAGCCTGCCTGAGCAAGTTGATAGATTAACTCCACGTTTGCAGTTGGATTTTCAAGAACAGGAATACTCGCATATGCTTGCAGAGCATCATATTTCCCCCCAAGAAGGCTGGATAAAGGAAGATTATTTTGCTTTGCCAGCAGATCCCACATCGCAATATCCAGGGCTGCAATTGCAGTGTTGCAGACATATGGCCGACGCTGGGCCATCCACAGCCAGTTTTTCTCAACCTGAAGTCCATCTTTTCCAAGCAAACCCCTGAGCAATGATTTCATGCTATACGCAATGCTCAGGTCCATATCTCTTTCACTACAACTGCAGACAGCGCCGATCCCGGTTTGTCCATCTTTTGTGTCGAGGCGAACGAGTGTGTCTGTGTTGGTCATCTCTGGCATCCAGGCAGACCAAGAATATTCTTTGGGGCCATACTGAATGGAATAGACTCGAATACGCTCAATCACAGAAGCAGTTAGTTCCCGTTTATTCTGAAGTATCTCGTTCACTTGTAGCTACCAAAATGGTTGAAAAGTTATGTTGGCGTTGTGCTCTCTAGAGACTTGCCCGAAAGAAAACTAGTATTTTCTCCCCCAACTCTCCTCTGAGTTCATCAAGAACTCTAGTAAGTAGATGGTTAGATCCAAAACATGATCCAACCCCCCTAGAGGAAAGCTGCCATGAGAAATCTAATCATCAGAAATACCGCACTGTTCCTAATGACTGGTGCGATGGAAGATCATCAGCGTAAACTGGCCAAGGAGTTAGAAATCAAAAGGTTAGAGGAGGAGAAGGCAAAGAATGAGATAAGCTATGGGTGGCAGTTGGGTGGGTCTACTTTAACCAGAGAGTCAGATCTAGTGAGCCAGATCCTGAAAGAATTTTCAGTTGGTGTGAAACCTGCCCACTGATTCAAAATGGGAATGCCAATGCCAGTGAATGATTTTCTTCGGTGGCGTCAGTAACGAAAAATTGGGTATCTAGAAATCAATTATTTTTCGAAAAACAAAATTAGTAATCAATATTTGCACAATTTAGTGTGAACAGCCCAACCCTCCATTCCTATCTCTACAGATCAAATCGCCAGTGAAAATCTATCCATCACCCTAAGAACCTGCGAACATTCTACCCTGCATTGAGGATTCTATTTGCATGGGCATTTCCGTGGCATCTTGCAAGATCTCAGCGATGTGCTGTTGGACCGCTGTTGCGATCTCCTCACTATCGTAAGTAGTAATTACTACAAAGCTTAATTCTCCCATCTGTACCTCTTGGCAGAAGATGCTTTCACGGATATTACTAGTGGAACACTATTTTTCTTGTTGATCATAAAAGTTTTTTCAAACTTACTATCCAAAAGAGTCTTTTTCCTACCATTGATTCAATAAACATCAGGCTCCTCCAGCGAATGCGCTATAACTTTTTGGTAAAGAAGTACTTTGGAAACAGCTTTAGTGGATGCATTCTTATAAGGCTGGAAAAATCTCCAGAAAATTCATGCCTGATTCGTTAAATTTTTCTCTAGATTTGACACTCACCAATTAAATCCATTCTTCTTGCCCATATATCCATCTTAAAGCAAGACTCCAGAGCCTGCGTTTCATGTAACGGAATCTGAGGAGTTTCAAATGAAGCGCTTTAATCAGCTAGGCAAATTGGTAGTTGTGCTGGAAATTCTGTTTGTTTTAGGAGCTAGCTTTGAATTCTACAAGATTCGAGATGGATACGATTTGCTACAAATCTTCAGTGCAGCTCAGAATGTTGTCTTGAAGTACAACGAACAGGGGCAATTGCTGAATCTTGGAAAGCCTGAAGCAACTCAGAAGATCGTGCGTCTTCTTACTGAGGATTGGGGTTGTCCAGTTGTCGAATTGGAACTGGATCCGAATAATCTGCTTGCTTTAGCTAGCCACAGAAAATTCAACCATGCGTCGGCTACGATGGCATTAAAAAGTAAATATTTTATAAAAAATTTCTATATATATCTATTATTATTTATATAAATTTTAAATAATTATTATCTCTTAATAAAAATATATTATTTATAATAATTAGAGGTTTCGATTCTAATAACTATTTCTTTTCGCGTAGTATAACAGTCCAACCTTAGGATTCTTGATCAAGAATAAGAGTAGATGATTCCAATGCTTTAAAGTTAGTATTTGTATTCTCTGAGTACGGTATGACCTCCACTGATGATGTTGAGATTTTAGCATCCTCAACATTTTTCTTTTTGGTGATAGCTGGACTGTGGGGGTATTAGCGGTGACCATCTCCAAGTCTGGATTTGGGAGACTTTAGGGGCCCTTAGTTTGCTGCTGCTCTTTGTTTTTGATTACAGATGTACGGATAATGTACATTTGGCGCCATATGTTAAATCGTCGAATTTTGATGATTATGTATGGCTTTGGACTAATTGCCATTATCACGGAGACGAACTGTGGCTGGCAAATACGACTGAGTAAGCGTGTTTTGGTCGAGATTGCTGCACTGGTAGCACAGAGAGTATGGCAAAGAAAGTTTCTCTGGTGTGGCCTGTCGGGGGTTTCTGCCCAGATCTTTCTGTTATCTAATAGTCTAGTTTAGTAAACATTTATTGGTACGTTGAGCGTCTATTTTTTATAATCAATATCAATAAAACCCCTTTCTACATGGAAACCGGTATCTTCAGGAGAGGTGATTCAGATCTCTTTGTGGCCGATGCTAGTGATTCTGACAGGTGTATTGATTAGCAGGTTGCTAAATCAGAACATGAGTGGCCAGATCTTTTACGATTTTAGCCATTTTATTCTATTTGGGATGGGTTCAGGCTACTTTTTAGCGTATTGTGATTGGTGGTGTCTTTTAAGGACGACGTTTGAAACCCTCATCTTCCCAGGTAAGGAAGCGAGTCCCAATCACTTCTGCAGTATCGTTCACCACAATGAAGGCATCAGGATCTGTTTCGAAAAGGTGTTGCTTGAGACGCCCAAGTTCCAATAAATTGATTACAGTGTAAACAACTCTTTTCGGAGTGTGAAAATGAGATCCCTCAGCTAGAAAGTAGGTAGCTCCTCGGTCAATTTTTCGAATGGCCTGGTGCACAACCTCTTCAGGATGTTCTGTGATGATGAAGATAGATTTGCGTTGTGAAAAACCTGTCAGCACGCGCTGCATGACCCAGGAAAATACAAACATGTAAATTCCGGTGTAGAGTGCAATGTCCAGATTGTAGAGCACTGCATTGGTGCTCAGGACGGTTAGATTGATTACATTGAAGGTTGTACCAATTGGAATAGCGAAACGTTTTTTCAGAACAGTGCCAAGAATATCCATTCCTCCAATTGACCCACCAAGTCGCAAATAGAGTCCGGCTCCTATCCCACTCAAAACACCTGCCAAGATTGCAGCTGTCAAGGGGTCCTTCGCTTCAATAGGGACATGAACCCATTCTAGGGCCAGAGAGTAGATCAGCATTCCGCAGAGACTCAGGACGATATAGCGTAGGGAAAACTCTCGGAAGCCAACAATGAAGATTGGAATGTTGATCAAGGCATATAGAATTCCCAAAGATATTCGGTCAGTAAGCGAATAAATCAGCAGGGCTAGCCCAGTTGCACCCCCCGCAAAATAATTCTGGGAGACGAGAATTGTGTTAACAACAGCACCAAAGATGGTACAGCCGATTACCATCATCAGCAAGGTGTGCCAGAAGCGCCAGGAGCAAAGGTCATTTAGCAACTCTTGAATCTGTTCCTTCATTTTTATTTACAGGTAAAGCGTCGTTGAGCAGAGATAATTCTTCCCATTCTTAGCTCTATGAATCAAGCATCATGAATGTAAGGCAGATTCTTAGCTCTATGAATCAAGCATCATGAATGTAAGGCAGAGTGGAAACAATTGACTTCAATGGATTAAATCTTTTGTTTGTATAGCTAATACAATTTATGAAAGATTAAACATTAATATTATTAAATAAAATAAATTTACAAAACTTACACAATTTTAATCAAAGCTGAATTTTTTAGACAGATTTGTTGGACTTGTATAAAAACTTAAAAAAAGAGTAGATACTGAATTTTAAAATTTTTTGAGGTAGAACAGCACTAAAAAAAGAGCTTTGACAAAAATGAAATAGCTATCTTTGATGATGCCTACATACACAAGCAAGGTGAATGTTAGCATTTTTGAATGTAACGTGCTAAAGAGAAGCGCTACGTAAGAAGGAATTTAAAGCTTACAAGTGGCGCAACAGCAGTAGAATTGGCTAAGAATACTAATCTGGATTTCTACAAAAACTTGAGACAAGGGAAAAAGATTATCTAATATTAATGCAAAAGAGAGTGCAGAAAAAATTTGTAAGTAAGAAGACAGGATTGAGAATAAGAAAATACAGTACGAGAAAGATATTTGGATTTACAAACACACATTAAATACTTGGAAGAATATGTTGGAAAAAAATTTAGATAATTGAGAATAACAGATTGTGAAGGGTGCTAAAAGTAAAGAACAAAAAAACGGAAGATGAAGTTAAGTAAAAAATAGATAACGAACAGGAAATTATAAATACTTGCGCGTTTTATTAATATTAAGAAATAGAAATAGGTATCGATAGATTTGACTTCAAAAAAACAAAAAT